>Ga0214921_10008517_pt1 | contig 13263 bp, 16 predicted proteins | sample LL1505_MetaG_FD_177992 | JGI IMG/M metagenome (GOLD analysis project Ga0214921, IMG submission 177992) | Freshwater microbial communities from Lake Lanier, Atlanta, Georgia, United States - LL-1505 | ecosystem: Environmental > Aquatic > Freshwater > Lake | place: USA: Georgia | collected... | reverse complement strand
CAGTCGCAAGGCTCTGAATTTGACCGGGTGCTGTTGGTCTTGCCCGATCGCGATGCGCCCGTGTTGTCACGCGAATTGATTTACACCGGCATCACCCGCGCCCGCCACAGCCTGGGGATTTGGGCGACCGAGCCCCAGGTCTGGTGGTCGGCTTGCGCACGGGTGACCCAGCGCAGCGGTGGCCTCAGCCACTGAGCGGCGCACCCGCATGGGCCAAAAAGGCCGTCACGGCGGCGCGCGTGGGCGCTCCCAAAATGCCCTTGGGCTGCAAACACTTCAAGGCCGCCGCCGCACTGGCCCAACGCATGGCCGCTGCATCGCCCATGCCCTGCCACAAGGCCAAGCCCAAGGCGGCGTGAAACACGTCCCCAGCACCCAGTGTGTCCACCACCGGCCCGACCGGCCATGCGGCTTGGTGTTGCAGGGGTTGGCCCGCACGCTTCCAACAAACCCCATGAGACCCCAAAGTTTGTGCCACGGCCAAAGGGGCACGGCCATCGGCATCGGCTTGCAGGGCCAGGTCCAAACCGGCCTCGCCGCCCACGCCATAAGCGTGGACCAAGCCAGCCTCAGAGAACACCACCCAATCGGCCCACGGAACCAGGGTGGTCAAGTCCAGCACGGGGGAAATGTCGCCATCGAGCATGCTGGGCACGCCATGGGCGCGCGCCCACTGCAAGGCCTGCAAAGCCCAAGCGGGGCAGCGCGGGTCCACCCACAGGGCTTGGCAGCCGCTCAGCCAAGCCGGATCAAAGGCGGCCTGCGCGGTGAGTGCACTGCCCCGGTGATTGAAGATCATGCGCTCACCCTGACCATCGATGATGATGGCCGAGACCAAGCTGCTGTGCCCACTCAAGCGCTGCATGTGCGAGGCGTCCACCCCCTCGCGCTGGAAGTGCCGCGCAAACACGTCGGCCGCTGCATCGTCGCCCACCGGCCCACAAAAGGCCACATCGGCGCCCAAACGGGCCAAGGCCACAGCGGCATTGGCCGACATGCCACCCACGCCTTGGTGGTGGTGATGGGCTGGGGTTTTGGTCGGGTGGGCGGGGAAGGCCTGCACACCAAACATCATGTCCAAAGCGACATGGCCCACACAGATCAGTCGCGGATTCATGAATTGATTCTAAGCAAGCGCTGAAGACCAACACCGCCGGTGATTTGCTACATTCAAGGCTCGCACATCACCTGTTCGCACATGACGTCCAACACCCTGAAGTGGGTTGCACCCACCGTGCTTTTGCACCTTGTTTTGCTGCTTGGCTTGCCGGCCACGGCCCAGGCAGAAATCTTCACCATGCGCTGCACCATCGAGGGTAGCTTTCCTGCCCTGGAGGACAAAAAAGTCCCGGCCGCAGAGGTGAGCATCGAAATCCAATCGATTGGCAACAACCTGTATTTCAAAGTGCAAGGTGCCAAGCCTTATGAGATGTTCATCAACACCTTGACCACCGATCAATTTGTGGGCAAAAACCTGACCAACCCCAGCAGCATGGGCATCCAACAAAAGACCGTGGCCAATGGCGAGGTGCGCGAGTTGCGCTTCGCCCGCGCCAACATGGCCTTGAGCGGTTATGCCGATGTCCCCTACCAGCGCAAAACGCAGCGCATGAACCTGCAAGGGCAATGCAAGCCGGCTTAAACCTGGCTGCGCATGGCCGGCCCAAACCCGTTATGGCGATCGGCAAGGATGCAGTGATTTCCTAGGGTCTGATGTGGGTTGGAGCGGGTGCCAACGCAGCCCAATGGGCAATCGAATCTTGCAACCCATGCGCGCACACAAAGCCCAATTCGCTCTGCGCCCGACGGTGGTCTGATGGGGCCGGTCTTTGCTGCGGAAAACCAGCAAACCCCGTGGTCAATTTGTCGGGCCAGGTGACTTTCAAAGCGGGGTACAGGCGCTGGACGGCTGCCACAAAGTCCCCCAAGCTGTGCCACTGCCCATCGGCGATGTGGTAAACCCTTTGCAGTGGGTTGAGGGCATCCAAGGCACACACATTGGCCCGGGCGCAATCGCGCGCATCGACAAATTCTTCACGCCCACCCCAGACCAAAAAGGGATCGTCCAATTGCACAACCCGCCCCGATTGGCCCGCATGCGCCAAGGTTTGCAGCAGGCGACCCGGCACACTGGTGATGTTGCCCAAGTCGCCCAGCACCGCGGCATAGCGCAATGACACAGCATCGACACCATACAGATCGTGATACAGCTGCGCCAAATGCTCGCCCGCCAGTTTGCAAGCAGCATAAATGCTCGCCGGTCGCTCACTGATCACGTGCAAAGGCAAATCCTCCTCGATTGGCTGGGGGCCATGCGCGGCAAAACCGGTGTAAGTCACCGTGGTCGAACTGGCCAACACCACCCGGCGCAAACCCAGCGTTCGGGCGCACTCCAACACATGGGCGGTCCCCATGATGTTGACACCGATGCCTTTGAGCGGGTCTTGCCGAATGGCGGTGGACAACCAGGCTGCCGTGTGCACCACATCACGAACACCATGGTTTTGCATGAGGGTCTTCAAGGTGGGTTCATCGGTCACATCGCAGCGCACCCGCAGCACCCCATCGGGCGCCGCGCCATCACGCACATCAGCCAACACCACTTTGTCGCCACGCTGGGCCAATAACTGGGCTGTCAGCCCACCGATCAGGCCTGCGCCCAAAACCAACACCGTCATGCCATGTCGCCCGTTTGCGCGGTTTCGTCAAACACCAAGTGGTAAACCCGCCCTTGAAAGCGCGGCATGAGCAAGGCCAATTCGGCGCGCACCGCTTGCCGCACCGGGCTGGCCAAAGCCGCATGCATATCGGCCAGGTTGTGAAAGTACAAATCAAAAGCCATGTAGACCGGCGGTGCATCTGCATCGGCCTCAGCGATCTCGCGCAACACGGCTTTGATCAAACCCGGATAGCGCCCCAGAGCGGCGACCACCGTGGTGCGCATGTGTTGATCAAACTCGGCTTTGTGTTCGGGGGCCACTGTGCCCTCCAAAATGGCGGTGCGAACAATCATGCGGAACCTTTCGTGGGCCATATAGATGGGGGAGACGCCGCCAAACCCAGCGCCACCGACTTTTCAGTGGCACTCAAATGGTCTGACATCAAACGGGTGGCCAAGCTGTGGTCGCGTGCCAAAACGGCCTCCATCAAGGCATGGTGCTCGGCCTCAATGTCCCGGGCCTTGCTCTTGACCGGCATGCGCTGCAACAGCCGAAATTTGCGGTAGCGCTCAGAATGATCGGCCAATATGTTCCAAAACCACAGCAACCATTTTTCCTGACAAGCGCCGACCATGGCATGGTGAAAGCGGCGGTGGCGCGACTCCCACAAGGTGGCGGCCTCGCGGTCTTTGGCCGAGCGAGGCAGTGGGGTTTTGGAGAGCAAGTGCATGGCCGATACCACCTCGGCCTCCCAGGCGGCGTCCCCATGGATCATGGCGGATTTGAGACACAGGCCTTCGATCGATCGGCGCGTGGCCATCAAGTCGCTCAACTCGGTCAGGCTGGTTTCGCTCACCCGCGACCCGCGGTGGGTGTCCAAGGCCACCAAGTTCTCAGACGACAGGCGCATCAAGGCTTCGCGGATGGGGGTCAGGCCCAGGTGAAACTTGTCCTGCAAATCCGCTGGGCGCAAACGCTCCCCCGGCATCAGGTCGCCATACAAGATTTCGCTGCGCAAACGTTGGTAGGCGCGCTCTGCCAGTGATGAGGCTTCAGGGTTTTCCATTTGTAAAAATGCCTTGACGGGGTGATTTTATAAAATTATGATGGATTTATATTATTCTCACAAGAGGAAAAACATGGCGAGCCCTGAAACCCTTTGGTCGTTGGCCACATTTGCACAAGGCGACCAGGCTGTGGCCGCCCTGGAAGTGGGCGGTGTGGCTTACCGCCTGGCCCCCAGTTTGGCCCGCATGGGTCTGGCCGGGCAAGACAGTGTGCTGGGCTTGTTTGGTGATTGGGCCAACTCCTTGGCCGCACTCAACGCTGCTGCCAGCCAGGTCCAATCGGCCGACGCACTGCCGGCAGGCCAGCGCTTGGCACCGCTTTTGTATCCGGGGAAAATTTTGTGCGCCGGGGCCAATTACTTCGATCATCTGGCTGAAATGGGCATGCCAGGCGCCAAAAAAGAAGACCAGCGCTTGTTTTTCTTCATGAAACCACCGCGCAACGCGGTGGTGGGCGAAGGCAAAACAGTGCACATGCCCATCAACACCCAGGCCTTTGATTGGGAGGTCGAATTGGCCTTGGTGATCGGCAAGACCGCGCGCAATGTGAGCGTTGAGCAAGCACTGTCGCATGTGGCGGCTTACACGGTGGCGATTGACTTTTCAGCCCGTGACCACAACCGCGCACCGGAAACCTTTTACAAACTCGATTGGGTCGCCGGCAAAGGCCACGACACCTGCTGCCCCCTGGGGCCGCGCCTGATCCCCGCCCATCAATTTGGCGATCCCCAGCAGGCCGCTTTGAAGTTAGCGGTCAATGGAACGCTGAAACAAAACGGCAACGCCAAAGACATGATTTTTTCTGTCGCCGAACAAATTGCCACCGCCTCACGCATCATGACCCTGGATCCAGGCGACGTGTTGCTCACCGGCACACCCGCCGGCGTGGGTGTACCGCACAAAACTTTTTTAAGCGTGGGAGACCACGTCGATGCCGATATCCAAGGCATTGGCCGCTTATCCGTGGACATTGGTCCTTCACGCTGAAATGGTTTTTGCCAAGGCCATGGACCCAGCCTGTTCTGTCGGGTCTTTCACTACTTTCAGGAGCCCAACATGAAAAGAACGTTCATTGCCACAGCCATCAGTGTGGCTACCTTGTTGGCATGGCCTTTGGCCCATGCCCAAACCGAGATCAGGGTTTCGACGGCAGCGCCCGACAGCTCACCGCTGTCGGACGCATTTCGAACGATCAAAGCGCGCATGGAGAGCAAATTTCCAGGCGCTGTGAAGGTATCTGTGCACACCGCCAGCGCCTTGTTCCGACAAGGCACCGAATTGCCCGCCATGCAGCGCGGCAACTTGGAGATGGCCAGCCCAGTGACCTTTGAAATTGAAGCCCAATTGCCCGAGTATGGGGTTTTCAGTGCCGCCTATTTGTTCCGTGACGCCGACCACCTGATCAAAACTTTCCGCAGCGACATTGGCAAAGAGTATTACGACGATGTGGCCAATAAAGTGGGCTTGGTGATCTTGGACACCGCTTACCTGGGCACCCGCACCATCAACTTGAACAACGACAAAAAAATTGAGAAGCCCACCGACTTGAATGGCACCAAAATGCGCATGCCCCCGGGCGCATCTTTCCAAGTGTTGGCCAAAGCACTGGGTGCCACACCCGTGGCGATGCCCATCACCGAAGTGTATTTGGGACTCAAAACCGGCCAAATCGACGCCCAAGACAACCCCACCAACATGACACGCGACTGGAAATTCCACGAAGTGACCAAACAAGTGGTGTTGACCAAGCATTTGGTACAACCGGTGTTCATTGCCATGGCCAAGCCCGCGTTTGACAAACTCACGCCCGCACAACAAGCCGAACTCCGATCGGTCGCACGCGAAGCCTCTGACATGCAAATTGCCAAAACGCTGCAAGACGAAAAATCAGCGCTGGACACCTTTCGTGCCGCCAACGTGCGCATCAGCGAGCCCGATGCCAGCCTGTTTCGCACCACCGTATTCAAAGAATATGAAACCAGTGGCATGACCGCCAAATGGAAGCCCGGCTTGATGGCGCGCATCCAGGCCGTCAAATGAGCCCAAGCACAGAACTGCTCTGAACACTTTGCCACCCATGGGTATCGCAGCCATTCGGCAAAAATTCAAGGCCTTCAGCCGCTATGCTGAATGGCTGACGGTATCCATGTTCATCGGCATTTTTGTGCTGTTCGTGATTTCTGTGTTTCAGCGCTATGTCTTGGTTCAGCCGGTCAATTGGGTGGACGAATCCATTTTGATTTTGTTTTTGTGGTCGACCTTTTTGACCGAAGCGCTGGTGCTCGGCGAGCGAGAGCAAGTCACCTTTGACGTGGTGTGGGACCAATGCGGCCCCAGCGGTCGACGCCTGATCGGTCTCACCGCGTCTGTTTTGATTGTGCTGCTGTTCACACTCGCGGCGCCCACCATTTGGGGCTATGTGGCATTTTTGTGGCGCGAAAAAACCAACGCGCTCGAATGGCGCTTGGATTACGTATATGCCTGTTTTGTCATTTATTGGTTGGCTGTGATTGTTCGCGCAGCCAATCGGTTCTTGTGGCTCATCTCCGATCAATGGCCCGAACTTGTCCGAGACCATAAAGCAGATGAAAAAACCAATGTGTTGGGTTGATTTTTCCGTGAGCGCCGCATGAGCACCGCTCTGATCGCCATGGGCATCGTGATCCTGGTGTGCGCGCTGCTGCGGTTTTCCATCGTCTTGATGATGTTCAGCAGCGGCATTGTTTACCTCTGGCTCAAAGGCCAAGACATCGGTTTGATCGTCGATCAAACTTTGAACTCCATGTTCAGCATGTATGTCTTGTTGGCGGTGCCCATGTTCATTTTTGCCGGCAATGTGATGAATGCATCCACGGTCAGCGAGCGTATTTGGAGTGCGGCCGATGTGCTGGTGGGTCGCTTGCGTGGGGGCATGGGTCACATCACGGTATTGATGAATGTGGTCATGTCCAGCATGAGTGGCAGCGCCATCAGCGATGCCGCAGGGCCCGGCATGGTGTCCATTCGCATGATGGAAAAAGTGGGTCAATACCCACGTGGACTGGCTGTGGCCATTGCGGCGGCAGCTGCTTGCTTGGGGCCCATCATTCCACCGTCCATTCCCATGGTGATTTACGCCTTGATCAGCACGGCTTCCTTGGGCGCTCTGTTTTTGGCCGGTGTGGTGCCGGGTTTATTGATGGCTGCAAGTTTGATGCTGTGGATTGCCTTCATTGCCCGACAGCGCAACCTGCCCTTTGGAAAATCCATTTCCTGGTCGGAAATGCCCTTGGTGCTTTGGCGCGCCGCTTTGCCGCTGACCTTGCCGGTGATGCTGTTGGGCGGCATTTGGTCGGGCGTTTTCAGCCCGACTGAATCGGCGGCCATGGCAGGCTTGTGGGCCATCGTGATCGGCGCCTTCATTTACCGCAACCTGGGCTTGAAAGCCTTGATCGCCATTTTCGCCATGTCAGCACGCCAATCGGCCGTGGTGATGATGCTCATTGCCAGCTCTTTCATCGTTAACTATGCCATCACTTCGGAGCAAGTGGCGGTGCAACTGGCCGCCTACATTGCCAGCTTGAACCTTTCTGCAATTGTCTTCATGCTGCTGGTCAATGTGATGTTTTTGATCTTGGGCACGGTGCTCGATGGCGCGGTGATGCTGCTGGTGTTCGTTCCGGTGCTGCTGCCCACCGTCAACGCCTTGGGCATTGATTTGGTGCAGTTTGGCGTGGTGGTGATTTTGAACTTCATGATCGCCATGATCACCCCGCCCTATGGTTTGATTTTGTTTGTATTGGGTTCTCTCACCGGAGTACCGATGAAAGAGATCAACCGCGAGATATGGCAGTTTTGCATCCCCTTGAGCATGGTGATGTTCTTGATGATCTTCTTTCCTTCCATCACGCTGTGGCTGCCGCGCCAGTTTGGCTATGTCGGCTGATGGCGCTGAAAATTAAAGGCCTCTACCCCGACACAGAACTGATATGAACACCCCCCTCAATGCATTTGTCACAGGCGCCGCCCAAGGCATCGGTTTGGCGATTGCCAAACGCTTGGCCCAAGATGGTTTTCATGTGGTGGCCATGGACCGCCAAGCCGATGTGCTGGTCGCTGCTTTGAAACCCTTGCAAGCGCAAGGGCTGCGGATGAGTGCGGCGGTGGTGGATGTGTGTGATCGCGCCAGCGTGCACCAGACCTTGCAAGCCCATGCGCGGGTGGATGTGATGGTGTGCGCGGCAGGTATTTACAACGATGCCCGGTTTTTGGAATTGACCGAGCAAGCCTTCACCCAAATGTTGCAAGTCAATGTGGTGGGCACCTTCATTCCTGCGCAAGAAGCCGCGCGGCGCATGGTGGCGGGTGGGCGCATCGTGACCATTTCTTCGCGGGGTGCTTTGGGCGGCACCCGCTTTGCCCACTATGTGGCGTCCAAGTCGGCCGTGGTCGGGCTCACCCGTGCCATGGCCATGGAATTGCGCGACAAAGAAATTGCTGTGAACTCTGTGGCACCTGGATTCACCGACACGCCCATGACACGCTCCGCGCCACCCGAGATGTTTGCACAGTGGGAAGCGTTGGAGCCACGTGGAAAAGCCGCATCGCCCGACGAAATCGCGCATGCGGTGTCTTTCTTGGCGTCGCCCCAAACCCACTTCATCACCGGTCAAACCCTGTTTGTGGACGGCGGAAAATCGCTGGGGGGATTGAGCATCTGAGCCCCAAGCCTGTGAAAGGCCTGGGTTCAGCGTGGCCAGAGGTCTGCCGGGGCAAAGCCCTGACAGACTGTCAAACGCTTTAAGCCGGGATCAGCAGCAGAGCGCAGGCACGGGCGGCCTCTGGGCTCAAGTCTTGCCCACCAGCCACTTTGCCCCAGCCGCCTTTTTCAATCAGGTTGCTGCGTGACCATTCATCGGTTTTCTTCAACTCCACCATATTGGCTGCGTATTTGCTGTCTTGTTTGAAGGCCAAGGCGCACACCGGGGCCATGGCCGCGGTCAATGCCGTGGCCACCTTGACACTGGAAATGGCATCGGTTTGGCTGGCGGTGTGCCAACCGGAAAAACTAAACCCCACCACTGACAAAATCACTGCGCCGGCGACAGCACCCCACAACACGGGCTCGGTTTGAGCAGGCCATTGAATCATGTGAACTTTCTTGAATGAGCGGAAAACACTTCCGAGGTGGGTGCACCTAATGTACGCCTGTGCGCCAAGCCTTGGGGGTTATTTGTCGGCTTTATTACGCCCCAGCCTCACCGATGCGCCCGTGTATGTGCTAAGTTGCAAGCGCCCCTCCCCTGAATGCCCACTTGAAGACATGCCATGACCGATTCCATCACCCATCCGCCACCCCAGCTGACGCACGATGAGCAACATTTGTTGCACCGCTTGCGAAAGCATCGGCAAACCCATCGGCACGTTCTGCAAGGGGTGACGACACCCGTACCGCAAAGCCCTGTGCCCCTGACTTGGGGGCAAAAAGTGGCCGACCAAGTGGCCGCCACGGTGGGGTCTTGGCGCTTCATCATCATCCAAAGCACGTTGATCGTGCTCTGGATCAGTTGGAACACACAAACCACGTCGCCCTGGGACGCCTATCCCTTCATCTTGCTCAACTTGATGTTGTCATTCCAAGCCGCCTACACCGCGCCCGCCATCATGATGAGCCAAAACCGTTTGGCGGAAACCGACAGACGGCGGGCTGACGACGACTACGAAATCAATGTCAAGGCCGAATTGGAGATCGAGTTGCTGCACGAAAAGGTGGATTTGCTGCGCGAGCAAGAACTCAAGGCGCTGGCCGACTCCGTGCACCGCTTGTCCAAACAAATCGAAACCCTGCTGGCAGCAGGCCAGCGTTAAAGCTTATTTCGCACCCGGCAATTTGCCACCACTTTTCACGCACTCGTCCACGGTTTTGAACTCGGTGAATTTTTTCGTGCGCTCATAGCTGGGGCTGCTCTTGTCGTGGCAAATGCCCGAGTCCGATTTTTTCACCACGGGTTCAGCCGCCGCCGCAGTTTTGGCGGGCAAGGTGCCGCCGCTCTTCACGCATTCGTCCACGGTTTTGAAGGCGGTGAACTTTTTGGTGTTGCCATAGCTGGCACTGGTTTTGTCATGGCAAATGCCCGTGTCAGACTTTTTCACCGCTGGTTCTTCGGCTGGTTTGGGATCAGCGGCCAGAGCCAAGCCCAGGCTCAAGCCGAAAAGAAGGGTTGTCAAGCATCGAAAATTGGTTTTTCTCATGTACTGCTCCTGGTGATAAAAAATCGCGCGGTGATCCAGGGAAACCCAAGGGTGCGGATCACAGTCGGATGACTTTGGCTTGCAACAAAGCACTTTGCCCTCGGGCCAAGGCAGCCAAACAGCGTTCGATGGCAGCGGGGACATCGGCAGGGTCGCTGACCCACTCCCCATGGGCGCCAGCTGCCTGGGCCACCATGGCGAAATTCATGTCGGGCGCCAAGTGCGCTTCATAGGCTTGGGTGGCTTTGGCCACCCCTTCGGGGAAAACACGCAAGGTGGCTTCTTTGACCGCGGCCCAACCACCGTTGTCGAGCACGATGGTGAACACCGGCAAGCCATATTGCTTGGACACGGCCATGCTGGACTGCGGGTTGCCGAAATAAAACGAGCCATCGCCCGAAAAAGCCACCACGCAACGATTCGGTTGGGCCAACTTGATGCCCAAAGCCATGCCCGCTGAAAAGCCCAATCCGCCACCGGCCAAACCCACGTGGGAGCCCGGCACCGTGCGCGGCACTTGCATCGCCACCACGGGAGCGTTGCGGATGGCTTCGTTGAGCACGATGGCGTCGGTCGGAATGGCGTGGGCCACAGCTGCACACAAAAAATGGGGGTTGATTTGCCCGACTTTTCCCGGGTCGGCGGCCAAATCGGTGGCGCGTTGACGACGCTGTTGTCCCTCCTGGGCCATGCCAGCGACCCGCGCTTGCGCTGCTTGGGAGAACGCCGGGTTCACGCGCTGCTGCATGCGCGCCAAAATTTGCGCCAAGATGCGACCGCTGTCGCCCGGCATCTTCAAGTGGCGCGGAAAGCTCCACATGGGATAGCTGCGCTTGTCAATGTCCACATCGATGTGGGCCCACCAAGTTTTCGGGTCGACCGGTGTGTCTCGCGGTATCCATGGCACATCCACATCCACCATCAAGCCCACGTCGGCTTGGGCCACATGGGCACCCGGCACAAAGCCACTGAAGCAAGGCGAGTCGTGGGGGATGTTGAGGTCCACCGCATTGCACTCGATCACACGAATACCGGCCAAGCGGGCCAAAGCATCCAGGGTGGCCACCGTGGCTGGGTTGCGCCCGCTATAGGACGTGATGATCAAGGGATGATGTGCGGCCAACAAACGATCCACCACCTGCTCAACCGCGTCGGGATCGGTACCCAGGGCGGGGGTGGCACCATAGGCCTGGGCCGAAAAATCATGCAATTGATCATCGCGCCAGTTTTGGGTCAGGGTTTCTCTGGCAAAGGTCAAATACACCGGCCCCTTGGGGTCGCTTTGCATCACGCTGTGGGCACGGCGTAAGGCTTCTTTGGCAATCACCCCGGACGGCAGGTTGTAGTCCCATTTGACATATTGGCGCACCAAGCCACCTTGGTCATACGGCTCTTGGACAAAATTCACAAAGGTGTCGCGGGTACCGGGCAATTCGCCATGGGAGGTGTACGGTGCCCGGCCCGCCATCAGCATCAGTGGCAAGCGGGCTTTGGAAATGTTGTGGATGCCCATGGTGGCATTGGCTGTTCCTGCATCCACATGAACCAACACCCCTTGGCCTCGGCCAGTGGCCAAAGCATAACCAGCGGCCATGTGCACCGCGGTGTTTTCGTGCGGGCACAAAACGGTTTTGGGAAAGGCCTGCCCCCGTTGGCGCCAACGCGCCATCTCTTCAATCAGGGGGGCATGGTCAGTGCCCAGATTGCAGAACAAATAATCCAAGCCCAGATCATTGAAGCCTTGCAGCAGATGATGGGCGGTGGTGTGCACCGGGGACTGATCCATGGTCATGGGTGAGGACCCCATGGCGCAGCCATCATGAGTTTGTTTTCTTGCTTGAGGATCATGGGGCGCAACTTGCCCGCAAATGCCATGAAGGCCTGATCGGCAAAAACACCGGCCCAAAAAGCACGGCGATCGGCATCGTCATCAAACTTCCACACATGAATGATCTCGTTCAAAGCACCCACATCGCCAGTGAAATAGCCGATCAATTTTTTGGGGTGTTTTTCCAAAGCGGCCCAGCCCTCTGAGCCATACAGAGAAACCACCTCGGACATTTTGCCGACCACCACGGAATAGGTTCTTAACTCATACAAAGCCATGACTTTTCTCCTGTTGAATGTCGTTTCATCTTACCAAACGGGGGGTGCAGCTCCAGCGTCACGGACCCCTTGAATACCCTGAGCCTTTCCCTCACAGGGGCTCGATGCCAGTGCGCGAAACATCGCCCCACACATGGGCTTGTTGGCACAGGTGCAGCCAACGCTGGGCATGCTCCAGCCGAGGGCTTTGCAGATCCATGGCGCAGGCGTAAATGGTTTTGTGGGCAATCGCAGGGGGCAAGGGCCCCACACACACCACGCCCCGATGCGAAAAGGTTTGGATTTCACTGATCGCGCCCATCGCCATGGCCCCTGGCGGTGTGCCCACTCCTGACAAAGCCAGCAGCATGGCCTCACCGTTGTCAAAGCGATGCACTTTGCTTTGCACCTCGCCCAGCATGCCCATCGATGCGAGCAAGCCATGGATGTACTGGCCCGATGAGGCCTGGGTATAAAAAACAGCCGGTGCCCTGTGCACAGCGCTTTCCCAAGCGGCCAATGTCGAGATATCCGGTACCACCTGTCCTTGCGCAACAGCCACCCCCACGCCCACCTGGGCCAATGGCTGGTGCATGCCGACCAAGCCCCATTCAGCGGCCTGCTCAAGCACAAGGGCCGGTGCGATCCACACATCAGCGCGACAAGCGTCCCGCGCTTTGGCCCACAGCTCAGGCGCCGTGTTGAAGCTCAAGGCCACTTGCCAGTCACTGGTTTGCTCAAAACAGTCAATGGCCCGCTTCAAAGCGACCTCGAGCGCGGCCACACTGAACACCGTGAGCACCTTGCCCCCGGTCAAGGCTTGCGCCGAGGGTCGGCGATTGGCGGGGTGATCTGGGTAAGCGGAGTTCACGGGCTGATGGCGAATTGATGAATGAGCATAGCAGTCCGCTTAAGCATCTCTGGCATGATGCTTGATATGGCGCACATCACCACCTTGACCCTCAACCCCAGTGTGGATGTGCTCACCACCACTGCGCAGGTGATGGACACGCACAAGTTGCGCTGCACAGCGCCGCAGTACCACCCCGGCGGTGGGGGCATCAATGTGGCGCGGGTGGTGCACCGCTTGGGTGGGTCGGTGCAAGCCCTTTGGCTGGGCGGCGGCAGCACTGGCGTGCAGTTGGCCGATATGTTGGATGCCGAAGGGGTTTCGCACCGATGCATGGCGACCGCGCAAGCGACCCGCATGGGCTTTTCGG
>Ga0214921_10008516_pt1 | contig 13264 bp, 16 predicted proteins | sample LL1505_MetaG_FD_177992 | JGI IMG/M metagenome (GOLD analysis project Ga0214921, IMG submission 177992) | Freshwater microbial communities from Lake Lanier, Atlanta, Georgia, United States - LL-1505 | ecosystem: Environmental > Aquatic > Freshwater > Lake | place: USA: Georgia | collected... | reverse complement strand
AGCTGCCACGCCTCTTGCGCGAAGGCGAAGGCAATGAGCGCGACGAGGGCGATCAGCCCGCTACGAACGATGACGAGTCGGCGCGAGCGCAGCTCGGCAATAGCCAACCAGATCGGCACCTGCGGCGCACCAACGATGAAGATGCCCGCAGTCGCTGCACCCGATACCGTCGCGATATCACGCAGTGGTACCCCCGCCCCTTCAAGTGCGAGCGGAAGGTAGGCATAGATCATGGCAACGCCGAAGATTTCGGCAAATTGCACCAGCACATAGATGGTGACAATTCTCTGCCACGGCAGACTGCCCGAACGGTTCACAGCTCTCCCGCTTTAGCGCGACTGCGCACTTGCGCCGCCCGAACCAGAATCTCGTTGCGCGTGTTCTCCGGCCGGCCAGCCCAGGAGCGAACCTGTGTTGCCATACGTGGATTCTTTGCGAATCGTGCGGAGTGACGATCAATGAACTCCCAGTACATGGTCGTGAACGGACACGCTGTTTCGCCAACGGACTCAGTTGGGTTGTAGAAACAAGACGAGCAGTCGTCGCCCATACGCGAAATGTAGGCACCACCACAGATGTACGGCTTGCTCGTGATGCGACCGAGATCGGCGAATTGGCTCATGGCCACGACGTTCGGCGTCACCACCCACGGAAGCGCGTCCACAAAGGCTTCTAAGAACCAGGAGTCAACCTGCTGCGGTTGCACACCGAAGAGGAGTGCGAAGTTACCGAGCACCATGAGGCGCTCAATGTGATGAGCGTGGCCCGTTCGCTGCAGCGTTGTGACGATGCGCGACATGCACGCCATCTTCGTCTCTCCTGACCAGTAGAGTTTTGGCAAGTCCTCGTGGGCGCTCAGGCCGTTGTCGCTCTGCCACTCGCGCCAATAGTCGCGATAGGCGTGGCGCATAAACTCGCGCCATCCGAGGATCTGACGGATAAACCCTTCAATGCTCGAGAGCGGGATTTCGCTCGACCGTTCGGCATACGTTTGCAGCGCGCGCTCGCAGACTTCGGCAGGGGTGATCAAACCAAGATTCAACGCTGGCGACAAGAGCGAGTGGAAGAGGTGTTCGTGCTCTTTTGACATGGCGTCTTCGTAGGGGCCAAAGTTGGCCAGCCGATCGTCGCAGAACGCGCTGAGCGCAGCGAGCGCCTCGGGCCGAGTCGTCGGCCAGATCAGCGTGGTTGACTCGCCAAAGAGCGTCGAGGACTTCTCGCGGACTTCGTCAATGACCGATTGCACGAGTGGCGTGACTGTTCCGTAGAAGGGTGCTGGCACATGGGTTCCTGGGGTGAGACGCTTCCGATTCTCCTTGTCAAGATTCCATGTGCCGCCGATCGGCTCGCTCTTCCCCGCGCCCTCCTCCATCAGCCAGCCACGCGCACTGCGCACGCGGCGATACCAATACTCCATGCGGAGCTCTTTTCGGCCCGTCTTGAACGCCTCCCATTCGGCCACGGTCGTGAGCCAGAGCTGGTTCTCGACGACCTCCACGGGGATGCCGCTCGCGGCGGACCACGACTGAATCGCCTCAAGATCCTGAGGCTGAGCGGGCTCCATCAGGGTGATGCCGGTCGGCCGATGCCGTTCAGAGGCGGCGGTGAGCGCCTCGCCAAGGGTTGGGGCTTGAACGACCTCGGTGCGGACCCCTCGCGCTTGGAGCTCTGCCGCGAACCCTCGTAGCGCCGCGATCTGCAGCACCACCGCCTGCACATGCCGTGCCTCGTGCAGCACGCCCGTGATCTCGAGAACAAGAGCGGGTTCCGCAAACGCTGCCGTGCCATCGAGGTGCGCACGAAGGGGGCCAACCTGGTCGGTAAGTTGATCTCCTAGAACAACGAGGTGATGCATCTTACGAGCGTCGGCGGCGGCAGGCGTCGCTGCAGTACTTCACCTCGTCCCAGACTCGCTCCCAGCGCTTGCGCCACTGGAACGGTCGGCCACACACAACACAGATTTTCTCGGGGCGCTCGCTCGGCGGTCGATGCGGCTGTCGTGTCTCACGTCGCCCTGCGGCCATTTGGATCAGCCGCGCTCTGGCTTTAGCGCCGCGCTATACGCCGCAAGCGTTTGTTGTCGCGCTTCGGCGTGATCCACGATCGGCTCTGGGTACTGCGCACCAAGAGTGATCCCGGCCTCTGCAAGCGCCTTCGGATGCGCCCACGGCGCATGGATCGCTGGTGCTTTCAGGGCGGCAAGCTCTGGCACCCAGCGGCGCACATACTCACCGTCGGGATCAAAGTTCCCCGCCTGGGTGACTGGATTAAAAATGCGGAAGTACGGCTGGGCATCGGTGCCACTTCCCGCGCACCACTGCCAGCCTCCGTTGTTCGCAGCAATGTCGCCGTCAACGAGATGGCGCAAGAAGTGTGCCTCGCCCTCGCGCCAGTCAATCAGCAAATCTTTTGTGAGAAACGATGCCGTGATCATACGCGCGCGGTTGTGCATGAATCCAGTTGCCGCAAGTTGGCGCATCCCTGCATCAACAATCGGGTAGCCTGTCGTGCCGCTCTTCCACGCTTCAAGTGCGCGTTGGTCGCTGCTCCACTTGATCCCGTCGTAGCTTGGACGCCACGCACTGCGGGCCGCATGCGGTGCATGCCAGAGCACCTGCGTATAGAAGTCACGCCACGCAATCTGGCTCACCCAGAGTCGCTCGCCTGAACGTTCTCCCTCCTGTACCGGCGGCAGTGGAAGTTGTCGGGCCACGAGCTCGCGCGCGGAGAGGAGCCCGATGTGCAGTGCTGCCGACAGGTGACTTGTGCCCGAGCTGTCGGCAAGGGTGTTGCGACGCTTCGCATACTCGCCCACCGAGCGTCGCCATGCATCAGCGTGTGCGCGCGCGGCACGTTCGCCTGGCTTCGGGAGTTCTTCAACGTTCGCCGTTGGTACCGCATGCGCATCGAGAAGCGCCTGATCAACGGTGGCGGGTGGAGTCGGCGTTGGCAGCGGTGGAAGCTTCTTTGGCGCTGGGAGTGGTGCGCTCGCATCTACTTGTTCGAGCCATCGGCGGAAGTACGGCGTGTAGACACCGTACGGTGTGCCGCCACCTGTGAGTAGCTCTTCTGGCTCCACCACGACGAGGCCGCGCTTTGCATGCACCTGTACGTCAAGGGGTGCGAGTAGATCCGCAGCGGCGCGATCGCGCTTTCGCGCGAATGGGGTGTGGTCGCGCGTTATGAAGAGATCGATCTCGCCAATGTGACCCGCGGCGCGCAACTCGCTGATCAGTTTCGGGAGCGCGCTGGCGGCTGGGCCCTGCAACTCGAGGAGATCCGAGCCGAGTGCGCGCAGGTTGGTGGCGAGCTCCGTAACGCTCTCGCGCAGGAACCAGGTGCGGTTTGCGCTGGCCCGCGGGCCGGCAATGAGGCCTGGCTCCCAGATGAAGATCGGCAAGAGGGGTGCCCCGCGCTCCCTCGCTGCCGCCGCCGCCGCCACAAGGGCGGGGTGGTCGGCGAGACGAAGGTCTCGGCGGAACCAGAGGATCACAGGCGGTTGCGACATTTCTCTCCGATCTTCGCACTATAGCGAGGCCAGTTTGGAGCACAGGATAAAAATCGAACGGCCGAGACCCCGAAGGGTCCCGGCCGTCCGGGTTGCTCTAAGAGCTGCTGGACTCAGCGCGCTGGGCGTCGGGTCGAGAAGCAGTTGTCGCAGTACACCGGCTTGCCGCTGGTTGGGAGGAAGGGGACCATGGTCTCCTTGCCGCAATCCGAGCAGGTTGCTGGGTGCAACTCGCGTGGTCCGCGAGGTGCGCGTGGGGCGCCGTAGCCGCCGGCGCTGTACGAGCTGCCACCGGTGTAGCCGCCGAAGCCGCCACCCGCTGAACCACCCTCGCGCTGCGCCTTGCGGGCATTGCGGCATGGTGTGCAGCGCTTTGGCTCCGTGAAGCCGCGCTCAGCGTAGAACTCCTGGTCCCGCGCTGTGAATACGAACTCCTGGCTGCAATCCATGCAGACCAAGTTCTTGTCTGTGTACATTCCGTTCACTCCTAGTTCTGGCTCGCCTCGTGGTCCGATGCTGGTCTCGCGAGCCCTGGATGGGAACGGTTGACTGATCTCGGTCGCGTGCGTGCGTGCTTATGCCCACCGAAGCCCGGGGGACCTCCATAGCATACGGCATCACGCTCATCTCTCATAGGGGCTGCCCTACAATCACTCCCAACGGGGTGCCGCTGGCCCCCCGAAGACGCGTGGAGGTCCCTACGAATGCCCAGTCGAACGCTCGTTTCCGCACTCGCCGCTGAGGCGATCGGTACCTTCCTCTTCTTCGTGCTCGGAGCGGGCGCGGTGATCATGAATGCCCAGACCGGCGGGGATGTCGGCCTGGTCGGTATCGCCCTCGCCCACGGCCTCGCCCTTGCCGCCCTGGGCACCGCCTTCGCCCCAATCAGCGGCGGGCAGTTCAATCCGGTGGTGACCGTGGCCCTTTGGCTGGTTGGCAAGATCCGCACCGTTGAAGGCATCCGTTACATCGTGGCCCAACTGGTCGGCGCCGCCGCTGCTGGGTTCGCCCTCAAATTTGCGTTTGGTGGCTTCGACGCGGGTGATACCGCCTGGTCCATTGCTGGTGGTGGCGCTCCGGGCATTGCTGCTGGCCTGACCCAGGTCACGGCGATCGCCGTCGAGGCAGTCCTCACCGCAGTCTTGGTCTACGCCGTGTTGCTGACCGCCGTTGATAAGCGCGCACCACAACTCGGTGCGCTCCTCGTCGGTGGCGTGATCATCGCCGACATCATGGTGGGCGGACCGCTCACAGGGGCAGCGATGAATCCAGCGCGGTGGTTCGGCCCGGCAATTGCGTTCGGTGACCTCTCGGGGGCCGTCGTCTACATCGCTGGGCCGCTTATCGGCGCGGTCCTTGCCGCGCTCTCCGTTCGCTACCTCTTCGCCGAGCGCTAATGCCGGGCGACGATTGGGCGGCGCAGCGCCCTTCGTGGCTGAAGGCGGCGCAGCGCTGGTTCGGTCGACTCATTGGGCTCGTTGCACCGCTGCATGCGCGCCTGGCCCTTGCGACGAACGGTTGGGTGTCACCAAACCTCGGTGGTCGGCCGGGAATCATCCTGGAGACGATTGGTCGAAAGAGCGGCGTGCCGCGCCGCGTGGTGCTCACCTATCTCCCCGACGGGGATCGCATTGTGGTGATCGCCAGCAACTATGGGCGTGAGGGGCATCCCGCCTGGTATCGCAACATTGAAGCCGAGCCGAGCGTCACGATCATCTACAAGCGCTTCCGACGCCCGTATCGCGCTCGCATTGCAGTCGGCGAAGAGCGGCTGAACTATCTGCGGGCAACGGACGATGCGACGTACGGCGTCTATGCAGCGTACGCGCGAAAGACTTCGCGGGAGATCCCAGTCGTCGTTCTTGAGCCAACGCCTAAATGAGCGGAGCTGCTGCCGCACTCAGCACCGCGCGCAGGCGACTTGTTGTTGACTCGCTTGGCATCTGGGCCATTGCCATCATCGTTGGCGGCATCTTCGGCTTCACCGCCCGTCAGGGTGGCCTCTCGCTGGTTGAGGCGATCGCCTTCAGCTCGATTCTCTTTGCCGGCGCAGCACAATTTGCTGCCGTTGGCCTGATCGTCGTTGGTACGCCGTGGCCATCGATCGTGCTGCTGGTTTGGCTGCTCAATGCGCGACATCTTCTCTACTCCGCCTCGGTTGCACCGTACACCGCGAAGCTTTCGCTAAAACTCCGGGCGGCGCTCGCGTATCTGCTCACCGATGAGGCGTTTGCGCTGACCACGGCACACGTCGCACGCCTTGGCCGTATCGACGTGAAGGGGGCCTGGTACGCAGGGATCACGATCTTCGTTCCCTGGAATGTGTCGACGATTGCTGGATGGCTCGCGGGTGCAGCACTCCCCGACCCTGCGACCATCGGTCTTGATGTTGTCTTCGCGGCGGCAATGGCTGGGCTCGCCATTGGGCTGGTGAAGGATCGCGCGGCACTCGTGGCACTGATCGTTGGGTGCGGCAGTGCAGTTGCTGCGGCGCTCGTTCTTGACTCAAGCGCAGCGATCATGATCGGTGGACTTCTTGGGCCGTTCGCGGGGCTCGCACTCTATCGGAGGCGCGCGTGAACAACGACCTCTTGAGCGCTGATCTAGTTCCGCTCGCAGCCCTCGGCGGGCTCGGCACGTATGCTGCGCGAGCGCTGCCCATGCTCGTTCCTGGTATTGATCGACTCCCTCCTATCTTCCTCGAGTACCTGCGGCTGATCGGCCCGGCGGTACTCGGTGCGATTGCCGCGACATCGGTGTTCGTGCAGGGCGGTGCATTCACTATTGGGCCAGAGGCTGTAGCCGTGTTCGCTGGTGCCGCCGTAGGGCGCTGGCGTGGCAACTTGCTGTTGGGCATGGTCGTATCGGTGCTTGTGGTGCTTGCGCTGCGCGCTACGATTGGCTCCTGATGAGAATCACCGAAGCAGATCTCACCCCCATCGAGGCGAAGCTCGTGGCGGCGGCGCGCGCCATCCGCCCGCGCGCCTACGCGCCGTACTCTGGCTACACGGTTGGCGCCGCTGCGGCCGATGAGAACGGCGGCATTCACGTTGGCGCGAACATGGAGGGCGTTGACTACACCCTTACCGTGCACGCCGAGCAGCACACCATGAATGCGATGCGCCTGGCAACCGATGCTCGAGCCGTTGCACTGGCATTCGCGGTGCAGTCGCCGGCCGAGGCACCAGCCCCATGCGGAATCTGCCGTCAGCGGATCCGTGAGTTCGCGGCGTCACTCTCTATTCCGATCGTTGCCGTGAACCTTGACGAGCGACTCGAAATTCTGCGAATCAATCGCTACCCGTTCGATCTGCTCCTGCCGAACTCCTTTGGCCCGGAGAACATCGGAAAATAAAAACGCCCCGCCGCGGCATCAGCCGCAACGAGGCGCGTTTATCTGATCGTCAGCGTTAGCTGCGAAGATCCTTATACGCCGCCCAGAGAACTGGAAGGCTTACCAAGAAACCAAGCACGAAGACGATCGGATCGTTCACTTGCTCTTCTTCGAGAGAAGGACGCCGAGCGAAAGGATCGCTGGGACCCACAGGCCGATGTAGATGGCGGTATTGTCGCTTTGGGTGAAGCCGACACCGAAGTAGTGCGCGAGTGAAAGTGCGAGGCTGGCAACTGCAGCCACGATGTACAGGTTCTTCGAGTCCATGATTCCTCCCTTAACGTTTGGGCTGAACTTCAGCCCTGCGGAAAACGGTAGCCGATCCCCCGAAATAACTCAATCTCTCAGGGCTGGGGCTGAACCCTCATCGCCCGCAGTAAGTTCTACCCGCTCGATCTTCTCGCCTCGGTCCAGCACCTTCCTGGCTGAGGTTTTGATCTGCTCGATGTCCTTGTTCGCCTGCCCAAAGTGGCCTTCGAGGCTCTCAACGCGCTCCCCCAGGCGGCCGACGTCGTCGAGGATGAGGCGCACCTCACGCTGGATGAGGGAGGCCTGCGCGGCGATCTTGGTGTCGATGTAGACCGAACGAAGGTTGGTGAGCCAACCGTGAATCGTATTCGGGCTGGCGAGGTAGACGCGCTTCTTGCTCGCGTACTCCACAAGATCTGCGAAGTGCTGCAGGAGCTCACCGTAGATGGACTCTGCGGGAATGAACATGAGGGCAAGGTCACGCGTTTCGCCCTTAATGAGGTACTTCGACGAGATGTCGTCAATGTGCTTCTTGACGTCAACCTTGAACTGCCGCTCAGCGACGATCCGTGTGGCGTCATCACCGGCGGCAATCATGCTGCGATACGACTCGAGTGGAAACTTTGAGTCGACGGCAAGATCTCCGCCACGCTCGCCGAAGCGAATAAGGCAGTCAACGCGAGCGCGATTGGAGAGCGTCGCCTGAAACTCGTAGAGTTCGGCGGGAAGCACATCTTCGACGATCTGTTCAAGGCGCACCTCACCGAATGCACCGCGCGCTTGATTGCTCCCGAGGATCCCTACAAGATCAACAACCTGGCCCTTCAGCTCTTCAATCTGCTGTTGGGCCCGATCAATGATGCCGAGGCGTTCACCAACCTGTTGTAACTGCTCGGAGGTGCCCTTCGCGCCAGCCGCCAGAGCCTGCTGCACGCTTTCGCGATCGCGATTCGACTGCTCTGCCAGCCCTTGCACCATGGTCGCGAGCTGCGCCGCCTGAATTGCAGCACCCTGGTCGGGCGGGGTCGGGCGCCCAGCACGCAGGGCCGCATAGACCGATGCGACAGCGGCGATGCCAGTGAACAGTACGGCGAGTGCGACAAAGAGATCGTTCATGTCGCCCATCTTGCCCGATCAGTGTGCCGACTGTTTGGCACAGCGGCGCGGCCGTGAGGGTGGGCTAAGCGCCTGGAACAGGTGTTGCGCGCTCGAGGAACTCGGGGATGCGCGTCAGGTCGACGTTCCCACCGCTCAAGATGACGACGACCCGATCGCCGGGAATTACTGGGATGCGGCCAAAGAGGAGCGCGGCGAGTGCTGCGGCGCCAGCCGGCTCTACCACCTGCTTGAGCCGCTCCATCGCGAACCTCAGACCGCCGAGGATCTCTTCGTCTGGGAGGGTGACGAGTCCGTCGATGAGCGACGAGGCGAGGGGGAGATTCCACGAACCCGCATACGGGGCGGCGAGTCCATCAGCGATGGTTGAGGGGGTCACTGGAACGATGGAGCCGGAGCTCACCGCCTGTTGTACCGCAGCGGACCCCTCTGGCTCAACGCCATAGATGCGAATCTCGGGCTTCAGCGCTCGCAGGGCGACCGAGGCACCGCAGAGCATGCCGCCGCCGCCAAGTCCGCCAATGACGACATCGGCTTCGGGTATCTGCTCAAGGATTTCGATGCCCATGCTTCCATGACCAGCGATGACAAAAGGGTCATTAAACGGATGGGCGTCAATGAGGCCGCGCTCAGCGACCATCTTCTCTTTCAGCTCCCCCGCGGTGCCCATATTCCCTTCAACAAGGTGCACCGTTGCGCCGTATGCCTTGCACGCCGCAATCTTCGCTGGCACCGCCTTTGCCGGCATCACCACCTCTACCGGGATGCCGTAGGCGCGGCCCGCCCACGCGTATGCGGCGGCGGCGTTGCCCGCGCTAAAGGTAATGATCCCGCGGCGTTTCACCTCATCGATGCCGAAGAACTCGACGAGTCGCGCAACACGATTCAGCATGCCGCGAACCTTGTAGGAGCCACTGCGCTGCAGATGCTCGGACTTAAATCGCACCCGTCCGTCGCCAAGGAGCGGCCCGCCACTGCGGCGGATTGCGTCGGCGGCGCCGACCGAGGAGAGGATCGGCGTGATGTGGAGCTTCCCTGCGGTGCGCTGGACCGCATCCTTGACCGCCTTCAGATCCATGCTGAACGGCTCACCCGTCAGGGGGTCGGTGGTCGGCAGTGGCGGATAGGCCGGGCGCTGTTCGCGAGCGGTCAGGTCGGGCATGAGGGGAACGGTAGTACATCCGCAGGGGGAGCAGGTAGCCTGTACGCATGCTGGAGATTCGACCCGCAACCTTTGAGGAGATCCTGAGCCTACGCCATAAAGTGCTGCGCGCTGGGCGGCCGCTGGAGAGCGCCTACTACCCAGGCGATGAGTCGGGTGCCGGTGTGCATTGGGGCGCCTGGAGCGACGGTGAGCTCGCCGCCTGCGTCTCGCTCTATGCCGTTGAGGGACCCAGCACCCAGCTCCGCGGCGCGGCGACCGCGCCCGAGTGGCGCAACCAGGGGATCGGCGAGGCGCTGATGCGCGCCGCGATCGCCGCCTGGTGGTCGGACCCGAGTGCCCCGCGCGACCTCTGGTGCAACGCACGCGTCGCGGCCATCACCCTCTATGAGCGCCTCGGCTTTGTCGCCGAGGGGGAGCGCTTCGAGTTCCCCCAGGTCGGTCCGCATCAGCGGATGCGCTGGATCGCCCCATGATCGGCGCACTCTTCGGCGTGATCGCCGCCTTCTCGTGGGGTGGTGGCGACTTCTTGGGCGGGCTCGCTAGCCGCCGCCTCCCGACCTTCCTGGTTGTCGCCGCGAGCCAGACGGCAACGCTTGCGCTCCTTATCCCCGTTGCTCTGATCGCTGGCGGCACGCCACCGGATGGCGCTGTCGTGCCCACCACGGCGATCGCCGGAATTGTCGGCGGCACCGGTGTGCTCTTGCTCTATCACGGGTTTGCACACGGCCGCATCTCAGTTGTCGCCAGCATCGCCGGCACACTCTCGGCACTGATCCCCGTTGGATTCAGCATCCTGCAGGGTGAAGTTCCATCACTCCTTCGACTGTTCGGATTCTTGGCGGCGATCGTCGCGATCATCATCGTTTCGATGAGCTCCGTTGAGCATGCCGTTGCTGGCGAAGTGGGGGCGCACGCCGATGCATCGAGCGGCGCAGCGGCTCGCGGCGGTGCGTTCTACGGAGTGGCGGCTGGCATCTGCTTTGCAAGCTTCAGCCTGATCTTCGCCAGTGTTGAATCAGACGCAATCCTGTGGCTCATCACCATCCTTCGCATTGCCAGCGTCTCGGCGCTGGCGCTGGTCTTCGTCCTGGCTCGCCTAGTCGGTCGTCGTCCACCCGGCGATGAGCCGATTCGCACGGGGGCGATTCCAACAGGGCTGTTGCCGCGACTGCGTCTCCTGGTGCTCCTGGCCGTGGCGGGCACGTGCGAAACCGCGGGAAACCTCTTCTTCTTTCTTGCGTCTGGGGAGAGTGGCGTAGCGGTGGCGGCGGTCTTCACCTCGGTCGCGCCAATCACCACGGTGATCTTTGCGGCCCTCCTGCTGGGAGAACGCGTGAACGTTCGCCAAGGGTTGGGGATTGCCCTTGCAGGTGCTGCAACGATTGCGATCGCGCTAGGGAGAGTGGCGTAGACGAACTGTTACAGACCCGCTACTATCGCTCTCCCATGACTGACGCGCTGCCTGTAGAGCCGACGCCCATCGCGATCGACCGCGCCAGTGGCGCGCTGCGACTCGCCGAGCGAACGATCGCACTCACCGGCACCGAGCTCCGACTCCTCTCGCTTCTGATCGAGCGGCTCGGCGATGCGGTTTCACATCAAGAGATTCGCGATTATGTGTGGGGCGAGAATTGGGCTGGCGGCGACGAGGCGCTGCGGGTTGCCGTCAATCGACTTCGAAAGAAGTTTGAAGGAAACCAGCGACGCCCGCAGATCTTGGTAAGCGTTCGCGGCATTGGCTACCGCCTGATTGGCACGCGCCAGGCGTAGCGATCCGCTACAGCTGCGAGAAGAGCGGCTTCAAGAACTGGCTCTCGATCACGAGGGCGATGTACGCCACGGGGAAGCTCGCGAAGAGACCGAGCACCGCAGACCACCCAGATCGCTCTGTTCCGCCGCCGTTTGCGCGCGGCTGGGGAACGATCAGATAGGTGATGAGGCTGCCGAAGATCACCGTGCCGAGAACGAGCAGCGCCGCCGCCTCAGTGCGCAGATCGCGACCGCCGAATACGGCACTCAAGTCGGCGCCGTTGCTCAGCGCGCGCTCCACCTGTAGGTCGTACAGGAGATACGCGATCGTCAAGAGTGCCGCGACGGAGACGTTCGAGAAGACGGCACGAAAGACCGGCTTCGGCGCATGCAACAACTGGTAGATGCGGCGGCTAATGAACCCGCGTGGGCGGCGTGCCTTAGCCATGCAGGATTTCGATGGTCGGCCGCTTCGGCAGCGTCTCAGGGGTGTGCGCGGCGAAAAGGGTGATCAGCTCAGCGATGCGTGCCACCTCGCCCTCGGTGTTCCAGAAGCCCCAGGAGGTGCGAAGTGCGGCGGCAGATCCTGGGCGGCCGTCAATGGCTGGGAGGCTCGGCACACGGCGGGTGATGGCAAAGGCGCGACGCGTGAGCTCCTCGACGAGCTGTTCAGGCTTCCAGCCAGCTACGCGGAGCGAGACGATCGTGGCGTGCCCCCCAGCGGGGGCGAGCATCTCGACCCCTGGCAGGTCCCGCACGGCGGCGTGGAACTCGGCGGCGAGGCGCTGGGCACGATCAGTCGCCCACGGCAGACCGACCTGCATCGAGAGCCAGCCCGCCGCCCGTGCAGCCCCCGCGAGCGATGGCCGACTGAACCCCGAAACCTGGAAGCGGCGTGCATCAGAGCGGAAGGTCCCGACCCCGTTCAGCGGCTGCCCATCGAACGCCAGGTAGCCGCCAATGACGGGGCGGAAGGTGTCGGCGGAGAGCGCCTCGCGCGACACGCGCATGCCGGCGAGCCCCTCAACGCCGAGGAGCCACTTCTGCGACGGGAAGGCGAGGAGATCGGGGTTGAGTGCATCGATGTCATCTCGCAAGGCACCTATCCCTTGGGCACTGTCCAGCACCGTGATGACACCAGAGGCGCGTGCCGCTGCAAGGAGCGGCGCAACTGGGAGAACTCGACCGCTGATCCATGAGACGCGTGAGAGGAGAAGGAGCTTCGTTGGCGCGACAAGCAGCGGCAACACGCTCGCCAGGATCTCATCGTCGCTCAGAGGTCCTCCAGCGGCGTTGCAGAGCGAGAGGGTGTGAATGACAACGCCGGTGCGCGATGTAAGCGCAGCGAGGCTACCGCGAATCGCTGGGTACTCTTCGTCGAATGTGATGATGCGGTCGCCCGCGCGCCACTCCATGCCGAGGATCGGTCGGACGACGAGCTCCGAAGTGCTCTGGCCAATTGCGACGAGATCAAGATCGGTGGCGAGCACACCGGCAAATACGCCGCGCAACTCGTTTGCGCGCTCTTCAACGTCATCCATGGCGTGCTTTGTCGCACGCCCAGTTTGGAGCTCCTGATTCTGTACCTCGTGAATCGCGGCTTCGACCTCAGCTGGCACTGGACCGTAGCTTCCCGCATTGAGGTAGATGCTCGCCTCAGTGGAGGGCATCAGTTTGCGAAGTTCGGTGACCTTCTCAAGATCGCTCATTCAGTCTCCCCTGCCACTCCGGCGGAGGCGCGGCAGCGCGCCTCAATCGCTGAGAGCGACGCTACCTGATCAGGGCCCAGGTCGGTGCGGAAGCGCACGATTCGTGCGCCACGCACGCTATAGCCTGAACCGCTACGCGCGCTGCGGCGCAGCTCGTCAAACGAGACCTCTACGACGATGCGCGGCTCGACGCTGCGATAGTTGCCAAGCTGGGCAACGGTGTGCGCCTCAAACCAGCGCCCCATCTCGCTCATCTCGCGCTCCCCCAACTGTGCCGAGGCACGGCCAAGCGTTGTGAGTCGACCAGAGAGATCGTCGCGTACGGCGAAGGTCAACTCAGATAGGAGCGTTCGCCGCCGTCCGACGCCGTACTC
>Ga0214921_10008515_pt1 | contig 13265 bp, 15 predicted proteins | sample LL1505_MetaG_FD_177992 | JGI IMG/M metagenome (GOLD analysis project Ga0214921, IMG submission 177992) | Freshwater microbial communities from Lake Lanier, Atlanta, Georgia, United States - LL-1505 | ecosystem: Environmental > Aquatic > Freshwater > Lake | place: USA: Georgia | collected... | reverse complement strand
GTGAACATCGCGCGTGGGTCCGTCATCGATCAGGATGCCTTGGTTGGAGCCTTGAAAAGCCGCCAGATTGCCGAGGCCTTTTTGGACGTGACAACACCAGAGCCATTGCCCGCCGATAATCCCCTTTGGGATTTGCCGAACGCGCATGTCACGATGCATTTGTCCGGGCGGGCGCAGGACAAGATGTTTGTTCGCGCGGCCCACCGATTCCTTGAGAATTTGGCCCGGTATCGTGCGGGCGAAGCCCTCACCCCGCTCGTCAATTTGGCTTTGGGATATTAATCATGACGCCTGCTGAAATGTCGAAAAAATGGCACGCTGTTGCGCTTTCAAGCGACGAGAACGCCATTTCCACCCTGCTGCATGAGGATGCGGTCTTTGAAAGTCCGGTTGTCCACACGCCACAACGGGGCAAGCCGATCACGGTCAAATATCTGGCCAGCGCAGGCAAGGTCTTCAGCAATACCGGCTTTCATTATGTCGGAGAATGGGAAGGTAAGAACAGCCTGATCCTTGAGTTTAATGCCGAGATTAATGGCATTAAAATCGATGGCATCGATATGATAACGTGGGATGACGATGGGCTGATCACCAATTTCAAGGTTATGGTGCGTCCGCTTAAGGCAATGAATATGCTCCACCAAAAGATGGGCGAGATATTGGCCGCCGCCGCGTCATGATGCGCTGGCATAAATATGTCATACTTGGCGCTTAGGCAGGTCTTATGCCGTTTCAGACCATAGCCACCTCTCCGACAGAGATTTTGGATTTGCTGGACGTTCCTGCATTGCTGCTGAGCAATGATCGGGTCGCGCATGCCAACCAAGCCGCACTCACAATGTTTGGCCGCCATATTGAAGGGCAGGATGTGCGCATTGCCTTGCGCCATCCCGATGCCATCGAGCTTTTGACGTCCGATCGGAATGACAATGTGCGGGTATCAGGCCTCTCGACCAATGGCAGCCTCTGGCAAATCGATTGCAACACGCTGGCGGACGGAACCCGGCTTGTAACCCTGACTGACCTGTCTGTTCAGGAAAGCGTCGCGCGCGCGCACGCCGATTTTGTGGCGAATGCCAGCCACGAATTGCGAACGCCCCTTGCTGCCATTCTTGGATATGTCGAAACCCTGAAGGACGCAAAGGCTGGCGACAACGAGGCAACTCGGCTTCGGTTTCTCGATATCATCGCAAAGGAAGCCAATCGGATGCAGGCGCTGGTCGAAGACCTGATGTCGCTCTCCCGAATTGAAGCGAGCAAGCATCAGTTACCAACCGAGTCCGTCGATCTTATTGCCATCGCCCGACAAACGATTGGCGAGACCCTCTCGTCAGAGCGCATCCAGCTAGAGGCCAACATAACTGAGGCCGCGATTTCCGGGGATGCAAGCCAGCTCGCTCAGGTCGTGCGCAATCTCATCGAAAATGCCCTGAAACATGGCGGGACCGATTTGCCCGTTACCGTCAATGTCGAGAAAGGATCAACCGGTTGGATCAGCCTGTCGGTCATCGACAAGGGGGATGGGATTGCCCCGCAGCATATGCCCCGATTGACCGAGCGATTCTATCGGGCCGACCCCGGACGAAGCCGCCAAATTGGGGGAACGGGCCTCGGCCTTGCCATCGTCAAACACATTGTGGAACGGCACCGTGGTCGTTTCGATATCGCGAGCAGACTTGGTCAGGGGACAACAGCAACTTGTATATTTCCACCGTCCTGACAGTTCGTCACAATTCTGTTATCTAAGCGTCATATTTCTCGTTTGATTCTACTAGAAAGACCATAACATGCGTTCATTACCTATTTTGGCGTCTCTTGCCGTTTCCGCGTTCGCACTGACGGCCTGTGGCGGCCCAAATGGGGGTGGCGACAGCCGTGACTTTGTTCGTATTGTCGGCTCGTCTACCGTTTATCCATTCGCATCGTCTGTCGCCGAAGCGGCTGTAAAGTCGGCCGGCATTAAGTCCCCGGTGATTGAATCGACCGGGACAGGTGCTGGGGTGAAGCTGTTCTGCGCGGGCGTTGGCGTCGCGCACCCTGACATTGTCAACGCATCGCGTCGGATGAAGAAATCAGAATATGAAGATTGCGCCAAAAACGGCGTGACCGACATTGTCGAAATTCAAATTGGCCTTGATGGCATTGCTTTCGCGGAAACCACAGGCGGCCCGGACATGAAGCTGACCCCGGCCGATGTGTATAAGGCGCTTGCGGCAACGCCGTTTGGCAAGCCGAACACAGCCAAGACATGGGCTGATGTGAACCCCTCGCTCCCCGCCATTCCAATTAGCGTTTATGGTCCGCCGTCAACCTCTGGCACGCGCGACGCATTGGCCGAGTTGATCCTGACCAAGGGCTGCGATACCGACCCGGCGATGAAGGCGCTCAAAGACAGCGATAAGGACAAGCATAAGGACATCTGCACCAAGGTGCGCGAAGATGGCGCCTATGTGGATGCGGGCGAGAATGACAATCTGATCGTGCAGAAGATTTCGGCCAACCCGAAAGCAATTGGCATCTTCGGATTCTCCTTCCTTGAAGAAAATATGGACAAGCTGAAGGGCATTCCGATGTCGGGTATTCAGCCGACCTATGCGACCGTGTCTGACTTTTCCTATCCCGGCGCGCGTCCGCTCTACATTTATGTCAAAGCTGCGCATCTGAAGGCCATTAAGGGCATAAAGGAATTTGCGATCGAGTTCTCAAAGGCTTGGGGGTCGGATGGCTACCTCAAAAAGAAGGGCATGGTGATTGCACCTGCTGATGTTCAAAAGGTCAATGCTGAAATCGCATCGTCGATGAAGCTTATGGACGCGTCACAGCTCAATTAATCCAAACTATATGTCTGCTGCACTTCTTCTTTTCCTGGTCGCCGGGCTTGGCCTGATCGGCTGGCTCGTCGCCCGGGCAAAGGCGCAGGCACTGTACACGGGCCGGAGGTCGATGCATTCGCGCCCCGTCCATCATGGTTGGCATCTGGCCCTTTGGATTGCGATCCCGGCCCTATTAGGAATGTCGGCTTGGGGCGCGTTATCTCCTGGACTGATCCATTCAGCAGTCTTGGCCGATCCCGCAGCCACGTCTCTTTCCATGATGGATATGGAACGCAATTCCATTCTATCCGAAGCCTACTCAATTGCTCAAAATCCAGATGCGCCTGTTTTCAATCCGGAAGCAGAAAAGCTTGTTCCCGCTATTCGTGCTGCAAATCAAAAATTTGGGGCCATCGGCGCGGCTTTGGTCGTCATCCTCGCTTTTGCGGGGGGGGCCTTTGGTTATACCCGGATCCGAGCAGATTTTCCCGCGCGCACCTATGTCGAACGCTTGGTTCTTGGACTGCTTCTAATTGCCTCGCTCCTCGCCATCTTTACGACCGTCGGCATCATTGCATCGCTGCTCTATGAAACGGGGATCTTCTTTTCCAAGGTAAATGCTTTTGAGTTCCTGACCGGTCTCCACTGGAGCCCTGCCAATGGAAGCTTTGGTGCCGTCCCGCTTTTCTGGGGCACAATCTTTGTCGGCGCGATCATCGCGATGATCGTCGCCATCCCCCTTGGCTTAATGAGCGCCATTTACTTGACCCAATATGCAAGCGCACAAATGCGCCGCATTCTGAAGCCGCTGCTTGAGATTCTCGCGGGCATTCCCACGGTCGTCTATGGCTATTTCGCGGCTCTCACTGTCGCCCCAATGGTGCGCGATTTTGCGAGCGCCATCGGTATTGCAAACCCATCCACCGAAAGCGCGCTTGCCGCCGGCCTTGTCATGGGCATCATGATCATTCCCTTTGTCTCCTCCATGGCCGATGACAGCATTGCAGCAGTGCCGCAGGCGATGCGCGATGGCTCGCTCGCCATGGGTGCGACAACTTCAGAAACGATCAAGCGCGTCATGATCCCGGCGGCACTGCCCGGCATTGTCGCGGGCGTCATGCTTGCGATCAGCCGTGCCATTGGGGAAACCATGATTGTCGTGATGGCAGCCGGTGCTGCGGCCAATCTGTCTGCCAATCCATTCGCCAGCATGACAACCGTCACCTTCCAGATTGTCCAACTGCTGACGGGCGACCAAGAATTTGATAGCCCCAAGACGCTGTCTGCCTTTGCGCTGGGCCTTGTCCTCTTCGTCGTGACGCTTACTCTCAACATTATCGCGCTGCGTGTCGTGAAGCGCTTTAGGGAAGCATATGAGTAAGCCCGAAACCAAATGGCAGTCACCTGTTATGGCCCAGCGCCTTGCCAAGCGATATGCAGCCGAGCGACGCTTTAAGCGACTTGGCGTCCTTGCGATCCTCGTCTCTTTGTCCTTTCTGGCCTTTTTGCTTGTCTCCATGCTCGCAAAAGGCGTTGGCGGGCTTGATCTAGCCTTTCTGACAGGGTCCGATTCAACCGAGGCGAGCACCGCCGGGGTCTGGGGCGCAGCAAAAGGCTCTTTGCTCACCATGTTGGTGACGATTGCACTGGCGCTTCCCATGGGCGTTCTGGCCGCAATTTATCTCGAAGAATTTGCACCCAAGAACCGCTGGGTCGATTTGGTGGAAGTCTCGATCAATAATCTTGCGGCTGTGCCCTCAATTATCTTTGGCTTGTTGGGTCTGGCGGTGTTCATCAACACATTCAACTTGCCGCGATCGTCACCCTTGGTCGGGGGCATGACGCTTGCGCTTATGACCATGCCTGTGATTGTGATTGCGGGTCGAAATGCTATCAAGGCCGTTCCGCCCTCAATCCGTGACGCGGCGCTGGCCGTTGGCGCCAGCAAGATGCAGACCGTCTTTCACCACGTCCTTCCGCTGGCCCTGCCGGGCATTTTGACGGGGTCCATTATCGGCATGGCGCGTGCGCTGGGCGAAACAGCGCCCTTGTTGATGATTGGCATGCGCGCCTTTGTCTCCACCCCGCCAGCCGGCCTGACCGACCCGTCCAGCGTTCTGCCCATGCAGATTTTCCTCTGGTCGGACGAAGTTGACCGGGCCTTTGTTCAAAACACGTCTGCGGCTATCATCGTCTTGCTGGTGTTCCTGCTCGCGATGAATGGCCTTGCCATTTATCTTCGCAACAAATTCGAAACTCGTTGGTGATCCATGTCGACCGAAACCATTAAAATATCGGCCAAGAATGTGAACGTCTTTTATGGCGCGAAACAGGCCATCGACAATGTCTCGATCGACATTGCAACCGAGCACGTCACCGCCTTTATAGGCCCGTCCGGATGCGGAAAATCGACCTTTTTGCGGACGCTCAACCGCATGAACGACACTATTGCCGGATGCAGCGTCCAAGGGCAGATCATGCTTGATGGCGATGATATTTATGCCGGCGGGATGGATGTTGTGCAGCTGCGCGCGCGAGTCGGCATGGTGTTTCAAAAGCCCAACCCTTTCCCCAAATCCATTTATGAAAATGTGGCCTATGGCCCGCGCATTCACGGCCTTGCTGCAACCAAGGCCGATATGGACGAGATCGTGGAAACGTCGCTGCGTCGGGCTGGACTTTGGGACGAAGTGAAAGATCGCTTAGCAGATGCAGGCACGGCCCTGTCCGGCGGTCAGCAGCAACGTCTCTGCATTGCGCGCGCCATTGCTGTCAGCCCAGAAGTCATCCTGATGGATGAGCCTTGCTCTGCGCTCGACCCAATCGCCACGGCCCGTATCGAAGAGTTAATTGACGAACTGCGTGGTCGTTATGCCATTGTGATCGTTACCCACTCTATGCAGCAGGCCGCCCGCGTGTCACAACGTACAGCCTTTTTCCATCTGGGCGCTATGGTTGAATATGGCTCCACATCCGACATCTTCACCAACCCCAAGGAAGTGCGGACGAAGGACTATATCACCGGACGTTATGGTTAAGGATCGCAGACATGGTTGAACATACCGTCAAAGCCTTTGATGATGAAATCGGCGCCCTGCGGGGCCTCATTGCTGAGATGGGTGGACTTGCCGAAGTTGCCATCGCCCAATCGGTTGAGGCTTTGGTCAGGCGCGATAATGACTTAGCGGCCCAAGTTGTCGCAAACGATGCCCGTCTTGACGCGCTGGAAGTTGAGGTTGATCGGCTCGCCGTGCGGATCATTGCCCTGCGCGCGCCAATGGCAGATGACCTGCGCGACGTGATCTCGGCCCTTAAAATCTCCGGCATCATTGAACGCATTGGCGACTATGCCAAAAACATAGCCAAGCGTGTGGGCGAAGTTGAGGGCCGGGCCAAGATTGAGCCGCTGACGCTGATCCCCACAATGGCGGAAATTGCGCAATCCATGGTCAAGGATGTGCTTGATGCCTATGCCGCCCGCGATGCGAAGCTCGCCGTCGAAGTCGTGGATCGCGACGAGAAGGTGGATCAGTTTTACAACAGTATCTTCCGCAATCTCGTGACCCATATGATGGAAAATCCAGCGACAATCAGTTCGGCGGCGCAGCTTTTGTTCGTCGCCCGCAATTTGGAACGGATTGGTGACCACGCGACCAATGTCGCCGAACTCGTCTACTATGCCGCTAATGGCGAATATTATGCTGACAGGGATATGCCCCGGGGAAGTTAATCATGGCTGCGCGTTTGCTGATTGTTGAAGATGATCCCGCACTGGCGGAATTGCTTGTCTGGCACTTCGAAGCCGAAGGCTATGACGTCACGCAAACGGCCGACGGCGAAGAGGCTCTTTTGCTTGCTGCGGAACAGGCCCCTGATGCCATCATCCTTGATTGGATGATTGAAAACATCTCTGGCATTGAGGTGTGTCGCCGCTTGCGCCGCGCGCCAGAAACAGCAAATGTCCCGATCATTATGCTTACCGCGCGCGGCGAAGAAGAAGATCGCATTCGCGGCCTTGAGACGGGTGCGGATGATTATGTGACCAAGCCCTTTTCCCCGCGGGAGCTGATTGTTCGACTGGCTGCCATATTGCGGCGGACACGCCCTGCGCTCGCTGGCAAGACTTTGAAGATTGAGGATCTAGAGCTTGATCCGGTTGCCCATCGCGTGCGCAGATCAGGCGAGGAAGTTCCCTTGGGGCCAACTGAGTTTCGTTTGCTGCAGCATTTTATGGAACGGCCCGGCCGGGTTCTATCCCGCGCTCAACTCGTCACCGGGGTCTGGGGCCAGGATAGCGATATTGAAGAACGCACGGTCGATGTTCAGGTCAAACGCCTGCGCGCGGCCATTAACACGCCGGGTGGTAAGGATATGATCCGCACGGTGCGCAGCGCAGGCTATTCTTTGGGATAAAGAGGCTTTGGGTGCGAAATCCTTGCGCTTTTCGCCAAATTTCCCCAAGGCCTGCCTATTATGACACAGACTTGGACCCCCGATAGCTGGACCAGCCATGAGGCGCGCCAGCTTCCAACCTATTCTGACGCCGACGCCTTGGCAGAAGCAACCACAACGCTGGCGAATTTTCCGCCGCTGGTGTTTGCTGGGGAAGCGCGCAGCCTGACGGCGGAATTGGCTCAGGTCGCACAAGGCAAAAGCTTTCTCCTCCAAGGGGGCGATTGCGCCGAGAGCTTTGCCGAATTCCACCCGAATAACATTCGCGACACCTTTAAGGTCTTGTTGCAAATGGCGGTTGTCCTGACCTTTTCGTCCAAGCTACCCACGGTTAAGGTTGGCCGCATGGCAGGACAGTTCGCCAAGCCCCGGTCAGCCGATATGGAAGATATTGGTGGCGTGTCTTTGCCCAGCTATCGCGGCGACATTATCAACGACATCGCTTTTGAAGCCGAAGGTCGTGCGCCCGATCCTCAGCGGATGGTGCGAGCCTATTCCCAATCCGCCGCAACGTTGAATTTGCTGCGCGCCTTTGCGCAAGGTGGCTATGCGAATCTGCATCAGGTCAATGCCTGGACGCATGATTTCATGGGCCGTTCCCCTTGGGCGAAGCGGTTTCAGGATGTGGCTGACCGGATTAGCGAAGCGCTCGACTTTATGGCGGCGTGCGGCATTGATCCCGATTCAACACCCCAGCTTAAGGGCACGAGCTTCTACACCAGCCATGAGGCGCTTTTGCTCCCTTATGAGCAGGCCCTGACTCGGCAGGATTCGCTGACCGGCCAATGGTATGACACATCCGCCCATATGCTGTGGATTGGCGACAGGACGCGCTTTGCTGGCTCTGCCCATGTCGAATATCTGCGCGGCATCGGCAACCCCATCGGCATGAAGTGCGGCCCCAGCCTGGAGCCAGAGGCGCTGCTGCGCTTGCTCGACACACTCAATCCAAACCGCGTGCCCGGCCGGATGACACTCATTACCCGTTATGGCCATGACAAGATTGAGGCGCATCTGCCCGCACTCGTCCGCGCTGTGAAGGCCGAAGGACATCCTGTCATCTGGTCGTGCGACCCGATGCACGGCAACGTCATCAAGGCGCAAAATGGCTATAAGACCCGCCCGTTTGAGCGGATCTTGGCCGAAGTGCGCGGCTTCTTCGCCGTGCACCGCGCAGAAGGAACGCATGGCGGCGGCATTCACATTGAAATGACGGGTCAGAATGTGACCGAGTGCACAGGCGGCGCGATTGATGTGACCGAACAGAATTTGGCGGATCGATATCACACCCATTGCGACCCCCGCCTGAATGCCGGCCAATCGCTGGAACTGGCGTTCTTGCTTGCAGAAATGCTGAACCAGGAAATGAAGGACCGCGCCGACCGCGCTGCTGCCTGATAAAAGGCCGACGCCTGCAAGGGGGGATTTGCAGGCGTCGATCCTCTCTATAGGCAGCACCTCATGGGGGCATTTGGTGGCTTTCCTGCCCGCAGACAGGCTTAGAGCAGGCGCATTTTCGCACCCCTGTCCATCAGGTTAAGCCTTTGTCATATCGCCTGAATTCTTATTCGGGGACCGAGAATAAGGTCGTGTCGCGATACTTGTCTTGCCAAGGTTCAAACAACATGCTCGGCTCAAAAACCTCTTCCGCCAACTCAATGTCAGACATGCCATCGACCTTGAACGTTGCCATTTTTTCCTCGCGTGGCGGCGCGTCGTTTTTCATGAACGGCACAGCATCGAGATACACAAGATCGCGGCGGGTGTAGAGTATGTGTGGCGCAAGGATGAAGGTCGTGCCGTTATAGCCCGCCTTGAGGCAGTGTTTCGTCGCTATGGCTTCTAAGATAACGCGGTTTGCAAGCATATCATCAAAATGCCGAAGGCTTTGTCTTTACGCAAGAAATTTGTGCAATGCAACATGAAGCGTAGGCTTACCCCATTTGCTGGGGCAAATAGCTGTCATCCACATAATCGCTAAAGCGCGTAAAGCGGGCATCAAATTTCATTTTGACCTTGCCCGTTGCGCCATGGCGCTGCTTGGCGACGATCAGTTCGGAGAGGCCAAAGACCCGCTCCATCTCAATCGCCCATTTGTTGTGGTCGTCGTGGATCTTAGCATCATCTTCTGGAGCCGGGCGCTTGGGTTCGCGAGCCTGAATATAATATTCTTCGCGATAGACGAAGAGCACGATGTCGGCGTCCTGCTCAATCGAGCCGGATTCACGAAGGTCGGACAATTGTGGCCTTTTGTCCTCGCGCTGCTCCACCGCACGGCTCAACTGCGACAGGGCGATGACGGGAACGTTCAGTTCCTTTGCCAAAGTTTTGAGACCGCGCGAAATTTCTGAAATTTCCTGCACGCGATTATCCCCGCCCCCGCTTTTGGATCCTTGGAGCAGCTGAAGATAATCGACGATGATCAGGCCAATATCATGCCGCCGCTTCAACCGCCGGGCACGCGTGCGCAGGGCGGCGATGGTGAGGCCAGCCGTATCATCGATGAAGAGCGGCAAGGATTCCAGATCAGCCGCCGCACGGGCCAGGCTGCGAAATTCCGTCTGGCTGATTTTGCCCATACGCAGATTTTCGGAACTGATTTCGGATTGCTCCGACAGGATACGCGTCGCCAGCTGATCGGCCGACATTTCGAGGCTGAAAAAGGCAACCGGTGCTCCGACCGATTTTTCCGGCGGAATGCCATCTTCCAAATCGCGCGCCCAGCGCCGGGCCGCATTAAAGGCGATGTTGGTTGCCAAGGCCGTTTTGCCCATACCGGGACGCCCGGCAAGAATGATGAGATCGGAATGGTGCAGGCCGCCCGTTTTGGCGTTGATGCCATCGATTCCCGTTGTCACGCCCGATAGGCCGCCGCCCGAGTTCAGGGCCTTTTCCGCCAGCGAAACGGCCATCTTAGTCGCCTGACCAAAGGATTTGGTGCTCCCTGTTTCCCCGCCTTGTTCGGCCACACGGTACAAGGCCATTTCTGCCGTTTCGATTTGTTCGGTTGGCAGAACGGCTTCGCTGGTATCCAGCGCCCGGGTCGCCATCTCGCGGCCCACGCTCACCAACTCACGCAGCAAGGCCAGATCATAAATCTGCGCTGCAAAATCCCGCGCGCCGAGCAAGGCCGCCCCCGACCCGGTCAGCTGCGCCAAATAGGCTGGGCCGCCGAGCGCCTTCATCGCCTCATCGGCCTCAAACATGGGCTTGAGCGTGACGGGTGTTGCCACCATGGATCGATCCACCAGCTTCATGATCGCATCGTAAATCCGGCCGTGGACTGGCTCAAAAAAATGTTCGGCGCGCAGCTTCAGCTGCACATCCTCTGCCACGCGATTGTCGATCATCAGCGCCCCCAAAAGGGCGGCCTCTGCCTCAACATTATGGGGAAGCTGCACAGCGGTGTCGCTGGTGTCGTGAATCAATCGAACGGGGTCTGCCATTTTCCCCTCATGGCGCAAGCAGCCGGGAACGCAAAATTCGAGACAAGAGGATAACGGGGATAACTCATATCGTCCTCATCTTTCCAAGCCGCGCGGCATTCGATATGCGCATGTCTATGGCCGATCCCCGCATCATCGATATCAAGCTCGACGAGCATACGATCATCTGGCGCTCTGCAGATATTGAGCAGGAGCGGCGCATCGCCATTTTCGACATCTTAGAAGGCAATTTTTTCGCGCCGCAGCGCGTGGCGGAAGATGGCTATTCCGGGCCGTATCAATTGATGCTGCGGGTAGAGGAAGGCCGGCTTGCCTTTGACATGGGCCGAGAAGATGGCAGCCCCTTTGGTTCTGTCATCTTGGGGCTTGGTCGGTTTCGGCGGCTGATCCGCGATTATTTCGCGATTTGTGACAGCTATTATCAGGCGATTCGCGTCTCAACCCCGCAACAGATTGAAACGGTGGATATGGCGCGCCGGGCCATCCACAATGAAGGGGCAGATCTTTTAAAAGAGCGCCTCGACGGCAAAATTGATGTTGATTTTGATACGGCACGACGGCTGTTCACGCTGATCTGCGTACTGCACATTAAGGGGTAAGGCATGCGGGGGCGATTTCGGGTCGGCATATTCTCATCTGCCTTTGTCGTCCTTGCGGGGCTGCTGTTCTGGGGAGCCGCGCATTGGAAGCCCGATGCGGCTGCCTATCCCGTACAGGGCGTCGATGTATCCGAAGAAAATGGCGTCATCGCCTGGCCCACGGTTGAAGCCGCCGGGGCCGATTTTGCTTATATCAAGGCGACCGAGGGGGCGGATAGTGCCGACCCCAATTTCGCCGAAAATTGGGAAAAGGCGGATGCCGCTGGCCTGCGCCGGGGCGCGTACCACGTCTATTCGCTCTGCCGCCCGGCCTTGGATCAGGCGACCAACTTCATCTCCATTGTGGAGCGGGATCAGACCGCCCTGCCTGCCGCCGTCAAGCTGACCCTATCGGGCAATTGCGATGACCGGCCAGAGCGCGCGCAGGTTCTGCGAGATCTGAGCCGATTTATCCAAATGGTGGAAGCGCATACGGGCAAGACCATCATCCTAGGCCTGTCGCGCGATTTTGAGCGGAATTATGAGATTAGCAGCGCCATTGACCGTCCACTCTGGCTCACAGGCTTCTTCCTGCGCCCCTCTTACGCCAGTCGCGATTGGGCGATGTGGCAAGCCTCGACATTTCGGCGCGTAAAGGGCATCCAAGGCAGCACCAATTGGAATGTAATTCAACAATGACCGATGAGACCACCCGCACACTTGTTGATCGCGCCCGCGCGGCGGCGGCACAGGCGCATGCGCCCTATTCGGGATTTGGGGTTGGCGCTGCCCTTTTGCTGGCGGATGGCAGCATCATCACCGGCTGCAACTTTGAAAATGCAAGCTATGGCCTCACCCTCTGCGCGGAAACCGTAGCGCTGGGCACGGCCAATGCCGCCGGGCATTTGCGCGATGTGCGCGAAATTGCGATTATCGGTGGCAAGCTGGTGGCAGGTGCCATCACCGGGACAGACCCTGTGCGCCCCTGTGGCCGCTGCCGTCAGGTGATTAATGAAGCGGGGGGCCTATCGGGCCATGATATTGTCATCCATTGCGCCTCAGCCGATGGTGGCGTGGTGGAACGGCACACGCTATCAAGCCTTTTGCCATTTGCTTTTGGCCCAGCCGATCTTGGGCTTGTTTAGGAGAATAAATGTCCATTCTGTCCGATATATGGATCCGCGAACAGGCGCTGAGCACGGGCATGATCGACCCCTTTGTGGAGGGCCAGCGCCGCGACGGCTGCATCAGCTATGGCCTGTCCTCTTATGGCTATGACGCGCGCGTTGCCGATGAGTTTAAGATCTTCACCAATGTCGACAGTTCCGTGGTTGATCCCAAGGAATTTGACCCGAAGAGCTTTGTCGATCGCAAGACCGATGTGTGCATCATTCCGCCCAACAGCTTTGCCCTTGCCCGCACGGTCGAATATTTCCGTGTGCCGCGCGATGTGCTGGTCATCTGCCTTGGCAAATCCACCTATGCCCGCTGCGGCATCATCGTGAACGTCACCCCGCTGGAACCCGGCTGGGAAGGGCATGTGACGCTGGAGTTTTCCAACACCACGCCGCTCCCTGCCAAAATCTATGCCAATGAAGGGGCGTGTCAGTTCCTCTTCCTGAAAGGCGAGCAGCCTTGTGAGACAAGCTATGCCGATCGGGCTGGCAAATATATGGGGCAAAAAGGGGTCACCCTGCCCAAGCTGTAAATCACGACGATAGGAGAAACACATGGCCAAGCAGACCGCAGAATTCGACATCATCGTCTATGGCGCAAGCGGCTTTACCGGCCGGCTTGTTGCGGAATATCTCGCCAATCAGGGCATTCAGAAATGGGCCATGGCGGGCCGTAGCCTCTCCAAACTCACTCAAGTGCGCGATGAGATGGGCCTGCCCAGCGACACCCCCCTCGTCATCGCCGATGCCAGCACCCCCGCAACGCTGATCGACATGTGCAAGCGCACCCGCGTCGTCCTA
>Ga0214921_10008514_pt1 | contig 13268 bp, 9 predicted proteins | sample LL1505_MetaG_FD_177992 | JGI IMG/M metagenome (GOLD analysis project Ga0214921, IMG submission 177992) | Freshwater microbial communities from Lake Lanier, Atlanta, Georgia, United States - LL-1505 | ecosystem: Environmental > Aquatic > Freshwater > Lake | place: USA: Georgia | collected 2015-05-28 | reverse complement strand
TTTACGACTACTCATCTCGATACAACAAAGGCTGACTATTCTTGAAATCGTCGATGCCGCAATCGTTGGATTGGGTCTAAGTACTTTAGGTGCAGCTTTTGCACTGCAACCAGTGATTCCCCACTTTGACGGTGATCTCAACCAATCTTTTCTGGCCATCATCTATCCAGTTGCCGACTTGGTGTTGTTGTGTTTCATTCTGGCTACGGTGGTGATGCAGGGATTTTCGGGGCGTGGACTTCTTCTATCAATTGGACTCTGCGTTTATGCCGCAACTGATTTTCTCTTCTTATGGCAGAACCTGAACCTGAGCTATGTTTTTGGATCTTTAGTCGATTACGGGTGGTTACTTGCATTCATTGTGATCTCTGAAAGTACATGGCACGCAAGTTCTGAGAAATCAACCAAAAGCGGTATAAATCCAATTCTGATTACAATCTCAGTTTTCTTAAGTGCAACATTACTGGCACTTTTGGCAATTGCTCCCGATAACTTTCCCCATTTTATTTTGATTCCTGCCATAGGAACTTTGGCCCTGGCATTTGTACGAATGAGCATTGCATTAAATCAGGCGCGTAATATCGGTCATGAAAGAGTCCTAGCTAGAACAGATGATTTAACCACTCTTCCTAATAGAAGACGCTTGATCTCTGAAATACAAAGCTACGCGGCGCGCAGGGGATCACTTCTGCTTCTAGATCTTGATGGTTTTAAACCAGTAAACGATGCGTACGGACATGAGGTTGGTGACAAAGTCTTGCAACAGGTAGCACAACGATTTAGTCGAGCTTTGCCCAACAACGCTTTGCTTGCGCGATTAGGCGGTGATGAGTTTGGAATTTTGGTTGATGGCTCTCAAGAATCAGTGATGGAGATAGCACTGGCCCTTCGTGGAACACTTTCTTATCCATTTCTTATCGATGGTCATGAAGTAAGTATCGGAGTCAGCATCGGTATTGCAGATAATGATGGGGCCGCTGATTTATTGCAACGCGCAGATAATGCGATGTATTCGGCTAAGCGCCAGGCTTTGGGGGTTTGTCAGCTTTAATTTCTTGTAAACGAGCTAGCGCTTCATGGCGTTCGACTGCGTGATCAACAATTCGTTCAGGGTATCCCTTGCTGTAGCCATCAAGGAACAACCAAGGTTCATGAATTTCAGGTGCCGATAGGTGAGCAAGCTCTGGAACATATTTACGAATGTAATCACCGTTTTCATCAAAACGTCGGCCTTGTTCAATTGGATTAAAGACTCGGTAATAAGGGGATGCATCGGTTCCACAGCCCGCGGTCCATTGCCAGCCATGCGCATTTGATGCAACATCGTAATCGACAAGATGATCTGCAAAGAAACGTTCGCCAAGTTGCCATTCAAGATGCAGATCTTTAACTAAAAATGAAGCAACAACCATACGAGTTCGGTTGTGCATCCATCCCTCAGCGATTAGTTGACGCATGGCAGCATCCACAAATGGGTATCCGGTCTTACCTTCACACCATGCCTGAAATTGTTTGCCGGGCTTGTCGTAACGCATCTCTGCAAATTTAGGTGCGTAATATTCGATATCGGTCATAGGGTTGTTGAACAAAACGTCAGCATAAAATTCACGCCAAGCAATCTCTTTTCTAAAGGTGTCATGTGCTTTGCTTTCCCCAAGATTTTGAAGCAAGGTGCGGGGATGGATTTCGCCAAACTTTAGGTACGTACTCATTTTCGATGTTCCATCAATAGCTGCAAAGTTTCTATTTTCGTCGTAAGAATCTAAACCTTTACTGGTGAACTCTTTGAATCTCTTCAGCGCTGCGTTTTCTCCAGCTTCAATTACAGAAACGCCTTCAGGCATGGCGAAATCAGGAAAAGCTCGATATTCAGCTGTTGGTTCTACACATGTAAATTTCTTGGGTGTAACTGCAGGAGCGCGCCATCCATGAGCACACCAAGCCTTATAGAAAGGTGTGTACACCTTGTAAGGCGTTGTGTCAGATGGCTTTAACACTCGGCCTGGTGCAACGGCGTATGGGCTGCCGGTTCTGACCAGAGTTATTCCAGCGGCTTCGACTTTTGCATCACGTGCAGCGCCATATCTTTCATACTCTGCAGATATGTGAACTTGTTCAACGCCATACTTTTTAATCAATGCTGATAAAACTTGAACTTGATCGCCTTGAATAATGTGGAGCTTGTTTCCTAGAGATTCATCTAGTGACCGCAGTGATTGACCCATATAAGCAAGCAGCTTTGAACCAGCCTCTTTAATCTGTACTTCATCCAAAATAAAAAGTGGAATAACTTGATCAGCTGATTCGATAGCAGCTAACAAAGCTGGATGATCATTGATTCGAAGGTCGCGACGAAACCAGATAATTGATGTTTTCGGCAATGACATGGGATGATTAAATCATGATGCAAGAGATTAAGCGTTTCCAAATCCGAGGAGTTCCGGGCGAGGTTGTACGCCTAAAATTTGGAGCCCGCACTGTCGATTATTGGAAACCCCTCAAGGGATCTGACAAAGTCTTGATTGCTCACGATGGACAGAATGTTTTCGATGGAAAATCCTCTACGCATCGTGGTCAAACGTGGGAAATGGCTCAGTCCGCAATTCGAGTCAGCCGAGAGTTAGGTGTCACAACTCCATCAATAATTGGAGTCTGGAATAGCTCTACAAAAGATAATCCTTGGGGGCGGGGAAAAGACCTAGTCCCAGAAAAGTACTTCCGAGAAGGCCTCGAAGTACACAATGATTTTGCAAAAGTATTAGAGGATAAATCTCTCCTACAGAGCGATAGCTATTTCAAGGAAATCTTTGAAACCATTCTTCCAGCACTTGCACCTGAAATTGATCCCAAGAACACTGGAATGATCGGTTCATCGATGGGGGCATTAGCAACTTTATATGCCTTAGCTCAAATGCCTGAACGATTTTCAACAGCGCTGGCACTTTCGCCACATTGGCCTTTCGGTGGTAATCCTCTAGTCGAGAAAACCATTAACTCTTTGCCACTACCAGGAACACACAAGGTTTGGATGAGTCATGGCACAAAAAGTTTAGATTCTGAATATGCGCCTTTTCAAATGTATGCAGATAAACTAATGGGTGAGCGCGGATATCAAACGCACAACTTCATCTCACGCGTTTACACTCGCAGCGGTCACAATGAAAGGTCCTGGGCTAAGTACTTAGATCAACCACTTAGTTTTTGGCTGGACTCTAAGACCCATACGCCTTGAGCTGGTTGGTTTGTGTTTATCGTTATTTTTCTTCCTTGAGCCGGAACTCCATACAAACTATCCTTTACTACATAGCCAAGTTTGCTTAGGTCAATGCTGGTCTTCACAGCTTTTCTAGAAACAAAAATCAGAATAGTTTCTTTTTTTGATTCGCGTAAAAAGGCAAGGCAGTCATCCTCGACTAAAATCCAGCGTAATCCTCCATTAATGAAGGCATCATGCTTCTTCCGGAATGAGATTAACTTCTTAACTTCACTCAAAAAATCGATATCCCAAGAACTTCGGTCTTCCCAATTGATGGTTCTCCGTGAGTCTTCACCAGTTGATCCTTCTAGTCCAATCTCATCTCCTGCAAAAATCGAAGGAACGCCTGGATAAGTCAAGAGTAAAGTCATGGCAGTCAAATGCAATTTCTTATCTCCAAGAACAACAGTTCGCATTCGGGCAGTATCATGTGAGTCTAGCAAAACCATGCTAGCTACTAGAGATCTCCATGGTATTGACCCATTAAACGAATTCATGCTGGCAACTAATTGTTGTCCATTAATCTTCGGCATTGAAAATGGTAGCCCCTGAAAACCGCCACCGATTGTGGTATTGAGATTTATCCAATTCCATACAGGTCGCATGAAACCTTGATAATTCATTGCACCATGCCAACCAAACCCATTTAAGTCACTCGCAATAAAATCTCCATTTTCGGCGACAAGCCATGCATCGGGTTTTACTTCCTTTATTGCTTCACGAATTCCATGCATTACTTCATCGTGCATGTCATCAGAACCTAAACGCCCAGTCATATTTCCAACATCAATTCGCCAGCCTGCCATTCCAAATTTAGGAGATAGCCATTGCTTGACGATTGACTTTTTTCCTTCGTACATTTCTTTACGAAGTGCTTTTGAATGATAATTTAACTTAGGTAATGATGCTAGACCCCACCATCCAACATATCCATGCTTAAAAGATTTATCCCAATAGAAATACTGGCGCTCTTTGGATTTTTTGTCTCTCTGGCCTTTCGCAAGCCATGGGTGGCCAGCACCGCAATGATTTGAAGTGAGATCTCCCAATAGCCGAATCTTTCGCTTGTTTGCCGCTGAAACTAGACTAAAAATTGCTTTATTCCCACCCAAAACGGGATCCACCTCGGTAAAACTACTTGCGTCATATCGGTGATTTGATCGAGCAGGAAAAAATGGGGTGAAGTAAATTCCATTTACACCGAGTTCGGTTACATAATCTAAGTGTTCTTCTACTCCAGTTAGATCGCCGCCGTATAGCTCAGTACCTGTTGCTGCACTGCCAATTGAAGGAAGTTCATTCCAACCGCGAGGTATGGCCCAATCAGGTATGGGACGCTTTGCAGAGGATTTTGCAAATCTGTCGGGGAATATCTGATAGAAAACCGATGATTTAATCCATGCCGGATATGCTGGGATTGCAACAATCTGAAAGTCATTATTTGTGTGAACATCATGATCATAAAAACCAGATGCGTTCAACCATTCATACTTATCAACATCAACAAAAACAAACCTATACTGAGTCGAAAGATTCTCAATCTTTATTTTGACTGACCACCAATTTTCGGTCTCACCATTCTTTTCGAGGTCTAATTCAAAGCTCCGTGGTTCTCCATCGTGATATAGCCGAACGAATGATTTAGCAAAGCTGTAGGTCTTTGGTACACGGACGCGAAGTACGACTTTGTCGCCAACTTTTGGGGCAGCATTACTTACATAAAGTTCACTACCGTCATGGTGTGGAAAGAGTGAGTTTGGTGATTGGGAAAACAAAGCTTTCTCCTTTCGAATTATGCGCGATTGCTTTTACTTGGATTTTTTTCTTTGGGAAATCAAGTGGATCGATATATATCGAATATGGGGCACCTGTATCGACCCCTTGAGAGACCCACTTTGTGCTTTCTGCTTTTCTCGCAAAAAACTCAACCGTCAAAAAATCCCTTGAATTTATCCCAGCCTTGACCTTGTAAAAGCCAGTTAAGTCATCCAAAGAAGTGCTGAGTTTTGTGTGTTTAGTTTCAAATTGATTAATAGTGTTATTTGCCTTTAAGACAATTGTAGATAGCGCGGGCACAGTAAAACTTACCTTGTTTTGTGATGTTGTTACGTCAGCGGTGCCAAGGAGTTGAGTCCATTCCCCGCCCGAGGTAGCGGTGGTAACTTCCACAACCTCGTCTGTATCGGAGTTGTTAAAAGCAATTAAGTACTCTCTGTTTTCCGTAACATCTTTCTTTGAGATTACATAGAGAGCATATTTTGAGTATCTCTCAAGCATTGGGCCATTAGCTAGTGCTGGATTACTTTTACGAATCTCTGCCAATTTGATGAGGTATTTGGCGACTGGGCTTTGGTTGGTGGCCGAAAATGCATCGCCGTTTCCAATCGGTGATCCACCAACACGAATTTCGTTTTTCCACAGTTCAATGTCGGTTGGAAACATATCTTGTCGTGCAAATTGATCTTTACCAGAGTTTGAGCCAGTCATCCCGACTTCATCGCCGTAATAGACAACCGGTATCCCACGGGAGAAATACATCAAGGCATTAGCTAAATTGGTTCTGGGTAACAACTGATCTGCGGGTTGAAGACGTTTATTGGCAATTATGTAGCCGACACGTCCAACATCATGATTTCCAAGAAAAGTTACTAGGTTGCTAGCCGAAGATTGTGCGCTAGTGTAATAGTCATCATTTTCAAAAAGCGCAGACAAAGTTGGAGCATTCGAATATCCCGATGCAAACTCTGTGACTTTTGCTTGAAATGGAAAATCCAAAACAGTTTCAATCTTGTTTTGCCGTACATACGTCATTAGATTAAATGTGCTGTAGTCAAAAACTTCGCCAAAGATTGTAAAGTCTTTGATATCAGATTTTTTTGCTATGGCTTTTATTAATGGAGACCAATTCTTAAAGAACTTGTCATCAACGTGTCGTGCAGTGTCCACCCTAAAACCGGATATCCCATACTTTGAAATCCATTTTCCATAGACATCTGCCCAACCCTTGTAAACAATAGGTTTTTCCGTGGCAAGATCATCTAGCCCATAGAAATCACCCAGTTTGGTGCAGTTGCCATTTCCCCAGCAGCTGCCCACGTCTCCCACATTGTGATAATTACCAAGATCATTGAGCCATGCAGGATTCTTCAGATTCTTGGATTCGGCTGGAAGGTATGCTTCATTTCCAAGATATTTAATGACATCGCCAGTGTGGTTTGTTACAACATCTAAAATTACTTTCAGACCCAACTTCTTGGCACATTTTGAAAACTCAAGCATGTCAGCGTTGGTTCCCAAGTGAGGATCGACATTGAGAAAATCGACCCCCCAATATCCGTGATAACCGGATCCACTACCAATAGCTTCTTGCTGTGTAACTACGGGAGTAAGCCAAACCGCGGTAAAGCCTAAAGATTTGATTCGAGCCAAACCATCATCGCCTGGTTCGCATGTCCCGGTTAAGCCTTTGAGATCGCCACCATGGTAGAACGCTGTCAGTGATGTATTGAATCCACCATTATCGTTGTTTTTCTTGTCTCCATCTTTGTATCTATCAGGCATTACAAAGTAAATCAGATCTTGTGAAAGCCCTACTTTTGGTGAGGCTAGATTTGCACCAAAGGAGATCGTTGCTAGTGAAAGAAATACTGCAACAAGAAGAGCAAGTGTTATCTTGCGTTTCACTATTATCCCTTTACGGATCCGGCAGTAAGTCCATTCACAATGTATTTCTGTAGTGATAAGAAAATTATGACGATGGGGATTGACGCAAGGATTGAACCCGCAGCAAAAGCTCCCCAGTTACTTGCATATTGACCACCGATAAACTGCTGCAAACCTACTGCAACGGTTCGTCCACTCATTTCTACCAAGAATAATCGTGCAACAATAAACTCATTGAATGTGCCAATAAAACTTAGTAAACAAACAACGGCTAGGACCGGTGTCGCTAATGGAATGAAAATCAACCAGTAAGTTTGAACAGGACTTGCGCCATCAATCTTTGCTGCCTCATCTAGCTCGGCAGGGATTGAATCAACAAAACCCTTTAACAGCCAGATATTGACGCCCATGGAACCGCCTAAATAGACAAGAATTAAGCCTGCCTGGGTACCTAGACCGATACCAGGTGCAAATGAGTACACGCGTTCCATGATTACGTACACCGCTGAAAGTGCCAAAATAGAAGGGAACATCTGGACCAGAAGCAGTAATTGAATACCAAACTTCTTACCCTTGAACTTCAATCGGCTAAATGCGAAAGCTGAAGCAGCACCTATTACTACTGAGCTAATCGCAACTACTGAAGAAATAATCAATGAATTTTTCACCCATGACAAAAATGGAATTTTTGGTGAAGAAAAGAGCATCTTATAGTTCTCAAAAGATATCTCACGTGGCAGGAAGGAAGTTAAGTTAAGGCTTCCGGTTGGGTTAAATGAGGAAAGAACCACCAGATATAAGGGAAATAGAGAAAAAATACACATCATTATTGCGAATGTGTGACGCCACAGATTCTCTCTCAGCCATTTTGTCATCCGAAGGTCTCCATTACTTTTGATTTACGCAAACCGTAGAAGGAAATTGAAGCTACGAGGAAGAAAATCAAGACCGAAATTGCACTAGCAAGACCGAAGTCAAGGATATTTCGACCGAACGCAATTTGATATGTGTAGCTGATCAAAATATCTGTGGCTCCTGCAATTTCACCATCCAAGGTATTTCTTGGACCACCGCCTGTTAGGAGATAAATCAAATTGAAATTATTAAAATTAAAGGCAAATGATGCAATTAGAAGTGGTGACAGAATCTGCAAAAGCAATGGCAGTGTAATACTTCTAAAGACTTGGCGCGGGTTTGCGCCATCAATTGCTGCCGCCTCTTGGAGTTCGGATGGAATTGCTTGCAAAGATCCAGAGCAGATCAAATAGAAATAAGGAAAACCTAACCACAGATTTACTAGTAGTACTGCGGCCCGAGCGAAGTTAGGACTCGAGAACCATGCAATATCCGTATTTAAAAGATTATTGATGGCACCAAATTCAGTATTAAACATTCCTGCCCAAATCAGGATACTCATGATGCTGGGCATCGCATAGGGCAAAATCAAAATTGAACGATAAATACGTCGCCCACGCATCTTTCGGTTAAGTGCAAGTGCCAGCAATAGACCGAAGGCAAAGGTGCTTAAAACTGTCAATGAGGCGAATATAACTGTCCAAATAAAGACCTTAATGAGCGGGGTTCGCACTCGCTCATCGGTTACTAACTTTGTGTAGTTTTCAAACCAAACCGGAGCTCGCCATCCTGGTGTCAAAATTGTCTCGGGTGATCCTTCAAGGACGTAGTTACCTCTGTTGTTATCAACATAAATTTCTCCAGTTTGAAGATTCTTCATCGTGTCTGATTTTTCATCGTAGGCAAGTGCTTGCCTAAAGACAGCGCCGACGCCTTGCCCTTCGATGACTATGTAATAGTCATCTACGTACTTGTATCTGATCTTGGTGTAGGCATCACTTGTAGCCAATTCATCTGCTGAAAGTTCAGTAAAACCTGGCGCTGTTGTTGCAACACCGTATTCATTAATGGTTAGTTGGCCAACATTTAATGTCGTGATGTCATTTTCAGTGGAGAGAAAGAATTTTTGATTAGCTATATCTGATACCAAAATGGCATCAGATCCGTCGGTGACTTTGCCTGAAACAAGATCAAAAGTAGTTTGATTGGCATCGGGTTCAACGCCACGAATTAAGACCTGTTCAATTGCAGCTTCTTTCGAAATATAGTTTCCAGTTTGATAATTATAAGTAGACATTAAAACTGTAAAAAGAATTGGTGCAATTACAAAGGCAATAAAAAAGAGAATTCCCGGTACGAAAAATTTAAGCGGAATTGAAATTTTTGTGAAATAGGTAAAATTCAGTGCCACGATTGAAACAACAAGAAATACGCCGATCGCGATTTCACCCGAGGCGACTGCGCTCTGAGCCAATAAGCTCAAGATCGCTGTGATGCCTGCAAGGATGATTATTTTGAGGACTAATGCAAACTTACCTCGAAAAATGCTGCTCACTTTTTACCGCTTCCTTATGGCTTTTATTCTGCAGAATGTGAAAGTAGTAGCGTGGGCGGGATTTGATCCCGCCCACGCTATTGAACTTTTGACTGTGAAAGTTTTAACTTCTAACTTTCATTCCCTAAGAAAAATCTCTTAGAGATCAGCCTTTCCTGCTGCGACGTTAGCTTTCCAAATAGCAGCAAGCTTCTTAGCTTCTGTCAGTGGATTCTTTCCGTCAACCAAGACTGCAGTCCAATACGCTGGAGCTGAATCCCAGTAGTTTGCGCCGCCAGCATTAGTGTTCAAGAAAGCACCAATCTGTGGAATTGAGGAGAGGCTTGCAGCCGCTCCCATTGCCTTCTGGCCGCCAAGTACGAGCTGGCTCTTTTGAGCGCCCTTCTCGGCTGGTGGGCGTCCTTCTTCTGCTTGATAAGCAACTTGTCCCTTTGTTGATGCAAAGAAGCTAGTTAGAAGTGACTTTGCTGGGACAGCTACTCCATGTGCTTCTGCATATGAAGTAAGGAATGCACCGCTAACTGATCCAAACATCTTTCCGTAAGTTCCGGCCTTTACACCTGGAACAGGTTGGATGTTCATATCGAAGCCAGCTTCTGCAAATGTACGCCAGTGCCAGTTACCAATAATCGCAAATGGAACCTTGCCTGCTAGGAAGTTATCCTGGCAACCAGTGTCAGTTGCTGGCCAGAAGCCATTGCTCTTACCATTTTTGTCAAGAAGTAATGTGCTTACGTTCTTAGCAAATACTGTTGGGTCAAAGCTCTTATTGTAATTAACAGTTCCATCAGCGTTCATTAGGTATGGCTCTGCACCAAGTGCTGAGAAACCTGAAAGAGCGCCCCATGACATTCCACCACCAGCAACACAAAGTCCAGCCTTTAGGCCCTTACTTGTCTTGTTAGCGAGGTAGTACTTAACCATGTCACCGTATGTCTTTGGTGCTGACTTAACTAGCTTTGTGTTGTAGACCATTCCAACGTTGTTAACATCAACTGGAACGCCGTAAAGCTTTCCGCCGTATGAAAGATCAAAGAATTGGCTTGGAGTGAAATTTGCCTTCTGTGCTGCAGTCAAAACTACAGGTGCAAGCTTTCCGCTCTTAGCTAGTGCTGGTACCCAGTCGTTACCTGCAACGAAAATATCTGGACCTGTTGTGCCAGAAGCCTTATCAAGTGCATCCTTCAATGCATCGTAACTTGAAAAAGATACGACCTTGATTGTGCTTCCTGGAACCCAGTCACCCTTTTTTGCAAATACTTTTGTTAGGTTTGGTCCGCGTGTTTCATCGGCCCAAATAAGAATTTCACTTGCAGCTTGTGCAGGAACAATTGTCAAGCCAGCGGCAAATGACATTGTTACAACAAGAGCAAGACCCTTAAGCAGTCTGTTCTTCACTAAATTGTTCTCCTTTAAGATCCCGAAGCCACTTCTTGGAGGTACAGGCTTCCTAGTGGCTCCATCCCACCGCCTTTAATGCTCAAATGCAACAAACTCCCTCAGATTTTTAGCGGTTTGGTGACCTTTTTATCCGATTGTTATAAAGGGTGCCCCTTACATGAGCCTTTGCAGACGTGGTCTGAAAACTCGCTCCTCGACCCAAAGTGGGGTTCGATAGGGGTATGGCCGAAGAGATCGTTACCCGCGATGAAATACGTGCGATGCGTCGTTCGTATAGTGATGCCGGTCTAGAAACACTACCCAGCAACCCTTTCGAAGCTTTTGCCATGTGGTTGAAAGATGCACATGAAAACCCCGTTATCGTCGAAGCAAATGCAATGGTGTTGTCAACGGTTACTGCAGATTCGCAGATTAATACTCGCACCGTTTTACTAAAAGATATTTCCGAAGGTGGCTTTACATTTTTTACAAATTATCAATCCCGCAAAGCACATGGAATTGAATTAAACCCAAATGTTTCATTGCTCTTTCCTTGGTATGCAATGGAACGCCAAGTATCAATTAGTGGCATTGCAGAAAAAGTTTCAGCACAAGAATCTGATGATTACTTTGCAACCAGGCCTTGGGGTTCACAAATTGGGGCATGGGCAAGTGCGCAGTCATCACACCTTGCATCACGTGAAGAATTAGAGCAACGATTTGCAGGTGCTGCCGAAAAGTGGCCCGAAGGAAGTGCGGTTCCTCGTCCTGCACATTGGGGTGGATATCGTGTGACTCCGCTTGATATCGAATTTTGGCAGGGCCGATACTCACGCCTGCATGATCGATTGCGTTATGAGAGGACCGCCACAACTGCTGATTGGGAACTCTCTCGGTACTACCCGTAGTCTTAGCCCATGAGCATCATCATTCCTTCAGAGTTAAAGCCAGTAGATGGACGCTTTGGTTGCGGTCCTTCAAAGATTCGTCCAGAAGCGCTAGCTGCATTGTCAGCAAGTGGTAATTCGATTCTGGGAACTTCGCACCGACAAAAGCCGGTCAAGAATGTTGTAAAGCGTGTGCGCGAAGGTCTGACATCTTTGTTCAATCTTCCTGAAGGCTACGAAGTAGTTCTTGGTAACGGTGGTTCGACCGCGTTTTGGGATATCGCAACATTTGGGCTGATTGAAGAGCGTTCGCAGCACCTTGTGTTTGGAGAATTTTCATCAAAGTTTGCGGCAGCTGCAAAGGAAGCACCGTTCTTGGGCGAACCAACAGTTATTAAGTCAGAACCTGGTTCACATCCTGTGGCGGTTCAAGAGGCTGGAATCGATGTTTACGCACTGACACATAATGAAACAAGTACAGGTGTTGCAATGCCGATTCTGCGTCCTGCAGGTACCGATGGCGCACTTGTTCTAGTTGATGCAACATCTGCTGCAGGTGGATTAATGGTTGATGCAAAAGAGTTTGATACTTATTACTTTGCCCCACAAAAATCTTTTGCATCCGATGGTGGCCTTTGGATTGCAATCATGTCCCCTGCTGCGATTGCTCGCGCAGAGAAAATCAAGGCAAGTGGTCGCTGGGTTCCAGCTTTCTTTGACTTAGGAATCGCAATTGAAAATTCACGTTTAGATCAGACATATAACACGCCTGCGCTAGTTACTTTGATGTTACTGGCAGAACAAATCGAATGGATGAACGCTAATGGCGGACTTTCATTTGCTGCCGGACGTAGCACCAAGTCATCAGACATTTTGTATTCATGGGCGGAAAAAACCAGCTACACAACTCCATTTGTAACTGATGCAGCGATGCGTTCAAAGGTAGTTGGAACAATCAACTTTGAGGATGCAATCGATGCAACCAAGATCGCAGCCGCACTACGCGAGAATGGAATTGTTGATACAGAGCCTTACCGCAAGCTGGGCAAGAATCAGCTGCGCATCGGTATGTTCCCTGCAGTTGATCCAAGTGATGTTGAAGCACTTACTAAGTGCATTGATCACGTTGTTGCTGCGCTGTAATGTCTAAGAGCTTTCATCGCGACAGATTTTTCTGGGTAGTAGCGGTTCAAACCGCAATCGTTAATTTCTACTTAGGTGGCTTTGGCCCGGCGCAATCCTTATTGCGCGCAGACCAAGGCACATCACTAACAATTGCTGGTTTGCACGGAACAGCAATGGGTGTTGCATCAATCTTTGCAGGATGGGCAAATCCACGAATTGCTCATAAATATGGGCGCCACCGTGCCAGTTGGATCGGTTTATCCATCTTTATTGTCGGTCTAACTTTGTTTGTGATTTCTCCACCTGTGTACATAACGCTACCTGCAACATTTATTACCGGTTTTGGTACATCGGTTGTTATCAATACGATGCTGACCAAAATGTCGTCGCATTACGGCAAGGCGGCAGAGGTCGCGATTCCGCAAGCCAATGGAATTGCATCAGTTGGATTCGTTACAGGAACCGCATTAATTGGAACAATTGCAATTGCATACCCAGGTCTTTGGCGTTTGGGATTACTTCTTGCCATTCCAGTTGCGTTAATTTT
>Ga0214921_10008512_pt1 | contig 13269 bp, 17 predicted proteins | sample LL1505_MetaG_FD_177992 | JGI IMG/M metagenome (GOLD analysis project Ga0214921, IMG submission 177992) | Freshwater microbial communities from Lake Lanier, Atlanta, Georgia, United States - LL-1505 | ecosystem: Environmental > Aquatic > Freshwater > Lake | place: USA: Georgia | collected... | reverse complement strand
AAGCCTGACCCAATCCCATCAATGTCAAGAGTCGTTGTGAGATTCGTGAAAGCACGCCGAGCGCCTTTGCCTTCTTCGCCTCATCCAACAATGGTGTACTTGCAATCCTAGCACACAAATCAGGTCGTTCTTCCAGCTTCTGTAGTACAGTCAGCACCGACTCCGCATCCTGCAGATGAGACAAGTTCACAAGAGAACCAGGTACGAAATCGGTGTCCGTTTCCGCATCACCCCAATACAAGGGTACACAGCCCGCCATCTTTGCATGGATCACCTTCTCGGTAATATAACCAGGGGCCTGCGAATTTTCAAAACTAATCGTGAATCGCCGACTGGCAAAGAAGTGGTGCTTGGAGATATCGCCACAACCGCCACCCGCGTATTTCAGTGCCAGGGGACCACCAATGTTGTTATAGAGTTGTCCACCTGAATCCACCCGTTTGTATTGATTCACGACATGGAACGCCTCATTGCGCATGCGACATATAGGATTACTGACAACAAATCCGCAAAAATCGGGTCGTTCTGCAAACCCAACGGGATGAACACGGGTCGCAAACCACACGGGGAGCCGAATGGGATTGTCTTCGCAACCAACAGGTAATTTGGTGGAACCCGAGAACCAATCCACAAAGGTCATCCAGGTGGGAAGTCGCATATGCTGCGCATCTTCCTGGCGAGAAGGAGTCAGATACAAGGCAATGGACGGATCCGAGGGAACAGGCCAGTTCTCTGCACTCATATACACTTTGGGAATCGTCGCAGGAACCTGCATCCATTTGGTGGAATAGGGGCCGCAAATCAACACATCAGGTCTATCACCCTCGCGCGTATATTGTACACCACGCACCGTCGTGGTTCGTCCCTGTTCCATAAGCTCGTGCCGCAAGCAATCGGTGAGGAAGTTGACATCGTAGTTGAATCCAGGCCACATGTCCGAAAAGGCGACAAGGAGCCCCTCCTTTTCTGGCACGCATGCGACAGTTGCCTCCTCTTCCACCACTGTCAGACCCGTCGCCACCGATTTCCAAGTGTCTATGTGCACGTCCATCCCCCAGCGCTCCAACACGGCAGACCGAATTGCCTCTACTTCCTCCGCGTAGGCCAAGGAATAGTCACCAAGATACCGAAATGCCTGACAAATACCACCCACTTGATTACCAACGTAGTAGGTTTTCTGAAGTACAGGATGCAGGGTACATAGTACAGGGCTATTGTGCACAACAGGAATGCCGAGCCACAGAGGTACGAGTAGGTTCAGACGCAGTGATACAAAGCGGGCGTGCGAAAACAACAGATGTTCGCCCCCTGTCCATTGGTAACAGGGCTCGTTCTCCACAAACGAAACGGGGAATCGTGAAAACTCCATATTGTTCAGTACATTCTCTTTCAAAAACCGATTGTCCTTGATGCCCTCCGCATCATGAATCACATACGTTGCCGAGGGCAATACCTGTTTCAAGCACAGTTCACGAAGGGCAACGATGGGCAGAATACAGGAGCTGGTATTGTCACGATTGGATTCCGCGACATGAACCGTCCACAACAATTCTTTGTCCGACGATTTCTGATGAACTTGATAGGATTTCCGAGCCAGATACGCATCTGCGAGAAAGGGTGACCAAACAAATGGCACGGTGCGAAGCGGGCAGGCAAACAAGGTCTGAATAGAGGCCAGCGTCTCGGGTGGATTCAGAACGTCCCAGCACCAGATTTCATGAAGTCCCTCCAGATAAGAGGGGACATAGGGTGCCTCATGATACACCGCCGCATCCAGTTCCGAAAACTGGACAAACCCTAGTAAAAAGGCGATACTCACCCTTGCCACCGCATTGCGACGCGAGGACTCCACGCGCGCCCCAATGTCTATCAAGACATCTAGACCCCCCTTTTCCACGGACGAGAGTGCGCAGCACTCTACTTCTTCCAGGCGTGGTACATTGTCCCACCATATCGCACCGTCCTCCTTCGTGTTCACCAGTCGCACTGTCCATCCCAGATGTTTTGCAAAGAGTTCCGCGAGCACAAGGGCAGTCTGATTCGTATCACTCAAACAGACATCCTCCGCGGGATGATAGGTAATTCCAATCCAATGCTTTTCGCGTTGCAAATTCATGTCCGCACGCGTATCTACAGCAAACACGCCACGGGTGCTTTATGTCTTGAAAGGTGGGCCTGCCACTCAGCCTGAATGGCAGGGTGATGAATGGAGTGCTTCCACTGAAGATTGGCGGCATGGGTAGAATACATCGCCAAGTTCTGTGCATGATATCGCATGGCCTGATACAATGTCGCCACCGCCTCCTCCCAGCGGTCAATGGAATACGAATAGCCAAATTCTTTCCAGCCTTCGGAATTGTGTAGAAGGGGGTAGTGACAATGCATCAGTTCCAGTGTCATGTAATTGAAATCATTGTTCCACTGGTGTGTCAGGAAACACGCCGAGCGATTCTCTTTCAAAATGGTGTGAATCGGTTTGCGACCTGTCAGAATGATGCGCCCTGCCTGATATAAGGACAAGGAAGGAAGAACAACATTACGCCCTCGTGACTGCATCGCGATGCGATCGCCGTTCACGACCACCACCTTCCCCTTCCATTCAGGGTGCGTCTGCGCAAAGGCCTCCGCGAGTAATAAGGAGTAGAAGTAGCATTTCTGAAACGAAATGTTGGGGTCCATGATGACGATGTCCGTGCTCTCCCAGGAAGCAGGGGCCACCCACTCCATGGACGAGCCGCCACTCCCATACTGTGTTAGAAAACAGGGATCCCAGACATAGGGCACCACATAAGCATTCTCTCTCTCCGTTTGATTGAGAAGCGCCGCGTAGTCCAGATGTTGTTTGTAATGGGGGCTTGTCCAGATCTCGTCAATCTCGCCGACCAGATGATGATAAAAAAACACACTGGGGCACATCTGCACGGTCTCCACGTCAATATTCAGAATGTTTCCAAGATACAACTTCACAATCTTTGTCCCTGTTGAGCGCAAGTAACCGCGTGTAACGGAGTCCAAGCTCATTCCGATTTCTACCAACACGGCAATCGGCATGGGTCGTTGAATGACCTCCTTGGGAGTAATCGTGCGATAGCGGTGAAGAAAGGCACGTTTCTCTGCACTTGCGCTTGCGCTTGACCCCTGGTGCAGGAGGTAGGAATCGTATCCCAGGCTTTCAAACAAGTCATAGAGAATCAGAATATTTTGAGTCAGTCCGTTAAGAAACAGACTCACATCATTCACATCATTGCTGGCCAAAAGGATGGCCGAACGCATGGTTGTGGTGGCTGTCAAGGGTGTCATAGGTGTCACGGATGCATCATACGATGACAGATCCGTATTACCAGGCAGTGACATCATTGGTAGTAGTATAAAAGGATTGCTTTATATCAGAGAAGACAATGGCGTGTAGTACCGTGTTGCCTACCTTTCCCGCCAACAATGCGATTCCTCCGCCGTTTTTATTCTGTAACATGGCAGGACTGGCAGGATGGCTAAATCAGAATCCAAGCTACAAGAGTAGTTTCGTGAACACGGGCTATTTTCCCACGCTGATTCCCCCAGAATTTATCACATCTACTTTGTCCACCTCACAGTATTCCTATGAAAATGTACCGTTGTGTCCCGAGGTCACACAGCTTTCACAAGGCCAGGCGCGTCTCTACAATCAACAGCTTGCACTGTTCCATAAGGTGTACTCTTTTAACTCCAATGCCTATGTTACCGCCCAATGCACTGGTATTACGCCGTTATATTACACCTTCCGAGACTACCAGGAACTGAACAATTATCGGTCCGCTGCACAGGTGGCGAACAAACTGGTGCCGTTCCAGGTCATGGCGCAGTCGTCCTCGTCGTGGAATGCCCCCTTCCCCGTTTTATTTTAGAGTAAAGAGGTACAGTAATTGATGGAGTTCACCCACCATTTCGTCGCGAATGTTTGCCAAATCCGTGTCATCCCCCTTCAGCGATTTGGTCAGTGGTCCTTGAAGGTAGCGAACAGCAGCGTGAATCAGGCGGGTTGCACCCGCTTCCGTCAGATTCTGTAGGGAAATGGTTGCATTTTTGCCCGTGATACGAGGGCGTCCATACTTTCCAATATACACTTCCACAAACGAATCAATGTGTTTCTCTAGTGCTTCCAATGTCTTATCTGTGGCGATATGACGAGAATAGACTCGCGTCTGCCAGTGATACAGCTTAATCTGATCCCGTAAATGGAGGAAAAAATGGATGTGATCCGCGGACATCTTCTAGTTGTGTCTGCGGAATAAAAATTGAAATCCCACACCGCTTCGGCGGCTGGTAGAACACGCGCTACTCTTCTTCCACCCATGTGTTGTAGCATCTGTAAGAAGTCCATGCCCGATTTTGGACTCAAGCATACGGAAGAACTTTGTCCACTCCGTAATAGCTGGTACTGCGCCTATTGTGCCGACTATGGACATCTTACGAAGGAGTGCCCCGCAAAGCCCCGTCGTGTCTTTCGTGAACCGGCCTTCGTGGAGCAGCTGGTTCCGCCCACCGAGCTACAAGAATTCAATATTACCAGCCTTACACCCATCAACTATAGCCGCCCAGAAACGCCTCCGCAACTCCTGGAAATCAAGGACGACGACCGTGTGATTACCGCGTACATGCTCGCGCACTCTATGAAGGTTCCGAAGGGATATACAAAGAAACAGGCGTTGGAACAAGATGCGAAGCTGAAGAACAAGCGAGTGGTCTATCTTGATCCGCCACGAGCCTCCGAATAATCCACTTCCCTGATAGAATGCCTCGTAAGACGCTTCGTCAACAAAAGAAAGTCCATAAGCGTGCAAAGAGGGCCCGTCGTACGAACAATCGTACCAGAAAGGCCGCACGTCGCCTCAAGGGAGGCAATTATGCAGAGGACGTTACCATCAAGGAAGTAGACGGTATCCCTGTGACAAAGGATACAGTCGTGACGTTTCCAGGGCGCGGAACGATGAGTGTGAAGGCCTTTCGGCAATTAAAAGAGGACTTGGACCGAAACGGCGACGAGTTTTATGACTGATTCCTTATCGTACAAACGAAATCACAAAAGAGCGTAAAGCGTTTTTTTGTGAATAGAATAGCAACAAAGCAACAATGCCCAACAAAGTCGGCGGAAAGAATTACAAGAAGTCCAAGCACCAGGACGACCCAAAGGTGTACGAACGTCTGGAGGGACAGATGTATGGCCGTGTGCTGAAGCTGCTCGGCGGGTGTAATGCGATGGTGTTCTGCAATGACAACAAAGAACGCCTGTGTCACATTCGCGGAAACATGCGGCGCAAGGTCTGGATTGAGGTGGGTGACATTGTGCTGATCAGTCTCCGTGACCTTTCAGACGAAAGTGACCCCACGTTTGTGGAGCGCGGCGATATTTGTGCGAAGTATGATCAGCGTGTGATCTATAAGCTTCAACATAAGGACAAGACTATCAATCCGAAGCTGTTTACGACAGTAGAAAGCAACGATCTCCATGGAGCAAAACAGGGGGGTTATGTTCCTGATGAGGATGGCTTTGGTTTTGAGTTTGATGCAGGAGAAAATGAGATTGTGGACAGTGATGTATCGTCCGAGGAAGAGATACAAAAGCCGAAGAAGCCCTCTGCTAGTGTGAAGCTTAAAAGTAAGAGCGAAGCAATTGATATTGATGATATCTGATACAATATAATAACTCATAGATGCGCGTGTAGAGAGAAAGAAAAGGTCACACCACTATATAGGATGCTAACGTCCCACCGACGTAGAACTCAGCAGGCGGCAGCTGCCGCCATCACAGAGTCCATAGACTCCTTCGCGGATGGGCAAGATAATGTAGTCGCCGAACCAGACGAAGATATCCCGTCTGAATTTCATTTGGGCTGCGCGGCCCCCTCCACAGGAAAATTCAAGATCGCAGTGACGAATATTCTTTCCAAGCACTGTTCCGAGGTAAAAAACGCATCGGATGACATTGTACAATCCTCCGTCAGTGTTTCCAAAAAAAAGTTAAAAGAGCTGGTGCACAAGCACAATAATGAGGTGTTTGCTTTTTTGGCACGTCCTGACAAGACGCCGCATGTTCTCGGTATTGCAGAGGCCATTTTTCGTAAATACAATCACGAGATTCCATCCATCAAGGGTTGTCATCCCAACACGGTGTTGCGTGACCTAAATCTAGATGCATCCATGAATGAAGTGGTGCGCGAATTTGACGATGGTCTTCAGAAGCAGATCCAAAAGGGAGAGGCGCCAGGTTTACAGTCATTCATGCGGCAGCTTCGGTGGATGTTCCATCAGTATAAAAACATAGGCGAGGAGGTTCTGCGGCAGGAGACGAACCTGTATCAGAAGTTGGACCATTTGGACAAGTTGCAGCAACGGATGCCTCTTCTCACCACGCTTACTGCGAACGATGCGCTGCCTGAGCTTCTCCAGTCCTTTGGACGATACGCGGAATCCGTGTATCAGAATATGACGATTGAGGACGACTACAAAGCTCTCATAGAAATGTATAAAAAATGGAATATCTGCCGTCAGATTATTTCCTTACAGCACATCATGAAACAGGACACGGCGGAGCCGCAGTGTGCGATTTGTTTAATGGAGCCCGTGTCCTTTGTGATTGTGCCGTGTGGACATACGTTTTGTTCCGCATGCTCCAAAAAGCAAAATACAACCTGTTATATTTGCCGTGGGACGATTCGCGAGCGTGTGAAGTTATATTTTACCTAATGTTCCATTCGGTATTATGTCATGGTTAGCGGGCTACTTTTCGGTAAGAACTTGAAAGTCGTTGGGGCGAAGGGCAACCGCGCGCAGCGCCGTCCGCTGGTCCTCGTCTAGCTCCGTCGCATCCGCGACTCGCTCAAAGAGTGCTTCGGCCACGGAGAACCACAGTTCGTAGAGGATGTACTCGGCAATCTGCTCCACGTAGGTCTCTTGCTCCATGTGCTGTATCTTTCTATGACAACTATCTATCATAGTGTAAAACATAAATTCAATTTTTAGCACAAAGAGTTTAAAACAGTCGTACCATCTATACGTAAGATGTCGCAGACTGAGGAGACCATGGAATCCAACGCGATTACCACCCCACAGGAGAACGAGATGGCCACGTTGACGCACTCCATTATTGAGTGGCGTAAACTCAAGGAAGAGCATGAGAAGGTTCGTCACCAACTTCGCGAGTATGGAACGAAGATGAAGAAGTTGGAGGAGATTATTTTGCGCATTATGAAGAATCATAATATTGGTGCGCTGGACCTCAAGAGTTCAGGTGGCCGTGTCCTCTTCAAGAAGCAGAAGCGTCAGGCGGGTCTGGGTCAGAAGAACATGATGATGTTGATGTCGGCCGGCCTACAATCGGAGGAAAAGGCAAAGGACCTAATGACGTATATTCAGGAGCATCGCGAAGTGGTGGTGAAGGAGTCCATTCATTATGAGAAGACGCAATAGACGCAATAGACGCAATAGACGCAATAGACGCAATAAAATCCCAATCCTATGTAGAAAATGATGCAGCGTATGTGTGAAACCTTCGTGGATGCAGTTGCGGACGTATCCGGTTCCTCGTCCAACCGTCGTGAGCTGTACAAGGGTCTTCTCGCGTCCATTCTGTCGCTGATTCTGTCTATCGTGATTGTTGCCTTCATTGGCAAGTGGCTCTGGAACTCCACCATTGCGGAGCTGTTCACGTTTGTCCGCCCTGTGCGATCGGCCTGGCAGATTATTGGATTGCTGATATTCGTGTCCCTTATGAAATGAACTTTTTGAAAAAAGTTCGCAAAAACGGTGCAAGCGCCCTAAACTTTTTGGAAAGAAACGCTCATGACCCCGCTTTTCTTTTTTCCAAAAGTGCTACGTCTGCAAAAACACGAAACGGATAGTATTCCATTCGCATAAAATGTTCATGGAATAGTTTCTAAAAGGCGAATAGAGATGCATTCGCATACTAGGACGCATAAACGGAAAAGTCAGAAAGCGCAAACGAGGAGGAAACAGCGTGGAGGTAAAACGCGTATACATTCATCGGCAGCATTTGTCGATCTTCTTGTTTATTTACGAGAATTTACGTTAGAAGTTCCGTTCGAAGTATGTGGAACGATTGTAAAAGAAAGAATGGCATATACCAATGCAACAGGGCGAGTTCGGAACGAATATGTCGCCTATCTACATGATCTTACACCACCACTCAATAACGGTAGTCGTCCTCAGTGCATATTTGAACACACAAAGGACCCCATTATTTGGCATAATCATCCCAAGACATCCAAATTTTATCCGAGTATGGAGGATATTGTGAAAGGATTGAAACCAAAAAATCAACACATCAGTGAAAGCTATATCTTTTGTGAGTATGGTATATGGAAAATTCAATATTGGGATCATAACGGAGTAACGAAGGAAGAAATGAAGCAGGTAACGAATGCATTGAATCAACTATATTATACTGCTGATCGTGGACGAGTCTATAATCGGAAGACGGATCCGAATGTCGATCAGATGATAAAAACGATTCATGCTATATTTCCCTCCAGACTGACGATTCGGTTTCTAGGGACTCCTTACTAAACATTTTATAACCATATACAATAGCATAACACCCATGTGGCTTCTTTCCCTCTCCGTCTTCCTCTTCCTTCTTGTGATTGGTGCGATTTTGGTCGCGAATTGGCCTGCTTCCACCCCGTCGGCCCCCTCCGCATCCGGTTGCGGATGTGGTGGCCAGGGTTGCCCCCGTTGCCCGTGCCGCGGATGTGGTATGCCGCGCCCGCGGTGTGGTTGTGGCCAGAAGGGCCAAGGCGGTTGCTCGTTCTGCTAAGCAGACCCCAGCCCTTTGTATAGCATCTATCAAAAATAGTGTTCTTTTTCTAGTTTTGATAGCTGTATCGTATCATCTCATACACCCAGCGAATTAGGGGCATCCCCACGCGTAGAACTGTTCACAGCGGTCGTATTCCCGCTGTTCTGCGACACTCCGTGTCCTCCCCCATCCACTGGAGTTAGAACACGTATCGTGCACCACAGAAGGAGGAGTCTTGGGTCGCTCAGGTTCAGGGCGGCGCTTCTCCACTCCGCACTCGGAACAGGTCTGATAGTTGGAACCTGGGTAGTTGTCTACCATCTTGTGATAGCAATGACGATAATAACACTTAATACCATACTTACAATCGTCTCCATTCTTACATAGGGGGCGCTTTTCTCTGGGCACTTGCGTCTTTTTCAGATGACGATAACGGCATTTGTTGCCATATTTACACCCACCGTCCTCACGACAGACCGCGACAAACCCAGGAGGATGCCTGTAAAAGCAGCCAGGAGAATCACAGTGGGAACCGTCGCGGCACTTCATAGGATACATCTTTCTATCTATTAAGTCATAAAAAATAGAGTCCTTTCAAATTTTAGATGTGACCCCTTTACGAATACCCAGTAGTGCCCTTTTTATGGTGGATTATGGGCATCCCCAGACATAGAAGTGCTCCAAACGGTCATGCTCGCGTTGTTCTGCCGCACTTCGCGTATATCCCCAATTCGTGTTGGGGATACTGTTCCAATCAACATGGACAATAGAGCGATCCATGGTCGATTTGGGAGGGTCAGGGCGGCGAGGTTCTTGGTGATACTCATAAGGTGTCTCACAGGAAAACGATACAATCTCATCCTCCTCATAATAGTCATCCTGTTCAACATCATCCTGAATCTCATGACGGTACCGACAGCGGTCTCCATACGTGCAGTTATTCCCGTTCTTGCACAAGGGTCGTTGGTCGGTGGGCACTTGGTCCACTTTCAGGTGGCGATAACGGCATTTGGTACCATAGATACAACTTCCATCATTGCGACAGACCACGACAAACCCAGGAGGGTGTTCGTAGCGACAACCAGGAAAGGTACAACCAGAATCGTATCGGCACTTCATTGCTTCTCTCTACTGCGCTGGTAGTAAACACGACGTTTTCAAATTTTTATATGGATATCATAAATATATCGTATCCATATATATTCTAATGTAAACTACATTACACAGCACCATTCCATCCTGACGCCTCACGAATTCCATCATAACTACGGGCGTCCTTCAGGTTCTCGGGCATGTAGGGAGATACGTAGCCACCCGTCGCGCCACCGTGTTGGAGGGAGAAATCTGTCTTGAGGCAACGGCTCTTCGCGATATCATAGACATCCGACCACGCCTTGTGGTAGAGTTTCTCCAACTTCATGACTTCCTCCTCGGTCAGGTTGGCCTCGGTACAGAGCTTACGTAACAGAACCTTACCACGGTCGCGCCATGTTGCAAATATAATATCTAGGTCCCGTGACGGAATCGTCTGGTTCAAGCACATAGCACACACCTCCGCCACATTTATGCGGTCATGAGCGGTCTCAAAGGCTTGGTAGCGGGTTGCTTCCACAATACCGCTGGGGGACATAAGGTCCTTCTTTAAGCAACCGAGCTTGCTGAGAATCAGTTGGAACTCGCGGTAGTCGGCGCTGCCCTCGGAGACAGCGGGTGCGTTCGCAATAGGACGGGTGAGTACGTCCAGAATCTCGCTGCCTTCGGGCAGTGTCCGCAGGCAATCTGGATGTCCCGAGCCACGGGCGACGCCACCGTAAAAGCCCTCCTCCATACGGGGATACGACGGCGTGTTCAGGAGGAAGCGGACGAGGAAGAAGACCAAGACGGCGAACAATACAAGGTATAGCATGGCGGAATAGGAGGATGGGTCGTTGTCCATGGATAGAGTCTCTAACAGAATACGTTGTATTTTTTTGGGCCTACTGCCAAAAAAAATAGGGTATTCTTTCGGGACTACCGCCCAAAAAAATAGGGTATTCTTTCGGGACTACCGCCCAAAAAAATAGGGTATTCTTTCGGGACTACCGCCCAAAAAAATAGGGTATTCTTTCGGGACTACCGCCCAAAAAAATAGGGTATTCTTTCGGGCATACCGCCCAAAAAAATAGGGTATTATTTTGGCCGAGCTTCCAATAGAATGAACGCTAGCGACATTGTCAAAGCGAAACAATGCGGAGCCCTGTATAAGGCTTATTACAACCCCACTGTGTTTCAGTCTACCGTCATCAGTACCATCAGTTTAATAAGCTCCTCTGGTGCAGGTGGGTCAGTTTCCACCTCTTCATCATGTATCAACACGGTCTATACCTACACCTGTAGCCAGCCCCTGATTAGTTACGAACTCGGTGCCAACATTGAGTGTGGCAAGTTTGTGTGTGGAGGAAAGGTGCCGTCGGTAACGACATGGAAGGCGAATCGCGCGATGGGAGCCATTACGACTTATGGCACATCCACACTCACGTCCAGTTTCAACACTTCTACCTTGTCCTCCTCCAACAATCTCTTTGCGGTCCGTCCTCTCATTTGCCCTGACCCCGTTTTCGTTCAGGGTACCAATTTCCAGAGCAAATGCGATGTGTGTAATAATTTTGGCGCAGGTGTCAATGCCTGCTGTCATAGCTGTGCTTCCGGACAGTAAGAGCGTATTCACCTTTCTATAAAGGGAGTCCTCCTATGACCCTGCGATCAAAACACGAGGGACGGATATAGGAACAACGGTAGGTATCTGGTCTGATGCAGACAAGCTACCTATCGTCCTCTACTCCAGTAGTGTAACCATAACGGGGGTTTAAAAAGGCCATATTGATAATTACATAAAATAATAGATGAACTCCAGTGAGCTACTGAGGTTACGGACCAGACCTCAAGGGACATGCAATCCCATACTTCCTGCGCCTCCACCGACATGCCTCGTTCCCCCCTCTGCAAATTGTGCTCCTTCCTCTTGCCCGAGTAATCCCATTCTTGCACCAGCTTGCAATCCAAATCCTGCTTGTTTGGTGCTTGGTCCGACGGGGCCATTGGGTCCACTTGGTCCCACAGGGCCGACGGGTGCGACGGGACCGACGGGTGTGGTGGGCGACAAAGGACCAACGGGCGATCCAGGAACATTTACGGGAGTAACGGGTCCGACTGGGCCATGTTGCACAGGACCGACGGGACCGACAGGTGACACAGGTCCAAATGGCCTTCCAGGTGATACTGGTCCGACAGGAACATTAGGTGATACAGGTGCAACAGGACCTGTAGGCAACAGTGAAACGGGTCCCACGGGTCCCCAAGGTACAGGACCCACGGGCCCCACAGGACTACAAGGTGTACGAGGAGATACAGGTGTCACAGGACCAGAAGGTACAGGACCCACGGGACCCACGGGACTACAAGGTCTACAAGGTGATACAGGTGCAACGGGTGCCACAGGTCCACAAGGTACTGGACCGACTGGTCCAACAGGTGAGACTGGTCCACAAGGTATAGGATCCACGGGTCAAACAGGTGTCACAGGTGCAACAGGACCGCAAGGAACAGGTCCCACTGGTGCAACAGGTCCCCAAGGTACAGGGCCGACGGGTCCGACGGGTATCAAGGGTACGACAGGAGCTACAGGTACCGTGGGAACAACAGGTGACATTGGCCCAACGGGTACCACAGGCGCAACGGGTCCACTAGGAACAGGACCGACTGGTCCCACGGGCACAACGGGTGCAACTGGTCCACTAGGAACAGGTCCCATGGGCCACACGGGCACAACGGGTGCGACTGGTCCGCTAGGAACGGGTTCTACGGGTCCGACTGGCACAACAGGTGCCACTGGCCCCTTAGGAACAGGACCGACTGGTACCATGGGCACAACGGGTGCCACTGGTCCGCTAGGAACAGGACCGACTGGCCCAACGGGCACAACGGGTGCAACTGGTCCACTAGGAACAGGTCCCACGGGCCCAACGGGCACAACGGGTGCGACTGGTCCGCTAGGAACAGGACCGACTGGTCCCACAGGCACAACGGGTGCGACTGGTCCGCTAGGAACAGGTCCCACGGGTCCAACAGGAACGACAGGTGCCACTGGTCCGCTAGGAACGGGTCCCACGGGCCCCACAGGTACAACGGGTGCAACTGGTCCACTAGGAACGGGTCCCACTGGCCCAACGGGCACAACGGGTGCGACTGGTCCGCTAGGAACGGGTTCTACGGGTCCGACTGGCACAACAGGTGCCACTGGCCCCTTAGGAACAGGACCGACTGGCCCGACTGGCACAACGGGTGCAACTGGTCCACTAGGAACAGGACCGACTGGTCCCACGGGCACAACGGGTGCAACTGGTCCGCTAGGAACGGGTCCCACGGGCCCCACAGGTACAACGGGTGCAACTGGTCCACTAGGAACGGGTCCCACTGGCCCAACGGGCACAACGGGT
>Ga0214921_10008511_pt1 | contig 13270 bp, 9 predicted proteins | sample LL1505_MetaG_FD_177992 | JGI IMG/M metagenome (GOLD analysis project Ga0214921, IMG submission 177992) | Freshwater microbial communities from Lake Lanier, Atlanta, Georgia, United States - LL-1505 | ecosystem: Environmental > Aquatic > Freshwater > Lake | place: USA: Georgia | collected 2015-05-28 | reverse complement strand
ACAACTCAATGAACTATGATCAATACAACTCTGTTGGCTATACCCAAGAAGTATACAACGTACCATACTTACAAATCAATGTACCTCCTGCTTCTGCAATCAGCAACCCAATCAGTGTAAATGATATCTTAAACCAAACCATTTATGAATTCAAAAATAATACCTTTGTACAAAGACAACGTAGAATTCATTCAGCTGATGAAATAATTGCTGTTTCTTTATCCAGAAAATTCAAAACTCCCCAAATCCCCAATAACGGATCTCTTCCTTTCTATGCAGCATTACCCTTAACTATCAGTGGTTATGAAACCATCAATCAATCACCAGTAGATTGTGTAGATTCATTCTCAGTTGGTGATAATGGTGATACCTATCAACTCAAATCAGCAGTATTTGCTGAAATGATTTTACCAGTTTCATTAACATCTAATGGAGTACCATCAGCTGTTGCCCGTGATGAAGTTGTTGTTGGATCATCTGCAATGGTTAACTGCAGTGGAACATACTATGCTTACAGACCAGTATTAATCCACACTGGAGGCATCTACAATAACACTAATAATCCAACTCAAAATACTAATTCTCCAGTCACTAAATTAATTCCTGGAGCTGTTGATGCAAATAAAAACCCAGATGTTGATGCTGATCCTCAGACTATCCTCAGCAAACGTGGATTAGTCTTATTATACCAACGCAGAGGTTAAGTAAACTAGTAAACTGGTAAACTGGTAAACTGGTAAACTAGTAAACTGGTAAACTGGTAAACTAGTAAACTGGTAAATTGGTAGACACAAATTTAAATATTAATAATTATTTAATAAATAATTATAAATTTTATCTAGGATAAACTGAGGGAAGTGATTCTTTGCGTTGTTTAACTATTCTTACTGGTAATTCAGGAGGTCGAAGAGGTGTATTAGAATCAATTAAATATCTTTGATACGCTTCAACTTCATTTATTAACCAAGGAGTTATAAAATTAACAACTCTATCATTTAAATCTAAAATCTGCTCTTTCAAGTCATAAGGGAGGTTTCTTGAATAATCATGATAAATACCATTCATTAAAAGTATAATATCATCTTCTTTTTGACGAGAAATTAAATATTTACTTTTTTTAGCAACATTTCGAATAATTGCATTTTGAATAATTTCAATATTTTCTCTTAAAAAAAATGCTTCTTTTACTAGTTCAACATTATCAGCATCTTGACATGTTGGTTCTCTGCATTGTTTTTCATTTGTATACCTTTCAAAATAATTCTTGGGGTGTTGGTTCCAAAAAAGAAAAGGAGCTTTTTCTAATTTATGAACAATATCTAAATTATTAGTTTTTTCATTAAAATCTTTATAAAGATTATAATAATCATTATTTTTTTTATTTATTTTATCAGCAATTTTAGTATTATTTACTAGTTTATTACTTAGTTTATCAAAATCTGGTAATGGATCTACTTCTAATTTTATTTTAATTGGTGGTTCAATATCTGTATTAAAATTGAAATAATTATTATTCATTATATATATATATATTATAAAAAAAAAATAAAAAAATATTTTATTTTTAATAAATAATTATTTATTAAAAATTAATTTCATATGTTTCAATTAAATCTTCATCTCCCATTTTAACATTTGGTTTATATACTTGTTTTAATTTATCATTTAATTTAATTAAAGATCCATAATTAGCATCAATAAATGATGTTGAAAGTATATTTTTATTATTATCTTTATTAACTTTAACTATTTTTGCCATAGAAATATTTGGATCAATTGTAAATATCATTACTACCTCATAATTAATTCCATCAATCATATAACCTACTAATTCTCCAAGTTTAAAATCAGTATTTCCATTTGGTGGTTCTGGTCTTTCAGATTTATTTAATAATGTTCCTATACGATTATGAAGGAAATGTGAATGATTTATTATTAAATTTTCTAAATTATTTGAATCCTTACCAATTTTATCAATTAATGATTTTATTGAATCATCTGGTGGAATAGCACCACTAATTTTATTAGTAGGATTGGTAAAAGTATCTTGTTTAAAAATTTCCTTAAATTTTTCTTCATTCCTTTGATTTATAGTAGATTCTTGATCAGAATCAAAAAATTCTTTCATCATTATTTTAAATCTAAAATCTTTATCTTCTAATGATTTTGTTATAGTTTTACTAACATATTTTGTATTAATATTTGTTAAAATAGGCATATCAACATTTAAATCTTTAAATGTACTATCAATTAATAAAATTGAACCAAAATTTGGTACATAAAATTCAATATTATTAATTATGTATCTCCAGTACCCAATAGAACTATTATCAAAATTTGTTTCTTTAATAAAAACATTATTTTCAAGATTAAAATTCCAAATACAAATACCTTTTTTATATAAAACATACATAGCTTGTTGTAATTGAAATAATATTGATTTCCATACTTCTGGATCATGATAACCAGTAGATACAGCTCTATATATAGAATTATTAATTCCATTTTGTTCATAAATTCTAGATGACCATCTAAATATATCTTGAGTTGGAGCTTCTGATAATGCTATCAAACACATATCAGAATAATCCATATAATGATACTCATTATCAATCTTATCATTAATATAATCATCAAATGTTTTTATTGGATTATCATATTCTCCTGGTGTAATATTTTTAACTGCAGTATTATACATTAAATCATTTAATGAATTATATGCACCTTTTGGAACATTAACATTAATTCTAAATTTATCACCTCTATATTTAACTTCAAGAGTTTTTTTTAATTTTTCCTTGAATCCTGGTACAAATAATATATTTTTATTAACATATTCGTTATACATTTTATAATATTTATCCATATTTGGATCCATTTTAGAATCTTTTTCTTGTCTGTATTTTGTAAAATCAATTAATGATCGTGGATGAGTAAAATAAGAAATTAATGATACAAAATTTGGTGATATATTTTTTTTTATTATTTCTTCTCTTATATATTCATAATATGCAATTTCTCTCCAAACTTCAAAATATTTTCTAAATGGTTCACCAACCATATTTATAGCAACTTCTCCTTCAAGTAATTGGTATATTCTAACATTTATACCAATATTATCATTTGCACATTTTATTTGTGAATTCATATCTACTTTAATTGGATAACATGATTTATATATTATAAGTCTATCAGGCAATCCTGTATAAGGATTGTTAGTCATTTTATTATAATTATATGGATTTACTCCAATTATTTTTAAATGACTTAGTAGTGCATTTATTTCTGGTTTTCTTTTTTGGTCAAAACTAACCTCTTCTCCATCACCATTTTTAATTAATACTGATCTTAAATAATTTAATACTAATAATCTTTCAGCTAAACTATTAAATGTATTTTTTGCAACAGCTATTTGTTGTGGTAACATACCTTCATATACTTCTCCTAATCTTCTAACATCTTGTCCTCCAAATGTAATATTATATTTTTGTACAATTGGTGGTACTGCAGGATGCCATAACATTGGATTTCCAACAGTATTTGATGGATATGGATTCATCATTGGTACATAATAAGTAGGATTAAATGTATTTTGTGGTGGTTTTTGAGGTGGACCCATTGGAATTGGTTGAGGCATATTCAATTGAATAGTAGTACCAGTTGCATTTTGATTTTGAGAAATTTCAGCTGTTGGTGCTACATTTACATAACTTTGTCGTGGAACTGATTGTTGTGTATTCTCAGGTTTAGGTCCATAATCTTTTCTAGGTTCATAATCTTTTTTAGGTCCATAATCTTTTCTGAATGATGGATTAGGTACCTGATTTTGTACCTGATTTTGTACCTGATTTTGTGCGGGTGGAATATATGCCTCTGTTTTTCCATTTAATGGATTTGGATCTGGGATAGTATATGTTAATGGCATTGTACTTTCTTTTTCCTTTTTATCTTCAAAATATTGTTTTGATTTATTTTGAGCTTCATTAGTTGGTTGATACGGATTTGAAAAAGGTTCAATATATTTTGGAATTACACGTAACCCTCCTTTTAGTTTTGACTGGTATTTTAATGACGACTTATTTAGGTCATTGAATTTTTTTGAGCTATTTTCGGATTCAAAAAAAAAATTGTTACTCTTATGTTTAGCTCCACCAAACATCATTGGCATACCTGGACCTTGTTGCATGCCTTGTCCTTGTTGCATCATCATTGGCATACCTAGACCTTGTTGCATACCTGGACCTTGTTGCATCATCATTGGCATACCTGGACCTTGTTGCATACCTGGACCTTGTTGCATCATCATAGGCATACCTTGTCCTTGTTGCATACCAGGACCTTGTTGCATCATCATTGGCATACCTGGACCTTGTTGCATACCAGGACCTTGTTGCATCATCATTGGCATACCTGGACCTTGTTGCATATCTGGACCATCTGGCATCATGGGCATACCTGGACCTCGTTGCATACCTGGACCTTCTGGCATCATGGGCATACCTGGACCTCGTTGCATACCTGGACCTCCTTGTCTCCCCATTAATCCGGGTGGAACCATTGGTAAATTGGGTTGCATATTTAAATCATTTTCAGTACCATTTAATAAATCAAAAAATTTATTGGTATGTCTTTTTGGCATATTGTTATTCATTCCATTCATACTACCCATACTACCCATACTAATTTCAGATCCTAATGTATCTTTCATTCTTGATCCAGTTGACATATTAGTTTCAGATCTTTTCATAGATCTTTTTTTAGATTTTTTAGATTTGTTAGATTTTTTCATTCTTGCTACATTTTTTTCAACATCGGAAGTAGCAACCGAAACATCAGATGACATATCTGCCATTGTTAAATGTTTTTTAACAGGTTTTTTTGATTTTTCTTCTGATTCTTCTGATTCAGTAACATCTTCTAATTCTTCATCAGAATCTTCATCTACATCAACTGATTCACTTTCTCTTTTTTGTTTTCTATTTTTAGATCCTTTTTTAGCACCTCCGTGTTGTTTAGACTTTTTGGACCCTTTCTTAGAACTTTTTTTAGATTTTTTAGATGATTTTTTTGAAGGTTTTGTTCTATTTTGTTCAATTGATACTTCAGATGGCATATCATCTAAATCATTCATACGTTTTACATTTATAGGTCTAGCATGATTTGATGAAATATCTTTTTCATCTGCGGATACTTCAGATGGCATTTCTGATAATCTTGCACTTTTATATTTTGGTGTATCATCAGACTTTTCAGATAGATCTAATTTAGATCTAAAAGAATTAAATGTTGAATTCCCAAAAATTAAATTTTTTGGATTATTTAAATTATTCATTATATCTTTAATAAATATTTTTATTTCATTTGATATATTATTTAATTTTAATAATGAATCTAAAAATATTTTTGTATCATAGGTATTATCTTCTTTTTTTAATGAATCTATAATACTTTCATTATCTAATTTATCAACTATAATAGATTCATCAAAATTAGTTATTTTTATTTCTAATCCAATATTTGGAATTATATATTTTTTACCATCTAATATGTAATCATACATATTACTATTTTTTTCTTTCAAATAACAATAAATATTTTTTAAATCTAAATTATTATGTTTGAATGAAGGATATCTTTCTTGAATTATAGCTAATGTATGTAATACTTGAAATACTATTACTTTAATATCATCATCAGTTATTTCAATAGATTTATCATTAAGAATATTAAATAAATTATCCATTTTAAAATAATGCTCTCTAATTTCAACTCCAATTAATTCATTTGATTTTGTTAATGCATCTAATGCTTCATTATCTGTAGTATATTTTTCTAAGAATCTTTTTATTTCTTGTGATTTTACATCAAAATTAAATATATTCATTAAAATATGTTTTGTTTTTTTATTAATAACTAGACCACTTAATAAATATGTCATAATTTTATTCATATGATCATTTGTAAATATTTCTGTAGGATTATCAATTATTTTTAAAACTAAATCAACACCATTATCTATATCATTTACTTTAAATATAAATTTATTTATATTCTTATATGCGAATGATATATCTCTATTAAATACATTATTAATTAAATTACGTAATTCTTCATCTTTATAATTCTTTTTAATAGAATCAATATTTATATCAGATATTTTTACATCTTCAATATTAACCTTTCTTTCCATCTTTTTATTATATAAAACATCAAATAGTAAATTAGATAAATAATTTACATCATTATATTTATCAACATCAATGTTATTCATTTATACTATTGTATAATATAAAATTTGTAAATAATATTATAATATTATTTGCAAATTAAATTAAATTCATGAAGATTTATGAAGATTCATGTAGATTTTATTTTTGATACACTTTAAGAACTCGTGCAGATGGTTCTTTAATATCTCCACACCAATTTGGTAACCAATAATATTTAATTACTGTCTCTCTATTTTTATAATTAGATTCAAATATTTTTCTAAAATAATATGATTCTTTAGATACAGGTGATAGATGAGTAAATTTATCTTTTGAACATAAATATTCTTCATCAGATATTTCTTCTTCAACTCTTTCTTGAATAATTTGGAACCAAGACTTTTTATGGTCTGAAATTCCATCACTAAATGCCTCTTTAGGTCTCCATAATACATCTTTGCATAAAAGCTCTGGCATTTCTATTTCAAATGCTTTTCTTATTAAATATTTTTCCATCCCATTCACAGGAACTTTTAATTCTGCTGGTATTCTCATGTAGTAATCAAAAAATTCAATATCTAAAAATGGCACTCTTGCTTCTAATCCATGATGAGATATAGCACGATCAACTCTTAAACAATCATACAAATGAATATCTCTAACTAACTTTTCTGATTCTTTTTGAGCTTCTTCTGGAGAAGGTGCATTTTTAAAATATTGATAGCCCATTTCAATTTCATCTGCTCCATCACCATTTAAAATTACTTTAATATCAGTTGTTTCAGATATTTTTTTAGCTAATAAATATTGCCAAGTAGAAGCTCTAATAGTAGTAATATCATATGTTTCAATTGTTTTAATAACATCTGGAATTACACTTAATGCTTCTTCAAAACTAATATCAAAAATATGATGTTTTATATTAGAATTTATATTTTCTTTAATATGATTAAATACAGTGATTGCATTAACTACATCAGGTGCATTTGCATTACCAATACTAAAAAAATTTACTAATTTAGTTTCATCTATTGTTTTCATATGTTTTGCTAATAAACATGCAACTAATGAACTATCTAAACCTCCAGATAATAAACATCCTAATGGACGATCTGATTGAATCCTCTTTTTAACTGAATTAGATAATCTATTTACAATTTCTTTATGAATTGTTGATCGATCTGTATCTATTTTTGTATCATTATTATAGTTAAATAAATAATATGGATAATATTTGCTAACATAATTTGTTGATTCATTTTGAAATGATAGTGTATATATATGTCCTGGTTTAAATCTTTCTACTGAATCACAGCATTCTAAACCTTTCATTTCTGAACTAAAAAATAGATCTGATTCTTTTCCATTTTGTTGATTTTGTTGACTATCTTGAGATTTTTTATAACCAATAAATAATGGACGAACAGATATAGGATCAGTTGCAGCAAATAAATTGATTTTATTAGTTTTTAGTTCTCGATGATATATTACAAATGCAAATTCTCCATTAAGACTATTAACTATTTTCTCAATATTTCTATATTTATTATACATTAGCATAATTACTTCACAATCTGAATGTGATGAAGGTACTAATTCATGTTCTTTAATTAGTTCTAAATGATTATATATTTCTCCATTACAAATTACAATTATTTCATCTTCTTCTGATTCAAAAACAAATGGTTGATTACCATTTGTAGATAAATCCATAATTGCTAAACGATGAAATCCAGCTATAGCTTGAATAGAATTATTACTAATAATTTGTTTTGTAATTGAAAAATCTGGTCCTCTATTTTTTATTTTATTAAAACTAGCAATATATTCTTTTAAAATTTCAAGAGTTAAAACAGATTGAGATCTATTGAGATAAAACCAAATACCACACATTTTGAATAACTATTATAATTTAATAAATTTATTCATTTATATAATTAATAAATCAATTTTTAAACTCCTAAAAGTTTCGGTAAACTAGTAAACTATTGGTAAAGTAAACAATTAACTAATAAAATAAACTAAATAAGTTCCTTAATTAAACTAAAGATTAAAGCCTCCAACTGTATCATTAATCTTTTTCCTATTATATTTCGATAATCATATTTCCTAAATAATTTAGTTATCAAAATAGCATTTTCATCATTTTTAATTTTTTTATTTAACTCTATAAATAATTCAATCATTATACTATTTTCATCAACATTTGTTATATACACTTCATAAATTAGATTTCGAATATTCATTAATTCTTCTATCTTAACATTTTTACTCTCAATTATATTAGCAATTATATCAACCACTTTTTTAATATTATTTTGCCAAAATACTAATTCTAAATTTAACCCCAAGTATTTATTTTCTAATAACCATATTGCATACTTTGGATCTCTATTTGCTTTGGTAATAATTTCTTGATATTCTTCATTTGGAAGAATTTTATTTTCCTTAGCAGATATATTAAATAATAATCTATATATATCATTATTCGATGGTTTTGGTAATCTAATTGATAAACATCTACCTTTTAATGGATCAATTATTTTACTCATGTTGTAACCACATAAGATAAATTTACAATTATGAATATATCTTTCCATAGAACATCTTAAAGAAGTTTGAGCATAATATGATAATTTATCTATATTATTAATAACAACTACCTTAAATTTATTTTTATTCTTTACCATATCTAATGTAAATTGAGAACAATATGATTTAACTATATCTTGGATTAAATATCGATCAAATGCAGAATTAGTTGGATTAATTATTAAATGATAATCAGATTGATCTAATTGTACTACTTCTTTTTTATTACCAAATAACATAATTGAATATTCCTTTTTTTGAATATTATATATATCATCACCAAACATATCTTTAAGAATTAAATTAATTAGAGTTTTTTTACCTGATCCAGATGGTCCGTGAACAAAAATATTTGGAAAATCATTATAATCTCCACAAATAATATCTTTTAATTTTTGAATTTTTTTAGTATCTTGATTTAGTAATTTATTATAATCTTTTTTTTCAAATATTTTTTCATAAATTTCATTATGATATAAAATATTATAATTGTCTGTAATACGATATTTATCTATTAAGAACATTTATAAAAATATAATTATACTGATAAATATATTTATTAATCAATTTTTATATATATAATAATTTATAATATAAATTATTATATGTTTGGTTGCCATATAACTGGAGATTTTTATGATGATATTATTTTAATGAATAAAGAAGGAGCAACTCTAATTCAATGTTTTATTACTGATCCGATTGGAAAAAAAACTTTAAAATTATCTGATAATATTATTAAAAATATGCGCGAACATTTAACTAATAATAATATTAAAATGATTATTCATGCTCCATATGTTTTAAATTTTGCAAGAGAATTAAAAGATTTTAATGTTTGGTGGATTAAAACTCTTGTAAATGAATTAAATTATGCATCAAGAATTGGTGCAAAAGGAAGTGTAATTCATTTTGGTAAATATCTTCATTTAGATAAAGAAGATGCTATTTTAAATATGGCAGAATCTTTAAAATATGTTATTTCTAATATGCCCAAAGATGTAGTTATTTATTTAGAAACATCATGTGGTCAAGGTAGTGAATTAGGTTATACTGTCGAAGAATTTGCTACTATATACAATCAATTTAATGAAGTAGAAAAACAAAATATAAAAATTTGTATTGATACTTGTCATATTTTTGTAGCAGGTTATGATATTAGAAATTCCAAAGGATTTGATAATTATTTAGAGAAATTTGATAAATTAATTGGTATTCAATATATAAAACTCATTCATCTAAATGATAGTCATAAAACTTTAGAAAGTCATGTAGATCGACATGAAAAAATTGGAGATGGATATATTGGATTAGAAGGATTACGATATATTTATAAATGGGGAACTAAAATGGGAATAGATATTATATTAGAGACTGGGGGATCGTTTGAGAAACAAAAGGGATTATTAGAAAAATAAAAATTGATAAATTTACATATTTCTAATAAATGTATTTATAATCATAAAAATAATGCAATCTGAATCAAAAGAAGAAGTATCAACTGTTAAAGAATTTGATCCTAAATCATTAGCATCCGAAAAAATATTAGAATTAAAATTAGTAAATGTTGAAATTAATCAAGAATCAGATGTAGGAAAACAAGGAAAAGAGAATTATGCAGTTGATTTTGTATTTGAAAATATATTTAAGAAAGATGAATATACTCTTGATATGGAAAAATATTTTGATACTCTTTATGAAACTATTCTTTTAGAAACAGGTATATACTTGGAAGATATTGAAATAATTGATGAAACTGAATTATATGCATGGGGTACAATTTATAAAGAAGATGATAAATATTATACTTGTAAACCAGATAATACAGAATAAATTTAATTTATAATATTATAAATAAATATTCATAAGTTAATATAATGGAATCTATTTATGCAATTGACTCAAAGAATGGACTTTCTAAAAATGGAGATATTCCTTGGAAATCTAAAACAGATATGTTATTTTTTATGAATAAAACTATAAATAATATTGTTATTATGGGAAAAAATACATTTTTTACTATACCAAAAGAGCATAGACCTTTAAAAAATAGATTAAATATTGTTTTAACAAGTACTCCTAATTTATATGTAGAAAAAAACGTGATATTTACTAATAAAAACGATATATATCAAGATATTTTAAATAATAAAAATATATATTGTGAAATATATGATTTTTTAAAAAAAGATTTTAAAATATTTTTTATTGGAGGAAAAACTATATACAATCAATATATACCATTATGCGAAACAATATGGATTACATATATTAAACATAATTATAATTGTGATTTATTTATGGATTATGATTATTCAAAACAATTTACAGAAGAACTTTATAAAGAAGATGATGAACTCAAAATAGTAAAATATACTCGAATTTAATTTATATGTATATATTAATTAGAAAATGTTACTTGATAATTTTTATAATAAGAAATATCTAATATTTTTAGATATAGAATTCCAAAGTTTTCAACCAAAAAATCAACAAATTTATCATATACTTGAATTAGGTTTGATAATATTTGAAAAAGGAAAAATAGATCCAGTTGTTATAGAACATGTAAATTTCCCCATTCTTAATTTAAATAATATGAAATTAATTGGATGTGAATATTCAAATGTTTCTGAAAAAATAGAAAAAGAAATGCAAGATATACAAGATAAATTTATTATTAAACCACAATTAGAAGATATTAAATCAAAACAAAATTTAATTAAATATATACCAGAAAAAAGTATACGCAATATATTAAAACAATCATTAGAATCTTCTAATTCTGCATTATTAGATGCATCAAAAGAACGTATTGAAAAATTTGCAAAAAAAGCAATGTTTAATTATTTTTATAATCGATTATCAAATGAATACAAGAAATTATTTAATAAACAAATTAATTTATATAAAAATGACGCTTTAGTAAAGAAACGCCTAGTAGATCCCAGAGAATATTTATTAAGCTTGAATAACTATTTTAAAGAAGGCATTTTAGTCCATAAAGAAGGTACTGATTTAGAAGCTTTAAGAAATGACTTTTCTTATTATAAAGTTGAAGGAAAAGTTTTATTTAATTATGATATAGCAATTCATAATGGTTATTTTTCAAAAATAGGTTCAGCTTCATTGCATAAATCTTATTTACATTTATATGAAGATAAAATTACAAAAGATCAAACTTTATTAAAATATCATGATAAATTAATAGAGTTAATAAATAAAAAAATGCCTAAATTTAGAGCTCACAATCCTCTAGTAGATGCATTTATGACTATTTGGGTATATGTACTAATGAAATAGTGTACATGTTTAACAGTTTATATTTTTTACATATAATCAATTAAATGTTTATTATAATATAAATATCCACTGATTCCAATAAATACTACTATATGAATTATTACTTCCATTCTTTTATCACCATTAGTTATAAAAAAAATAAGAGATTCTAATAATCCCCATACAGCAAATAAACGAAGAATTCCTAAATGAGATACTGTTAATTTTTCACTATCATTTAAATTTAATTTACTCATATATTATTATATAAATATAATAAATTAGATTTGCTTAAAACATCATATAGAAATAATTGATTTATTTCATGTTTTAATTTAGAATAAATATCTATATTATTTTGAGAGGATGCTATTGATAATTTTAAAATTAAATATTTAATAACTTTTGTTGCAAAATTAATTATTTGAGTATATTTATAATTTTTTTTATAGGCTCTTCCGATCCAAAAACTAAAATTACTCGGATACTGATATATACTAAAATTATATATATTTTTAGCATATGATACTAAAAATAATTCTATTAATGTATTACTAAAATCATTTATATCAGTTTTATCTGTACCAGTTCCAGAATGTATTGGTTTACTATTTGATATAACAAAATTTCTTGAGTAATTTTTATTTAATATTTCTCCTAGTTTTTCATAATCACTAATTAATAAACATTTTTTTCCTAAAGGTAATTCTGTAATATAATCATTTAAAGGATCAAATATTGTATTATCATCTATTTTTATATTGCTTCTTATAAATGGATCTCCACTTCTGATATGTAAAATATCAAAATCATTTTCTTCTAAATTTTTTTCTTTTAAAAATGATTTAATTTTATCATTTATAAAATCATTTGGTTTAAAATTATCTTTGAACCATTTAAAATCATCATCTGTTAAATCTTTTGGTTCAATAAAATGATTTGTTAATATATTTAATTCTAATTGTTCATTTGTATTTTTTTGCAATAATATTTTATTATTAATTAATTCAATTAATTTAGCATGATCATGTGAAGTATAACATGGTATATTTTCTGGACTAATATCTACATTATCATTTGATATTAAATATTTATTAATTATATGATTTTTAAAATTAATTTTAAAAGTAAAATCTAATTTTTTTGATAGATTATATAAATATAAAGACCCTTTAATATAATCACCT
>Ga0214921_10008510_pt1 | contig 13272 bp, 14 predicted proteins | sample LL1505_MetaG_FD_177992 | JGI IMG/M metagenome (GOLD analysis project Ga0214921, IMG submission 177992) | Freshwater microbial communities from Lake Lanier, Atlanta, Georgia, United States - LL-1505 | ecosystem: Environmental > Aquatic > Freshwater > Lake | place: USA: Georgia | collected... | reverse complement strand
GCTGCTGGTGCTTACGCTGCGCTTAAGGCTGCAGGTAAGGAGAAGGGTGTAGTTATCGTCTCTGTAGACGGTGGCCGCGCAGGTGTTGAGAATGTTAAGGCTGGCGTTATTGGTGCTACTTCACAACAGTATCCACTATTGATGGCAGATCTTGGCGTTCAAGCAATTTATGACCTTATCAAGACAGGCAAGAAGCCAACTCCAACAGCTGGCCTTGACTTCTTTGATACTGGAGTTAAGTTGATTACTGATGACCCACAAGGTGGAGTTCCATCAGAGTCAGTCCAATACGGTCTAGATAACGCTTGGGGTTAATCCCAGATCTATTAGTTAAAAACTAATAGTTTAGAAAGTAAGTGGGGCGGCTGAATATCTCAGCCGCCCCACTATTTACAATTTTATCTACAGTAAATAAACTACAAAAAAGTAGTGAGAGGGTAAATAGTGAGTAATCAGAACCTAGCGACAGATGCAGCTGAAACATTTAAAGATCGTGCAACAACAAAACAAAAGGTGCAAACTACACTTCACACCTACCCATGGTTAAGCTCAGCGGCAGTATTAGTTGTTGCAGTATTCGTATTTAACTTTGGTAATGAGAATTTCCTAACTACAAACAACCTTTCCCTTATCCTGCAACAGACTGCAGTAATTGGTGCAATTGCCGCAGGTCAAACTATTATTATCTTAACCGCTGGTATCGATTTATCCTGTGGAGCAATTGCAATCTTTGCTTCCATGGTGATGGCAAAAACAGCATTCGTAAATGGCTGGCCAGGCTGGGCGGCATTCCTACTTGGAATTGCAGTTGGAACTGGTGCTGGTGCATTTAATGGCTGGTTGATTACCAAGGTTAATTTGCCACCATTTATCGTAACTCTTGGAACATTTAACGTCTTCTCAGCCTTAACTCTTTTCTATGCGACCGGTCGCACAATCATGGATAAAGAGCTAGATCCACTATTTCTCTTTCTAGGTAATCCAATCACGATTTTTAGTAACTTTAGAATTACCTACGGTGTACTGCTTGTAATCATTATGTACATGATTCTGGCATTCTCACTTCGATATACAGCTTGGGGCAGACATGTTTATGCTGTTGGCGATGATATTGAGGCTGCTCGATTAGCGGGTATTCAGGTAAAGCGGGTGTTAATGAGCGTTTATGTTAGCGCTGGATTTATATTTGCAGTCACCTCTTGGATTATTATCGGACGTGTAGGAGCTGCAAGTCCTAACTCTGGTACTAACTTAAATCTAGATTCAATCACCGCGGTGGTAATCGGCGGAACAAGCTTGTTTGGTGGCCGAGGTGCAATATTTGGCTCACTAATCGGAGCGGTAATCGTTGGTGTATTTAGAAATGGACTTACCCTGGCTGGCGTAGATCTTTACTACCAGACTTTTGCAGTCGGATTACTGATCATCACAGCTGTTTCAATCGATCAATGGATTAGAAAGGCAAGGGTATGAGTAAATCAAAGTCGCCAGTACTGGAAGCAAAAGGTCTGGTTAAAACCTATGGTCGCGTAGTTGCAATTGATGGGGCAGATTTAGAACTTTTCCCTGGTGAAATTCTTGCCGTAGTCGGTGACAACGGTGCTGGTAAATCAACCATGATTAAATGTTTATCCGGTGCTGAAATACCAGATGGCGGAGCTATGGTTTTAGATGGCTCTCCAATTACTTTCCGCCGCCAGAAAGACAGTAGAGATGCTGGTATTGAAACTGTTTATCAGACTTTAGCTGTCTCCCCTGCTCTTGATATTGCAGCAAACCTTTATCTTGGCCGTGAGGTTAGAAAAAAAGGTCCGCTAGGCACAATCTTTAGAATGTTGGATAACTCCGGCATGAAGAAGAGCTCAAAGGATCACATAACAGCTTTAGGTATTGGCACGATTCAAAATATGAGTCAAGCAGTTGAAACTTTATCTGGTGGTCAGCGCCAAGCAGTTTCAGTTGCTCGTGCTGCTGCCTTTGGACAAAAGGTTATTATTTTGGATGAACCAACTGCAGCTCTTGGCGTTAAAGAGTCAGGGCAGGTGTTGAAGTTAATTACCAGCCTTCGCGAAAAAGGTCTATCTGTTATTTTAATTAGCCACAATATGCCACAGGTGTTTGAAATTGCAGATCGTATCCACATTCAGCGTCTTGGTAAGCGAGTGGCAGTTGTTACTCCAAAAAGCCACACCATGAATGAGGTGGTAGCTGTTATGACTGGTGCTACAAAGGTTGATGTTAAAGATCAAACCTTAGGACCTGTTCGCTAAAGAACCTCTAGAAGTTTCTTGCGCATAACCGCAGGATCAACCTCTTGCCCAGTCCAGTACTTAACCCCAAGTACTGCCTGGTTAACCACCATGCCAAGTCCATCAACTATTTGGCAACCGGCAGCCTTGGCATCCTTTAATAGATTTGTCATTGGTGGGTTAACAATTACATCAGCAACAACTAACTCAGAGCTAAATGAATCGGTATTTATATTGATACGGGCATCAATATCTGGTGACATTCCAATTGATGTGGCATTAACTAGGATCTGAATATCCACCGGCACCTCATACTTACCGCTCCACTCTTTAAACTCAGCTTTGGTGCTGGTCTTATTGTTTATTAAATCTACTAAATCTATTCCTCGCTTTTTATCCCGGTTTACAATAATAATTTTGCTTACCTTCTCCAGCGCTAGCTCTACTGCAATTGCTCTAGCTGCTCCACCTGCGCCAAGTATTGCCACAGACTTACCGGCTGGATTAACAACTGTTTTAAGGGATGTGAGAAAACCTTTGCCATCGGTGTTTTCTCCAATATATTTACCATCTCGGCGCACGACACAGTTAACTGCGCCCATTAACGCAGCTGATTCACCAAGTCCATCTAGATACTTAATTACCTCAACCTTGTGAGGTAGTGAGCAGTTAAATCCAGCCCAATTCATCGCTCTAGCACCAGCTACTGCACCTGCTAAATCCTTTGGTAAAACCTCACAATTTAAATATCTAAAATCAAGGTTGTGGTGTTTATACGCTGCTTCAACAATTGCAACTGTTGGGTTTCCGGCCGATGGTGTTGAGAAGCTGCCAGTTATTTGGCTTAAAAAATTCATAAATCAATCATAGGTAGATATTGGTAATTATGGAAGCATTTAGTAGTAAATTGTCATTGGCAATGGCTGATATTTCTGCTTAGATTACATCACGATATTTAAGGAGTTATCCACCATGAGTAGCCCAGATCTTGAAAGTGATGTAGTAATTGTTGGATCTGGAATGGGCGGTGGCACAACTGCTTACGCACTTGCAAAAAAAGGTGTCAATGTTTTAGTTCTAGAGCGCGGTGAGAGACTTCCGAAAGAAAAAGAGAATTGGGAGCCAAAAGAGGTTTTTTTAAATAAAAGATATAAATCTAAGGAAACTTGGGTAGATATTAATGGCAAGGAGTTTGCCGCCGGCGTGCATTTTTATGTTGGTGGTAATACCAAGTTATATGGCGCCTCACTTCCTCGCCTTCGCGAAAAGGATTTTGAAGAGTTAAAACATTTAGAGGGAACCTCTCCTGCTTGGCCATTTTCTTATTGGGATATTGAACCGTTTTATGTTGAAGCGGAAAAAATGTATAAGGTGCATAACAATGTTGGTGAGAATCCAACTGAGCCTCCTAGAAGTGAGCCATTTCCTTATCCGGCACTGCCACATGAGCCATATATCTCAGCTATGGCAGATCGGCTTAGAAAGGCTGGCGTTACGCCGCACTCAAACTCAATGGGAATTGATTTAGGTATTGATGGTAAATGTATTCGTTGTAAGACCTGTGATGGCTTTGCTTGTCGAGTAGGTGCTAAAAGTGATGCTGAGATGAATGCAATTAATCCAGCATTGTTAACCGGTAAGGTTAAATTACAAACATCTGCGGAAGTTGTGCGAATTGAATTAACCGATGATGGTAAGCGAGTCGATCACTTAGTCGTAAATGGCCCTGATGGGCAGTACAAGGTGCGGGGTAAGAAGTTTGTAATCTCATGTGGTGCAGTATTAACTGCAGCTCTGCTGCTGAAATCTAAATCCAGTAAGGCGCCAAATGGTGTGGCAAACTCCTCTGATTTAGTGGGCCGTAATTTCATGATGCATGTGAATACTCATATTGCAGCTGTTGATTTAAGACGTAAAAATGACGTAGTTTTTCAAAAGACACTCTCATTTTCAGATTGGTACTTTGATGGTGGCAAAGGTTATCCACTTGGAATTATCCAATTAATAGGCAAGGTCCAGGGCGTAATGATGAAGAGTTACGCAACTAAAGTCCCACTGCCCATCCTTAACCTGCTTGCAGATCGAAGTGTTGAGTTTTTGGTTATGAATGAGGATCTGCCAAGTAAGGATAATCGCGTAACAATTGATGAGCGAAACCGGATCCATCTTGTTCGAAAGCCAGTAGGTATGAGTACCCATAAAAAGCTGATGAAAAAAACCTTAAGAGTATTACGAAAAGCAGGTTATCAAGCAATATTTAAACAACCATTTGATATCTCTATGAATGCTCACCAGTGCGGTACTACTGTTGCAGGCACTGATCCAAAGAAATCTGTAGTTGATCAGTACTGCAAAACTCATGATGTTGAAAACCTTTATCTAATTGATGGCGGCTTCTTTCCATCATCTGCAGCAGTAAATCCGGCACTAACAATTGCAGCTCAAGCACTTCGTGTTGTAGCAAAATCTGATCTTGCTAGCTAAGTCTAATTTGGATTACATTAATAATTGATTATCAAATTAGATGGCGGTCTATCAACCGCACTTGAAAACAATGGCAATAAATTAACAAGCTCACTTTGGACTGGTGAGTTGATATTTACTAAGCCTGAGGAGATTACAAAGGCACATCTTGATTTTATAAATGCTGGTGCTGAGATAATAATTTCTGCCGCATACCAGCTCTCCTATTTAGGTTGTTCTTCCCATGGCTGGAGCCAAGAAAAGACGGATGATGCTCTTCGTATATCCACTAAGTTGGCTAAGGGTGCGCTTTCTCAATCCAACAAGGCTGTCAAGGTTGCTGCCTCAGTTGGTCCATATGGGGCAGCACTTGCTGATGGCTCTGAGTACAAAGGCAATTACGGTGTTACAAAATCTGCTCTGAAAGATTTCCACGCAAGAAGACTTGAGGTATTAATTTCAACAGATCCTGATCTATTGGCACTTGAAACAATGCCAGATACATTTGAAGTTGAGGTATTACTTGAGCTTCTTCAAGATTGCCCAATTCCCTATTGGGTTTCATACTCCTGCACATCTGGAAATAAAACAAATGCCGGCCAAAGTTTTGCTGATGCTGTTTCTCTTGCCCAGAATGCGTATGCAGTTGGAGTAAATTGCACATCGCCAGAACTAATAACTAATTTACTCTTATCTGCCAAGAGTGATAAGCCTTATGTTATATATCCAAACTCTGGTCGAAAGTGGAATGCAGATAAAAAAGTTTGGGAAGGAAGTTCTGCAACAGGCTTTGACGGTTCACTTGTTAGTGCCTGGATATCAGCGGGCGCAGAAATAATCGGTGGCTGCTGCGGAATTGGAGCGACAGAAATTAAAGAGTTAAGCTTTAATAATTAGTTACTCACATTACGAATTCGTGCACCAATCTCTTTAATTTCAGAGATATTTCGAGCTCCAGTAAGTGCCATAGTATTTACAAAGTCGCGCTTAATTAAATCAATTACTTTTTCTACACCACGCTGGCCATCTGCCATAATTCCATAAAGATATGCCCGGCCAATAAAGACTGCTTTAGCACCAAGGGCAATGGCAGCATATGCATCTTGGCCAGATATAACTGCGCCATCGATATAAACATCAATTTTGTCACCCACTGCAGCAACTATCTCTGGGAGTAGTTCAAGTGGAACTGGGCCAGAGTTTAACTGCCGACCACCATGGTTTGAAATAATAATTCCACTGACTCCCATTTGCGCAAGTTTTTTTGCATCCTCAACACTCTGTACACCTTTTACTAAAATTGGTCCATCCCAAACAGATTTAAGCCAATTAACATCATCAAATGATGTTGCTGGATCAAATATCTTTGCAGCTAGCTCAACTAATGGTTTATCCCAACCTCTAAATGCAGCAAACTCAAGCTTTTTAGTTGTGAAAAGATTTAGCCACCAAATTGGTTTCCTTGCAATTGCAAAAACTGTTTTAAGACTTATTCTTGGTGGAATTGTTAGACCATTTTTCATATCCCGAACTCTGATACCACTTACTGGCGTATCCACTGTTAAAATTAATGCTTCAAAGCCACTTTCCTTTGCCTGTTTGATAATAGATAAACTCTCATCTCGATTTTGCATTACATACAATTGAAACCATCGCCGGGCCCCAGGAACGGCAGCAGCTAATTCACTTGGAGATGTAGTTCCCATCGTGGACAGTGAATATATTAAATTATTATTTTCTGCAACCGCAGCCACCGCCGGTTCACCAACATGGTACATAAGGCGGGTATAGCCAGTGGGTGAAAATAAGATTGGCAGATCTACTTTTTTTCCATAAATTTCGATAGAAGTATCAATTTTTGATACATCACGAAGTACTCTTGCGTTGAACTCAACATTATCAAAAGCGTCTCTGGATCTTTTGTAACTTACTTCATTGAGAGCAGATCCCTCTACATAATCAAAAACAACTTTTGGTACTCGTTTTTTTGCAATCTGCGCTAATTCAAAGATGGAGGTTGCACGAGCAACTTTTGCTTTATTTCTCGATAAAGTTGGTAATTTCCACTCAATTAATGAAATAAAGTGTGGAAGGTCTGGAAACTGCCGCTTAGATTTAATTGTTTTCATTATGCGTAGCGGGCATGTAACCCACCATCAACCATTAGATCAGCACCGGTAACAAATGAGGCATCTTTGGAAAGTGCAAATAAAATAACATTTGCAATCTCTTCCGGTGATCCAAATCTTGCATTAGGAGCAACAGCGAGTGCGTGGGCTTTTTCATCTGGAAATGACTCCATGTATTTCTTAAGCAATGGTGTGGCAGTAGTTCCGGGAGAGACTGAGTTGACCCTAATTCCATACTTACCCTCATCTAATGCAAGGTTTCTAGTCATTCCAACTATTCCATGTTTTGCAGCTGAATATGGGAAAAAATTTGGTCTAGACATACGCCCGTGAATTGATGAGATATTAACAATTGAACCGTACTTAGCTTTTCTCATCTCAGGCAGGCAAAGTTTTGCTAGGTACCAAGTGGATTTTAAATCTAGCGCGAAAAAATCATTCCACTCCTCCTCAGCGTATTCAACGGCGTCGGCATAGGAATTTCGGCCAGCATTTGAAACTGCCATAGTTACTGGCCCAAATTTTGAGACCAATTTGTCATAGCCAGCTTTAAAAGTTTCAAATTTAGATACATCAGCATGCTCAAACTGAATATGATAACCCTCTTTACTTAATTTATCTACCAGGGCGTTAGCTTTTGCATCATCGATATCAACAAAAGAAATTTTGGCACCCTCTTTAACGGCGCCTAAAATAATTGCTTCACCAATACCAGCTGCACCGCCAGTAACAAATAAGTGCTCTCCTTTTAACATCATGACAATCTCGCTCCTAGCCCGCCATCAACAGCCCATTCAGATCCACTGACATATGTTGATTTATCAGAGAGTAAGAAGGTAACGACCTTTGCCACCTCGCTGGGCATACCCATTCGACCTAGTGGCTGAATGGCGTTAATTCGATCCTCCCCGCCAGCTTCACCTTTTAGAAAAGCCTTCGTACTCTCAGTTGATATGTAACCAGGTGAGACAGCATTTACACGAATCTCATACTTACCTTCATCTAATGCAAGGTTTCTAGTTAGACCAAGGACAGCTAACTTTGAAGCACTTGCAGGAAAATATCCGGGATGTGTAAGACGAGTTTGAATGGAGCAAATATTTACAATTGAACCTTTTTTAGCTTTACGCATTGCAGGAAGGGCAAGCTTTGCTGTTAGCCAAACTGGCTTCATATCAACAGCAAAAAAATCATCCCATTGTTTATCAGTCATTGTTACTGGGTCAGCTTTTATGACAGCTCCGGTGTTATTTACTACACCAGTAACCTCACCATGCTTTGAAACTAATTCTTTGTAAGCTGCTGCCAGCTCGGTAAAGTTTGCGACATCTGCTTTCGCAAAAGCAACCTTTGATCCATTTGAACTTAGCTCTGCTGCAAGTTTTTCACCTGCTGATACATCAATATCTATGAAGGAAACCTTTGCGCCCTGCGCAGCTGCATCTGTGACAATTGCTGCGCCAACTCCTACAGCCCCACCTGCTACGAATATATGCTCACCGGCTAATTTCATATATTTAACCTACCTTAAAACTCTCACTTCTTAAAGACCAAATAGATTAGTTCTTTTACCAGTGGTGCCGGTGCTGGTAATAAAGACAAATCCAGATTCAGGATACTTTTCTAGATCAGCAAATTCTCCTGGATTTCCAACAGCTGAGGTAATTATTAATTTATCCAATTTCTCGCCACCGAAAACGCATGAAGTGGCATTTGCGCTAGGAACTTTTATCTCTGCAATTTGTTTACCATTTGTGCCGTCAAAGCCTCGCACGCAATATCCCTGCCAAAATGCAACCCATAAATTGTCATCAGTATCCGTACACATTCCATCTGGATAACCGACTCCGTCAACAAATTTAATAAATGGACGACGATTGCTTATCTGGCTTTCGTCAATATCGAATAGGTCTACGCGCATGGTTAAGGTATCAATATAAAACATCCTTTTGCCATCCATGCTCCAATCCAAACCATTACTAATTCCAACATTGCTAAATAAGCGAGTTAACTTTTTGCCATCCTTACTTAATTTATAAAATGAACCTTCGTTACTTTGGTTTGAGTAGGCCATTGAACCTAAGAACAAATCTCCAAATGGAGATACTTTTGCGTCATTCCATCGTAGTGGCACTTTGTCGCCAACTCCATCAGCTTCCTCTCTAGTTGGTAGCTTAGAAATTTTTCCATCACTATCGCGCAAAATTGGACCGTTAGCCGTTCCCAGTATTTCACCGCTCGTTTTTCTGGGAATTTGAAAACCGATAGCTTCATTAGTTGAGTACTCACCAATAGCGCCAGTATCTAGATCGCGCCAGCGAACTGCTTGACCATAGATGTCACACCATTGAATATGATTATTTTTTAATCCAGTTGCTGTTGGACCTTCACCTAACTGATTACGACGTGAATCAAAAACCTCAACTTTATTGCTCAACTCTTCTCCAAAATTATATTGTTTAAGCGCTCACCTGATGCCAATAATTGCAGTTGAGATTCAATCAACCTTTTAGCTCTTTTTTCAAATGCAGTTGTGTTTCCACCAACATGCGGTGATATCAATACACCTTTTGCAAGCCAAAGCGGATGATCCTTTGGCAATGGTTCTGGATCTGTAACATCTAGTGCTGCCGTAATTCGTCCGGAGTTAAGCTCTTTAACTAGTGCATCGGTTTCCACTACGGGGCCGCGAGCAACATTTACCAATAGCGCTCCGTCCTTCATTAAAGCTAATCGTTTGGCATTAAATAGATGCTTACTCTCTAAAGTAAGCGGCAATATTAAAATTACTACATCAAGGGTTGGTAGGTGCTTATCCAAATCTGCAATGGCGATAGTGTTATCACGGCCACTTTGAGTAAAGGCAACTATTTCAACAGCAAAGCCAGCAAGCATCTTGGCGATTGTTGAACCTATCGAGCCAAAACCAACAATGCCAATTTTTCGATCATTTATTGATTTATTCCTGGTATGAACCCACTCAGATTTATCCTGATTTCGAACAAAATCTGCAAAACCACGAAGGGAGGCAATTGTTAGGCCTACTGCTAACTCAGCTGTTGAATCATCATGAATACTTTTGCCATTACACAAAGTAATACCAGGGCGAACAAACTCAAGTGCGTCGTCATATCCAGCATTTGGAACTTGAAGAATTTTTAGATTTGGCATCTTTTGTGTCATTTCAAGAGCAGGACGTCCTCCCATATACCAAGGAACATAGAAAGTGACTTCAGAGAAATCACCACCCTGAATTGGAGTAGTCTTTGGAGATAATTTTTTAAACTTACTTGGAACATTTAAATCATCCCACTGCGTCCAAACTACCTGCTCACTCATTACTTAAGCCGCTCATTTATATCTTCTGGAGTTAGCACTACTTTATTTACTAACGTACCAATCTGATCAACAGTAATGGTTACCAGATCTCCAGCAAGAAGTGAGATATCAAGTGGTGGCACAATTCCGGTGCCAGTAGATAGAACTACGCCTACTGGAAAATGTTGGCACTTAAATAAGTAATCAATTAGATCATCAAATGAACGATTCAGAGATTTAAGTGAGGTTTCAGCTTGCCAAATTATTGATCCACCTCGTTCGATTTTTGCATAAATATCAAGTTTGTCATGATCTACTATCTCCCAAATTGGCCTAATCATTGGTCCTAATGCATTTGAACCAAAATAAATCTTTGCTTGAGACAGATACAGCGGATTTTCACCCTCAATATTTCTTGAGGTCATATCATTACAAATACTCATGCCAATCAATTCACTAAATTTATTAACAACAATTGCAACCTCAGGCTCTGGCACAGAGGTCTTTGCATCCTCGCGAATTCCTATTTCACCATCATGGCCAACTGTTCTGCGTGCAGTTGCTTTAAAAAATAACTCTGGCCGATCTGCTTCATAAACTAATTGATAAACATCTGGAATTCCACTCTCTTCTTTTCTGGCATCCCTTGAGCGTTGATAGGTAACACCGGCTCCCCACACCTCAGTATCAGCTGCAACCGGGGCAAGTAACTTTCCCTTTACCTCTTTAGTGCCTGCGTCTTCATATAACTTACGAAAGGCGCCCATGTGCATGCTAAGTGCATCAGAGAGTGTGCTGATGCTTTGGATCTCAAAGTATTTGCCGCCAATCTCTTTTACAAGATGGTAAGGCTGGCTTGGGGTTTGAATGACCGCTAAGTGGCTCATTTATATCTATTCGTCAAAGTAACTCTGGTCACCATTCTCGCAATAGTATAGGAGCGTGTTGGAATAGTGAATACTGTTCGCCTATTGAGATAGCAGATCGGAATATAGTTTATGAGTAAAGAGTTTGCTGGCCTTACTGCAATAGTCACTGGCGCTGGCTCTGGTATTGGCCTTGAGGTTGCGAAAGCTTTAAGTGAAGGCGGTGCAACTGTATTTGGATTTGATATTAACCAAGGTGAGATGGGCTCTATTGCTACATTTATAAAGTGCGATATCAGCGACTCTGCCTCTGTTGACTCCGCCTTTGCTGAGTTTAAAAAGAGTGGTAACAAATTAGATATTTTAATTAATAATGCGGGTATTGGCTCACTAACTACAGTGGAAAAAGAAACCGATGAGGTTTGGCTTAAGGTATTAAATGTTAATGTGATTGGTACCGCCAGAGTTTCTCGGGCTGCAATCCCACTACTGCGAGAGAGTAAACATGCCTGCATAGTAAATACCGCATCAATTGCAGCAACCGATGGTTTTCCAAATCGCGCAGCATATAGTGCATCAAAAGGAGCGATACTCTCGCTAACCCTTGCAATGGCAACGGATCATCTTGCCGATGGCATTAGAGTCAACGCGGTAAATCCAGCAACCACTGATACGCCGTGGGTTAAGAAATTGCTTGATCAATCACCAGATGCTGCGGCAGCAAAATCTGCACTAGAGGCACGGCAACCAATGGGCCGACTTGTATCTCCGGGTGAGATTGCAAATGCAATTGTGTTTTTAGCAAGCCCACTTCAAAAATCAGTAACTGGAACAACTCTAAATATAGATGGCGGACTTCACTCACTAAGGATCCCAAAATAATGCATCCAATAAATAATTATCGATTTGGCGCCTACGCACTGTTTGCGATGGGATTAATAAATCTTAGATACCAAACTGGCTCTGAAGGAAATCTTTCAAAGAGTTTGGTGTTAATTTTAGTTGGCGCGATTGTTCTAGCTTTGACATTTATACCAAAGCTAACTAGCTTTTTCATGAAGCGAAGTGTTAAATCACTTTCACTAATTCTACTTGCACTCCTTATTGCTTACGGAATGCTTATCTAACTGCATGGATTTAGCAGGTATTAAAGCAAGGTGGAATGAGGTTTTAGATGAGCTACTTGAAAGTGATCGAGTTGCTTGGATAGCTTTTTTTGATGCTCGGCTGGTTTCATTTGAAGAAAATCAATTAACCTTAGACTTTTCTGATAGTCAGAAGTTTGCAAGTGCGCATGATTTTAAGCAAACACGTAATTCAGACCACACACACTCATTAATTACTGCGATTAAAACAGTTTTAGGGATATCACCCACAATAATAGAGCGGTGAAAAGATTAGCGCTGCTACTAGCAATCACCACCGGCTGCACAATATTTGTGCCGGTTGCAAATGCAGCAACTAAAAAAACTGCTCTCACTTTTGCAGTTGCCAGCACCCCAAATGCTGGTGAATCTATCGTTACTTTTTATGGTCAAGTAAAACCTGCTGGTAAGGCAAGTGTGGTGATTATTTCATTTGACGGTGTCACCTGGAAAAACACACCGCTTAAAACAACCTCAACAAGTAGTGGCTCCTGGCGAATTACCACGGTAGCAACTGCAATCAAAGCCGAAGGCCAGTACAAAGCATTAGCAACAATTGGCAAAAAGAAAACACTATCAAAAGCTGTTAATTTCAAAATTGACTCAAGCAAGACTTTTTCGGACACAAACGCATTATTTCTAACATCAGAGACCAGTAAATTAACAGGCGGGCGAATTCAAGGTTCTGATGTAAGTAGGTGGCAGCATCCAAATGATCAACCGATAGATTTTAAGAAAATGTTTGAGGCTGGAATGCGATTTGTTCTAATAAAAGCATCTGATGCTCAAGAAAAAGCAGACATTGAGACGATGAAGTGGTTGGTCGGTGATCGAAATGCTGCACAAGCTGCTGGGCTTTACACCGGTATGTACCACTTCGCATATCTGCCAAATAGCACAGATGAGGCATATGTAATTAGAGACGCAAAAGCGCAGGCACAAAAAGTAATCTGGCGGCTTGCATCTTTGGGTGGGTATAACGAACGTGATCTGCCATTAGCTCTTGATCTAGAAAATAATTGTGTTAAGAAAAATAGATCCGGGACTTGTATTAAAACAATGCCAAGAAGCTTAGTTACTTTATGGGCTGAAACTTGGCTTC
>Ga0214921_10008509_pt1 | contig 13274 bp, 13 predicted proteins | sample LL1505_MetaG_FD_177992 | JGI IMG/M metagenome (GOLD analysis project Ga0214921, IMG submission 177992) | Freshwater microbial communities from Lake Lanier, Atlanta, Georgia, United States - LL-1505 | ecosystem: Environmental > Aquatic > Freshwater > Lake | place: USA: Georgia | collected... | reverse complement strand
GGATCATCCGGGCCCGCATTGCGCGAACGGCAGCGGCAATTTCGCTGCTGCTTTCACCGCGCACCGACATATCGGTCAGAAACTGGGCAGTCTCATCAGCGGCAGCCGCCCCATCCAATATCTGGTCAAAGGCGGCCCGCGCCGCCTGTGCATCCAGCGGTGCGGTCGCATCGGGAAGGCGGCTCACGCCCGCTCCTTCACTGGCAAGCCGGCCAGCGCCATGAAATTTGCGAGCATGGCATGGCCATGTTCGGTTGCGATGCTTTCTGGGTGGAACTGAACGCTGTGGATCGGCAGGTCGTGGTGGCGAAAGCCCATCACATGGTCATCATCGCTCCGCGCGTTGATGACCAGAAAATCGGGAATATCCTCCACCACCAGCGAATGATAGCGCGTGGCGGTAAAGGGGGAGGGAAGACCCGCGAACAGGCCTGATCCATCATGCGTTACGAGCGATGTCTTGCCGTGCATCAGGCCGCCGCGAACCACCTTGCCACCAAAATGCTGGCCAATGGATTGGTGGCCCAGACACACACCGAGCAAAGGCTTGCCCGCATCGGCACAGGCCGACACCAGATCGAGCGAAATGCCCGCCTCATTGGGTGTGCACGGGCCGGGCGACAGCAGAAAAGCCTTCGCGCCCGACGAGATCGCTTCTGCCGCCGTCAGCGCATCATTGCGGACAACATCCACCTGCGCCCCCAATTCCATCAGATAATGGACAAGGTTCCAGGTGAAGCTGTCATAATTATCTATGACGAGGATTTTGTCGGCAGCCATAGACTTGGCTCTAGGCGGATCGGGGCTATTTTGCCAATAATTTCGCCAGATCGTCCTTCCAGAATTTTGCCCATGTGTGCGTTCCATGGCCCTTGGTTTCGGCACTGGCCGGGATCAGGATGAACTGCGCCTTGGGCATCCGTTTGACGGCCTGTTCCGCCATGCCAAGCTCAGGCGGATTGATGAAGTCATCCCCAGAGTTGATCCAGAGCACGGGAACCGTGATTTTCTCTAGATTTGGATCGGGATTATAGGTGCGAGAGCTTTCGAGCTGATAAATGGTGTCATTGGCATCCGTCCCGCCGGACCTTGCCGTCACAGCGGTGTCGAGCGCCTTTTCTGCCGCATCCCGGGTGGGGAAATTCGCTTGCAGGGCAACAGGGTTGGCCCCTGCGATCAGGCCCAGATAATCGGCGGTGCGCAGGCCCTGAACAGGTGGGCTGGTGTAGTTGCCACCATTCCAAATGGGATCGGATTTAATCGCATCCACCGACATTTTGCGCCACCAGCGGTTGCGCCCGGCAATGGCCGTTGCGTTGCAGGCAAAGGGGGCCAGCCGCGCCGCGGCACCTTGATAGGTCGTGCCCCAGACAAAGGCATGCATACAGCCCATAGATGTGCCGAGAATAAGCTGAAGTTTCTTGATGCCCAGCGTCTCTGTCACCAGCCGATATTGGGCCCGCACCATGTCGTCATAATCATAACGCGGAAAGGCCATGCGCAGGCCATCTGACGGTTTGGACGAGTCTCCATGGCCGATATTGTCCGGCAAAATGACGAAATAGCGCGTGATGTCGAGCGGTTGACCGGGGCCATAAAGTGCATCGGCAAATTGCGGGCGGAAAAATTGTTTACCCGTTCCGCCTGTGCCGTGGAGGATCATCACCGCATTATCGATCTCTCCCGCGGCATTGCGGTGCGGCGTGCCGAGCGTCGTGTAATGGATTTTCAGTTCGGGCAGGGTTTCGCCTGTTCCAAAGCGGAAATCCTTGAAACTGGCATCGGCTTCTTTCGCGCCATCAATCGGGGCGGCAAGGGAAGGGGCCGCAACAAGGGCCAGCGCCAAGAGAAGTTTCTTCATCTGCAACTCCATAAATAGATTAAATTTTATTGGCCAAAGCCCGCATCGGCGGCGACGCGCAGCGCCTCTTTTGCGGCCGCAATCAGCGCGCCCGATTTGGCCTCGCATTCGCGTTGTTCATAGGCCGGGTCGCTATCTGCCACGATGCCAGCCCCTGCCTGCACATGCATGACGCCATCTTTCACAATCGCGGTGCGCAGGACGATGCAGCTGTCCATATTCCCATCGGGAGAGAAATAGCCAACGCCGCCCGCATAAGCACCGCGTGTTTCCGGCTCTAGCTCTGCAATAATCTCACAGGCACGCACCTTGGGCGCGCCCGATACGGTGCCAGCCGGGAATCCCGCGAACAAAGCATCAATTGCATCTTTGCCGGGGGCGAGCTTGCCGACCACATTGGACACAATGTGCATCACATGGCTGTAAAACTCGACCATATAACTGTCCGTCACGGTCACGCTGCCGCCTTCGGCGACGCGCCCCACATCATTTCGGCCGAGATCAAGCAGCATCAAATGCTCTGCCCGTTCCTTGGGGTCGGCCAGCAAAGACGCCCTATTTTCAGCATCTTCCAGTGCTGTTTTGCCGCGTGGGCGTGTGCCTGCAATTGGCCGGATGGTCACTTCGCCATCGCGCACCCGCACCAAAATTTCCGGGCTCGATCCGGTGAGGGAAAAGCCGGGGAAATCGAGGAGGTAGAGAAAGGGAGACGGATTGATCCGGCGGAGCGCCCGGTAAAGATCAATGGACGGCAACGGAAACGGCAGGGTGAACCGCTGGGCGAGCACCACCTGAAAAATATCACCCGCCGTGATATAGTCCTTCGCCTTCAACACCATCTCTGCATATTGGCCGTTTTCGAGCACGGGCTGCGGCGTCAAAGTGGCGGCGTCCGGCAGAGCGCTCGACCGAGATGGGGCGGGCAGGGCGCGCGCCAGCCGCGCGGCGGCGGCCTCTATCCGGTCCACGGCGGCATCAATTTGCGCGGAGGCTTCCTTATGTCCAGGCCACACAGGGGCAACTAGAAACAGGCGATCGGCCAGCCGGTCAAATACCAGAATAAGGGTCGGGCGCACGAACAACATGTCCGGCACGCCAATGGGGTTGGGCGCGGGGCGGGGGAGTTTTTCCACCAGTCCCACAGTCTCATAGCCAAAATAGCCAACCAAACAGGCCAGCGCCTTGGGCAGCGGATTTGGCACATCAATGCGGCAGGCGCTGACCAGCGCCCGCAGAGCGGTCAGGCTATCGTCTTCTAAGGGCGTGAAGGCGTCCCGATCCGTCGCCCAGTCCCGATTGACCTCAGCGGCGGACCCATTGGCGCGAAAGACAAGATCAGGGGCAAGGCCAATCAGGCTATAGCGCCCACGCACCGCCCCGCCTTCTACCGATTCCAGCAAAAAATCCCCGCGGCCGTCCTCATAAAGCTTAAGAAAGGCCGAAACGGGGGTTTCGGTATCGGCAATGAGGCTGCGCCAGACGAGCGCCGGTTTTCCAGACCGAAGCTGGTGAAGCGCAAGCGCATCATCCCCAGCCAGTGTCACCGCCCGGCTGACCCAGTCAGGCTACGGCGCAACTCCCGAATGGCATCTTCATTGCGCTCGGTTTTGATGGCCGCCTTTACGGCGTTTGCAAACTGGGCGGTATATTCCTGCCCAATTGCGTTCGACAATTGAGACTGCGTGGCCGGGACAAGGCTGGGATCGGAGCGTAAATCGCCAACTTCAATCCGTTCCAGCTTCACCAACATCCAGCCCTGCTTGTCCGCGGTGGGAACGACGTTCGCCTTGCCAAGACCTAGGTCAAAGAGCTGCTGAACATCGGGTGTCGGCGCTGAGCCCTGCTTCAATACATCAACCCGCCGCAAGGAGAGTGTCCGGGTAGAGCCACCAAGGCTTGCCAAAGGTGCGCCTGCTTTGGCCTGTGCAAGCGCTGTTTCAGCTGCCTTGCGAGCAGCTTTGCTCGCACGATTCGCCACGAAATCCGCAAGCACTGTCGCGCGAATGGCTGCGAACGGCTTTGGAGCTGCGGCAATGACACGATCAAGATCGTAAAAGGCATCTTTGGTCGCGCCGAGCGGGATCATCGCAGGGTCATCATCTAATTCTGCCTGAAAGGCGTCTTTCAGCAGAGGTGCAAGCGAGGGATCAAAGCGGTATCCGGGCTGGCTGATGGCCAAACCGCTCACGGTCAGCGCAGGTGTTGAGATAACGGCCAAACCCCGCGATTTGACGACATCGTCAAAGGTCTGCCCATCGGAAACAGCGTCTTCAACATTGGCGAGAAGATTTGCAAAGGCATCTGCAGCTTTTTGTGATGAAAGCGAGGATGCAATTTCTGCGCGCGCCTGTGCCAGCGTCTTTCCGCCAGATTGTGTCACCGCATCAACGCGGATGATGTGCCACCCGAGGCCAGATTTAACTGGGCCAACAATACGGCCTTGTGCCGCACCAAATGCAGCGTCCGCCACGCTTGGCGAACTTTGCTCGGCAAAACTGGCCTTTTCGCTCGCCTTCAGAAGGATGGCGTCTGCCTGGGCCGCCTTTGCGGCCTCTGCCATGGAGCTACCTGCCGCGATTTTTTGGGCAATCAACTGCGCTGTCTTTTGATCCTGCACAATGATTTGCGTCAGATCGCGCTTCTCGCGCGATGCGTATTTTGCGGCATCTTTTTTGTACTGCGTCGCAATTTCAGCCTCGGTTGCCGTTGCTGATTTGGCAATCATGGCTTTATCGATGAGGGCATAGCGAATGAGGCGTTGTTCCGGCACGGTGTAGCGCGCACGATTGGCGGTATAAAAGGCGTTCAGCTGTGCCTCTGTTGGGGCTGGGCCAGCGGCAAAGGCGCTGTTGCGAAAGTCTACGACGCTGCCGCTTCTGCGTTCAACCAACAATGCTGCATAGGGCAGGACAAGATCGCGCGGAGAGCCCGCGCTTGCGGAAATCGGCACGAGAAGATGACGAATGGCTATGCTCTGATCGATATCGGCACGAAATTCCTCGGGGGTGATCCCACGGGAGGACAGCGCCTGCTGATATCGTGTTTCATCAAACTTACCGGAAGCACCGTGAAATGCTGGAATACTGGCAATTTCTGCATCGCCCAGCTTGTCGCTGACGGTCATGCCATGCGCCTCGCCAAAGGCGCGGATCGACAAAAGATCTGTTAATTGATCAACAAGCTGCTCCAGCACACCACCTTGAAGCAGAAGCGCCATTGTGGTCTCGGGCTGCTGCTCTTTGGCTTGCCGCAGTTCAAGCTGCACCCGATGAGACACGTCATTGACGCTGAGGCTTCTGTCGCCCGCGCGGGCAATGTCGGTGCTGCTTGTTCCGCCCAAAGATCCCATGCTGGATGGTGTTCCGACACCGGTCACGATGAACGCCAACATGAGGAGTCCGAGAAGGCCGATAATGACCCAAGAGGAAAGCGCGCGCCGGAAAAAGGACAGCATTGGGAAAACATCTCCACCTGAAATTGCTGTCTGCCTTAGAGGCGGACGGGTTAGGCATCAAGCACTCGCAAGGCTGGTATCCCTTTATTGCCTTTGCTAACGCCCCAGAAATCATCGAAAGCGAGACGAAAATGGCATTGAAAAAACTCATTGCAGGCAATTGGAAGATGAATGGAAGCCGCGCGGCACTTGCAGAAGTGACCGCAATTTCGGTTGCCGCTTCTGCCATTGGGCATGTTGAGTCAGCGCTTGCAGTGCCGGCAACGCTCATCGCACCAGCATTTGCTGCTGCGCCCGGTTTTTCCATTGGTGCACAGGATTGTCATTGGAATGATGCGGGCGCGCATACGGGGTGTTTGTCGCCGGGGATGATTAAGGAGGCTGGTGCGTCCTTTGTCATTGTGGGCCATAGTGAGCGGCGGACCGATAACCACGAAACCAGCGCCGAAGTGGCCAAGAAAGCAGACGCTGCGATCCAAGCAGGGTTGTTGGCGATTGTTTGCGTTGGCGAAACTGACGCAGAGCGGGATGCTGGCAAGGCGGTTGCTATCGTCACGGGGCAGGTGCGGGACTCGCTGCCCGGCTCAGCTAATGGAGATCAGCTGGCCATTGCTTATGAACCCGTTTGGGCCATTGGCACAGGCCGAACAGCATCGGCCGCCGATGTGGCAGAGATGCATGGCGCAATCCGGTCTGAGCTGGTTCAGCAAATGGGTGATGTGGGACATAAGGTGCGCATTCTCTATGGAGGGTCGGTAAAGGCCTCCAATGCCGCCGAGTTGCTTCATATTCCCGATGTTGATGGCGCTCTGGTAGGCGGAGCGAGCCTGAAAGCCGATGATTTCATTCCCATCATCAAGGCTGCCATAGCCTGACCCACCTCATTCAAGCCGCCAAGGTTGATCGGTCGACAGGGCTGGGCTAAGGCCTGCTGCTTGAAAGCGCATTTCCCTTTTCAATAAGAGTTTGTTTCGATGTTCACCTTCTTGCTCGTTGTTCATGTCATCATCGCGGTTGCGCTGGTTGGCGTTATTCTTGTTCAGCGGTCTGAAGGCGGCGGCCTGACAGGCGGCAGCCCTTCCGGGCTGATGTCAGCACGCGGTGCGGGAAACTTCCTGACTCGGATGACAACGATACTTGCGACCTTGTTTATTGTGCTTTCCATCGCGCTGGCAGCCGTTGCAACACTCAGCCGTAAGCCGGACACAATTGATGCGAGCCTGGCGCGCCCAGCAGCGCCTGCAGCACCTGTGCCAACCGGCGGTCATCAGCCCGTTCCCAGCCAGTCCGTTCCGGGTAACGCAAACTAATCCCCAAATTATTTTGGGTGAGGCGGGTGAAGGCTCTTGCCGAATCCTATGCAGCCCGCTTACGGCTCCTCTCCCATGGCGCGGTTCATTTTCATCACCGGCGGCGTGGTCTCCTCGCTTGGCAAAGGTCTCATGGCAGCATCGCTTGCTGCTCTCCTCCAAGCGCGTGGCTACAAGGTTCGCATTCGTAAGTTCGACCCCTATCTCAATGTAGATCCGGGCACGATGTCCCCTTATCAACATGGCGAAGTCTATGTGACCGACGATGGGGCGGAAACTGACCTTGATCTTGGTCATTATGAGCGGTTCACGGGCGTCTCCGCGCGTCAGTCCGACAATGTGACATCGGGTCGAATCTATCAGCAGATCATCCAAAAGGAACGTCGCGGAGACTATCTCGGCGCTACCGTTCAGGTGATCCCGCACGTGACCGATGCGATTAAGGAATTTGCAAAGGCCGATACAGACGGCCTAGATTTCGTCCTGTGTGAAATTGGCGGCACGGTGGGGGATATCGAATCCCTGCCGTTCATTGAGGCCATTCGCCAGCTGCGCAATGAGCTTGGCCGGGAACAGACGGTCTTCACGCATGTGACGCTTGTTCCTTATGTGGCAGCCGCTGGTGAGCTCAAGACCAAGCCAACCCAGCATTCGGTGCGCGAGTTGACGAGCCTCGGCATACAGCCCGACGTTCTGATCTGCCGCTGCGAACATCCGCTGCCCGAAAATGAGCGGGCAAAGATCGCGCTCTTCTGCAACGTCCGCAAAGAAGCGGTCATCCCAGCGCTTGATGCCAAGTCAATCTATGGCGTGCCGCTGCAATATCATGCCGAAGGGCTGGATGCAGAAGTGTTGCGCGCCTTTGGGATTGAACCCGGCCCAGATCCTGATCTGAAACGGTGGGTCGATATTATGGACCGCCTGACCAACCCGGAAGGGGAGGTCACAATTGGCGTTGTCGGTAAATATGTCGGCCTTCAAGATGCCTATAAGTCGCTGAATGAGGCGCTTGTTCACGGGGGCATCGCCAATCGGGTCAAGGTCAACATCCAGTGGATTGATGCTGAACTCTTCGAAGCACCCGATAGTGATATCGCGGCAAAGCTAGAGCCGCTCCACGCGATTCTGGTGCCCGGCGCGTTTGGAGAACGTGGCGCGCATGGCAAAATCGCGAGCATCCGCTTTGCCCGGGAACGTCAGGTTCCCTATTTCGGCATTTGTTTCGGGATGCAGATGGCCTGTGTCGAAGCCGCGCGGAATTTGGCTGGGATTGAAAAGGCTTCTTCCACAGAATTTGGCCCAACCGAAGAACCTGTGGTTGGCATCATCACCGAATGGATGAGCCAAGAGGGCATTCAAAAGCGTGAAGAAGGCGGCGATCTGGGCGGCACCATGCGGCTTGGGGCCTATGAGGCACAGCTTGCGGCCAACAGCCATGTCGCGGCAATTTATGGGGGCACGACAATTTCGGAACGCCATCGCCATCGTTATGAGGTGAACACCAAATATCGTGAGGCGCTCGAATCCAGCGGCCTGCTGTTCAGCGGCATGTCGCCAGACGGGGAATTGCCCGAAATTGTGGAGCGGCCGGATCATCCCTGGTTCGTTGGCGTTCAGTTCCATCCAGAGCTGAAATCCAGGCCCTTTGATCCGCATCCTTTGTTCAAGAGCTTTATCGAAGCCGCGGTTCGCCAGAGCCGACTGGTCTGAGCAAGTCGTGATTGGCCGGGCAAGATCTCCCGGCCAAAACGATTTAGAAGCTCATCTCGTCATAGACTTTGGAGAGGTCACCCTTCCATTCTGTCTCATATTTTTCGAGCAGAAGCTGTGCGGGCGATTTTCCACTGTCCACAATTTGGCGCAGCGGGTTGAGAAATCCGCTTTCATTATCGCCCATGGAGTTAATTTGCCCGCGCGCGGTGAGGCCAGCGGCCGCAATATCCAGGACTTGCTTCGCCAGATCGTTGAGCGTCCGCCCATCGGGCAGTTTTGCGTTAAGTCCTTGCTTTGGAACGGCATCGCGCAAGCGTTGATGATCTTCGATCGTCCAATGCTTCACCAAATCCCACGCCGCGTCGAGCGCGTTTTGATCATAAAGCAGGCCGACCCAAAGAGCGGGTAGCGCACAGATCTTGTTCCATGGGCCGCCATCCGAGCCGCGCATTTCCAGAAAGCTTTTTAAGCGCACTTCGGGAAAGGCGGTGGAGAGATGATCATTCCAGTCGCTGATCGTTGGTTTTTGGCCGGGATAGACATCCAGATTGCCATCCAGAAAATCCCGGAAATTCTTGCCGGCCGCATCGATATATTTGCCATCGCGATAGACAAAATACATCGGCACGTTGAGCATATAATCGGCATAGCGTTCATAGCCAAAGCCGTCTTCAAATACGAAAGGAAGCATGCCCGTGCGCGCGGGATCGGTATCTGTCCAAATGTGCGACCGATAGGATTGATAGCCGTTTGGCTTGCCTTCCAAAAAGGGCGAATTGGCAAAAAGGGCCGTGCCAAGGGGTTGCAAGGCAAGGCTCACGCGGAACTTTTTCACCATATCCGCTTCACTGGAATAATCGAGATTGGTCTGGATGGTGCAGGTACGCAGCATCATATCCAGCCCCATGCTGCCAACGCGCGGCATATGGCGCAGCATGATGGCATATCGCCCCTTGGGCATGATGGGCAGCTCTTGGCGTGTCTTGTCTGGCCAGAGGCCAAGGCCAAGGAATCCAAGGCCAAGCTCAGCGCCCACTTCCTTCACCTGCCGCAAATGGCGGCCGGTTTCAGCACAGGTCTGATGCAAATTCTCAACCGCCGCGCCGGATAGTTCAAGTTGTCCGGCTGGTTCAAGGCTGACCGTGCCATCGCTGCCCGACAGAGCAATGACTTTGTCACCCTCCATCACGGGTTCCCAGCCAAATCGGGTCAAGGCCATCAACAGGTCATGAATGCCGCCCGGCTCATCATAAGATGGGGCCCGATGGTCCGCGAGGCGATAGACGAACTTTTCATGTTCGGTTCCGATGCGCCACCGCTCCTTCGCCTTTTCTCCCTTGGAAAAGACGCTGATGAGATCGGCGCGGCTTTCAATCGGCGGATCAAATTGTCCGCTGTCGGTCCTGGTGCTCATGGCCGCCCCTTAATCGTGTCGGTTGCAAGATGAAACGATTATCTGTCACTTTGGTTACTAGATAGATTTCGCCTCACCAGGTGCCAAAGTCGCCGGGGGGCTGGCTTGTCCGCATGCGGGCGCGAGAAGGGCGTGACGGATCAAGCTCCTGCGTCTTGATTAGACGCAAACAGGGCCATTCACCTGCTGTAGCCTCTGCCAGTATCACGCCGTGTTCGGCATAAGCGGTCGAGATCGCCTCCACTTGTCGATCAAGAAGCCCGGCCAGCACTAAGACCCCGCCCGGACGGAGAAGATCAGAAAGGGCAGGGGCAAGCTCAATCAGCGGCCCTGCTAGGATGTTGGCGAGGATCAGGTCATAGGGTGCGCGCTCCTGGATCACGTCATGGTCCGTGCCAGAGGCGACGCACAATGCTATTTCCCCCGCTGCGTTGCCTAAGGGAATGTTATTTACCGCCGCATTTTCTTCCACAATCTCGATGCTGACCGGATCGATATCCGACGCCATAACAGAGGCGTTCGGCCATAAATGGCGGGCGGCAAAAGCTAAAAGCCCGGTTCCGGTGCCAATATCACCAATATGGCTGAACACGGCCCCGCTGGCGTGGATCTGGTCGATCATCGTCAGGCAGCGGCTGGTTGTTTCATGGTTGCCCGTGCCAAAGGCGCGGCTGGCTTCGATGATGAAAGGCGTGACGTCTGCCGGTATTGGGCCATCAAAAGAAGCGCTGTGCACGAAGAACCGCCCGGCATGGACGGGGGCGAGACCCTGTTGGCTTAACGTCACCCAGTCCGCATCGCCCAGCATTTCGAGATGATAGGGCGTGTCTTGCCCGCCGGGCATCAAAGCCAGAACGGCATCCACCTCATCTTGGGAGGGTGTTGCGCTGAAATAAGCCGTGACTTCCCAGCCATCTGGGTTGGCTGGGTCAATCTCTCGCGCCGTCAATGTGGGCGGCGTGTCGAGCATCCACAAAGCGTCATCGGCAAGCGTCGCCGCCTCCGCCTCGTGTCGAGTGCAGGGCAGGGTGAGGGTCCAGATGTCGCTGTCTTGGGTCATGGCCTGCTGATTGCGGCCTGTGCCGATTTTCGCAAGTCATCAATTCATTTGGCGCTTATCTGGCGGCAAAGCGCGGCGTAGAATTGTACGTCGGTATTTCTGCCGTCGTTTTGGCGCACGGCGGGGATTTTGGCGGCTCAATGCCAAATACATCGCCGATCAGTCGATTGCCCTCGCTGGTTAGGGAAACGAAAATCCGACGGCGATCCCTGGGGTCGGTGCGTCGATCAATCAGGCCATCCTCATCCAGTCGCGCGAGATAGCGCAAGACGGTTGTCAGTGGAATTTGCGGTTCGATACCAATATCTGTGACCGCAAGCTGATGGCCAAGCCGTTGTGCGCGCTCCAACTCAAGCAAAATGTCCCAAGCGGGATCACCGAAATAATTGAGTTTGAACTTCTGCTCTCTGCGGCGGCGGCGGCGCAATTCGGCATCAACGGGGTGGAGCAATTGCTCCCCATCTGGCGTCGCGATTTTGTGGGACAGGGCATTTAAGGCGGTCATCGCCTGATAAAGGATGGTCTGCACTTCATCCTGTGACCCTTGGCTCATGTGAGATCCCTTATGTGTCGATGGCGCCTCACAAAAATGCTCGGCGGGCCAGCGTCTGATCTTATCTCAGATAGGCATTGGGGAACTGCTCTACCATAACGTAAATCTACGCAGGCAGGCGGTAATGTCCGGCCAAAGGCCTAACGCACATAGCTTGCGCCATTAATGTCGAGCACGCTTCCGGTCATAGATGGCGGCGCTTTGAGCGCGCAAAAGGCAACCATCTCCGCCACTTCCTCTGGCATGGCGACACGACCAAGCGGGATATCGGCCAATAACTTGTCCCCACCACGGCTGGCCAGATACTCATCGGCCATGCCGGTCATGGTGAATCCGGGGCAAATCGCAAAGGCCAATATATTCTCCCGCGCATATCCCCGAGCAATGGTCTTCGTCATGGCGACCATCCCCGCTTTGGATGCTGCATAATGCCAATGCTGCGGCGAATCTCCGCGATAGGCGGCGCGGCTGGCGATGTTGATAATGCGGCCGGGGCTATTGCATTCTTGCCAATGACGCACGGCGCGGCGGCATAAAATGGCGCTGGCGGTCAGATTCACCTGAAGGGTGCGGTTCCAGCTGTCGATCCAGTCCGCCTCATCTGCCTCGATCGGATTATTCTCAAATATTCCAGCATTATTGATCAAAATATCGATTCGCCCATCGAGCGAGTCGCGTGCTCCATCCCATAAATTTTGGGCCCCTTGATCTGTTGAAAGATCATAATCCTTGCTGGAAACGGCGAAAATTCGCGTATCTTCGTGGCTCAAACTTGTGGCTATGGCCGCGCCAATGCCGCGCGATGCCCCGGTGATGAGAATATGTTGTGTCATATGCTCCCCATAACGTTGGGGTTGCACTTGGGCAAAGGTGGTTGCACCAGCCGTCTGACGCGCTAATGGATTAACAACTCAAGACTAATGACAGGGAATGATCATGGCGCAAAACCGCGCAAGACCGATCTCGCCGCATCTTTCGATCTGGAAATGGGGCGCACATATGGCGACATCTATTTTCCATCGGGCAACAGGCGATGGCATGGCGATCGTTGGGGCAATGGCCCTGGTTTGGTGGCTGACCGCCGCTGCATCCGGCAAAGACTCCTATGATTATTTCCTCAGCTGGGCGACGCACTGGACCGGGCAAGTCGTATTGATTGGCCTTAGCTGGGCTTTTTTCCAGCATATGGCCTCAGGCCTGCGCCACCTCGTGCTGGATATTGGCGCGGGCTATGAACTCACGATCAACCGCTTCTGGGCGCGCGCGACCTTTGTGTTTGGCGTGGTGATGACGGCGGCCCTTTGGTCGTATCTGCTGTTTGTGAAGGGATAAGGCGATGGGGAACGGAACAGGTCTTGGCCGGGTTCGCGGCCTTGGATCCGCCAAACATGGCGGCGGCCATTGGGTGATTCACCGGATGACGGCCATTGGCACCTTGTTGTTGATGCTGTGGCTGGTGTTTTCGCTGGTGCGTTTGCCAGCTTATGATTTCGCAACGGTGCGCCTGTGGCTGGAACAGGCCATTGTCGCTGTGCCGATGATGCTGCTTGTCATTTCTGTCTTCTGGCATTTCCGGATCGGGCTTCAGGTTCTGATCGAAGATTATGTCCATGAAGAAGGACTGAAATTTGCCAGCCTCTTGGGGCTGACCTTCTACACATTTGGCATGGGCGCGCTTGCGCTCTTCGCCATTGCTAAAATCGCACTGACGGGGACACCCAACTAATGTCCGAAGCCTATAAGATCATCGATCACATTTATGACGTTGTTGTCGTCGGCGCGGGCGGCTCTGGCCTGCGCGCGACCATGGGCGCTGCGGAAGCTGGCCTGAAAACCGCCTGCGTCACCAAAGTCTTCCCGACCCGTTCGCATACGGTAGCGGCACAAGGCGGCATTGCGGCCAGCCTTG
>Ga0214921_10008508_pt1 | contig 13275 bp, 14 predicted proteins | sample LL1505_MetaG_FD_177992 | JGI IMG/M metagenome (GOLD analysis project Ga0214921, IMG submission 177992) | Freshwater microbial communities from Lake Lanier, Atlanta, Georgia, United States - LL-1505 | ecosystem: Environmental > Aquatic > Freshwater > Lake | place: USA: Georgia | collected... | reverse complement strand
AAAAACCTTGATCAGTTCGACCTGCTTATTCGTAGCCCCTTTGTACACCCCCGAGAAATTACAAAATACAGCTCTCCGAATATACTAACCAAAGTAGCCACCGTAACAGATGAGTTTTTAAAAGTCTGTCCCACCAAAAACGTCATCGGCATTACCGGCACCAAAGGCAAAGGAACAACCTCCACATTAGTAGCAAAAATGTTAGAAGCTGATGGCAAAAAAGTACACTTGGGTGGCAACATAGGAATACCGCCACTCGATATGCTAAAAGACAATATTGGACATGATGATTGGGTGGTACTCGAGTTAGCCAATTTTCAACTTATTGACATTAAACATTCACCGCACATAGCAGTTTGTCTGATGGTAGTGCCGGAACATCTTGACTGGCATACCAGTGACGCTGAATACTACAACAGCAAGAAGCAATTATTCATGCATCAAACGGCTGAAGATATTGCTATTTATTTTGCAGAAAATGAAGTATCAAAGGACATAGCTAGAGGCGGTAGTGCTCGAAAAATTCCATACTACACCGAGCCTGGTGCTGTTGTTCAGGACGAAAAAATCATGATTGATGGTCAAGAAATTATTGACGTCAAAGAAATCAAATTACTCGGAGCTCACAACTGGCAAAACGCCTGCGCTGCAACAACAGTATTTTGGCAGATATCAAAAAATTCCGAAGCTGCCAGAAAAGTTCTATCTACCTTCACCGGCATAGAGTTCCGACTGGAACTCAGACGGGAATTAAATGGAGTTAAATACTATAACGACTCATTTGGTACCACTCCCGAAACTGCCATTGTAGCCATGCAGGCTTTCAAAGAACCTAAAGTAATAATCTTGGGCGGATCTGACAAAGGCGCTAATTACGACAATCTTGCCGCCGAAGTACTGAGGCAAAATACCCGAAAAGTTTTATTAATTGGTGATCAGGCCGATAGAATCGAAGAGTCTTTCAAGAAAGTAGGATTCAAAGATTACATGCCAGGCGGAACAACTATGAAAGAAATAGTCAAAAACGCTAGCGCACAAGCCATGCCTGGGGATGTGGTTTTGCTATCTACCGCCTGCGCCAGTTTCGATATGTTCAAAAACTACCAAGACCGCGGCGAGCAGTTTAACCAAGCTGTTGCAGAACTTATTTAATTGATTCTCTAGCAGCGCGAATTACGTTATCAAAAAGTGCAGTCACTGTTAAAGGGCCGACGCCGCCTTTTGTGGGGGTTATAGTTAAATCATCACGCTCGTAAACTTCTGGAGCAACATCACCAAATGTTTTGCCGTCTTCGCTTGCTACGCCAGCATCTATCACCACAGCACCCTCTTTGATCATTTTTGAAAACAAAATTGCCGGACTACCAGCAGCTGAAATAATCACATCTGATTCTAGGGCAAGCTCATCCAAGTTTTGAGTGCGGCTATCAGCAACAGTCACGTCCATGCCCTCAGCCAATAGTTGACGCTCAAGTGGCGCACCCACTAGTCTACCTCTGCCAATTAACAATATTGTCTTACCACGTAAATCTATATTGTATCCAGACAGTAGCCACATAATTGCCATCGGAGTGGCTGGCTGGAAAATTGCCTTGTTCCCAAGCGCATCGACGTCTTTGCTTGGCGCAATCATATTCACTACTTCATCTGTTTTCGTAACATCACCAAGAGGTAGCTGCACAATTATTCCGTGCACTGTATCATCCTTGTTGAGCTGCTCAATCAAATCTTCTACTTCACCCATAAGCACGCGGTACACAAGCACTTCAACCAAGATATCGGCACCATATTGCTTCTTGAGACTTACATATAAATCAATTATAGGATTTGAGGCAGTTACAATAATCGCCAAAGTAGGCTTAATGCCATTAGCTTGGCGCAAACCGCGCACCTGATGCGCTTGACGCTCCTTAATATAATCGGCTAGTTCCCTGCCATTTAGTAACTTCATAAGTCGCTATTATAGCAAAAACAGCCTTGCAAAAACAGAGGTAATTTGCTAAAGTTGCTGAAGTATTCCAGCAGCACGGGCCAGTAGCTCAGCTGGTTAGAGCACCTGCCTCTTAAGCAGGGTGTCGAGGGTTCGAGTCCCTCCTGGCCCTCCAATACGCTTATTCTTATTTTCAGAAATATATGAGACAATGATGCGATGAGCATTCTGAATCTACTGACTCTTTTTGCCTTTATTGCACTTAACTTAGATATTATTTTTCAGATAATTCGTGTGCGTAAAACAAAGTCTTCAAAGGACTTGTCTTTACTAGGTCTTATTATCAGGTTTATAGCAATAATTATTATTCTTATAAAATATATAGCATTGAGGGATACTACACTTGTTCTAGGCCAGGCTCTCATTGCGGTGACTTTTACGATCTATTTTTCTCTTGCTATACTGTACTTCTTTCGTAGAAAAAAGTTGCGATAGCATACACCGTGGCCCTCCAAAGATACCTATACAGATACCAGTTAGTTCCAATAGCAGTACACCTGTTCTATTGCCACTAATTTGTTTCTGTTATTTAGTTCTAGCCCCCTTTGGTTTTTGATATTATTTATATATGGAAAAAGCAGAACACATTTACGCTAAAGACAGGGACGCTTGGTGGACATGGCTGAAGGCGAATCATTCTACCCAGCAGTCTGTGTGGCTAATTTATGACAAAGGTTCAGCAAAAAAGCTGACATATGATGATATCGTAGAGGTCGCTTTGTGTTTTGGTTGGGTTGATAGCCGTCCAGGAAAAGTTGATGATAACAGAACTAAACTATACATAAGCCGACGTAAACCAAAAAGTGCGTGGTCAAAATCAAACAAAATTAGGGTTGCGAAATTAATCAAGCAGAAACTAATGCAGCCTAGTGGCTTGGCGGCAATAAAAATAGCCAAATCTAATGGTGCATGGGACGCCTTAAACAATTCTGATAATTTTATCGTGCCCTTAGAAATGGTAGAGCTATTCAAAGTAAACAAAAAAGCTGAAGAAAATTACAATAGCTTTTCACCCTCCTCTAAAAGAATAATTCTTGAGTGGATTTATGCAGCCAAACAGGATGTAACAAAAATGAACCGTATAAAGCAAACAGTTGAGCTTGCAGAACAAGGCATTAAAGCTAACCATTATAGGCAGTAATCTTAGTTGAACTTATTATTGTTGCGATAGACAAGACGATGGCCCTCCAATTTGTACTAGGTCAAACACCATTGTAGCCAAATGTCATTCACCGGTTTTATATTTTATTGATATCCAGACTTTTATACTGTATAAACTTAACTAGTATGGAAGAAAATAAAAAACCAGAAATAACCCCAGAAGCAATCGAAGAACTAAAACCTAATCAGCTACCAAAGAAAAGTTTTATCAAGCGGTTCTGGTGGGTCGGAATTATCATCGTAGTTGCTGTCGTAGGTATCATAGTGATTGCCCTATTCTTCCATAAAGATACGAGCAAACCGAAAACATCAAGCCAAACAGTAAGCCTGAAAAAGACAAATACTGCTACAATCCCCGACGCTATCAACCCAGTTAACCCCACAGCAATTCCAGTTGGTGACGGAAATGTATCAAGTAGCTCACCAAAAAATGGAAGCATTTATGCATGTCAAATCCCTGGAGGTGGGGGCGGCGGCAACGGCACGGGACCTTGGCTGAATAACACAGCAAAGACCTGGGATTCAACAACAAAGACCGCCGTGTCTGGTGCTGTAGCCTGGCCATCTGCAAATTATCAAGTAAGTGTATCGCAAAACAATCGAATTATTACAGGTAATGATCTGCCTATAAACGGTCAGACCACTGGTGTTTACCCCATTCAGAAAACTGATAAAGCGTATATGTATGACGGTAATCCTAACAAGATAGCTTCCCAAACAATCAGTTTGACACTACCATTGCAGCCATCAGCTGCGTCAAAACCAGGATGTCTCAACATGGATTCAATTGGCATTCTGAGTGATGGTGTAGTGTTATTCAACGGATTAGATGGTGAAAGCAGAGATGCAGCAGTATATGAAACACTTGATAGTTGCGATGGTCATCCTCAACAAAGTAGCGAGTATCACCACCACAATATCCCATCGTGTATATTGGCCAAACACAATACTCCTAATACTTCGAGCTTAGTAGGTTACGCGAATGACGGATACGGCATTTATGTGGAGCGAGACAGTAGGGGTAATTTACTAACTAACGCCAATCTTGACGAATGCCATGGGAGAACAAGCAGTATATTATGGGACGGGAAGCGTATTGATATGTACCACTACGTGGCCACTATAGAGTATCCTTACACACTCGGCTGCTTCCATGGGACTTCCCAAGTCAAACAAACTACACCAGCAATGGGCCCCCGCCAGGGACCTCCACCGCCAAGATAAGACTAGCGAATGACTCTCCAATACTTTAATGTTCAAATCTAATTATTTTTCGAACACAGCACCGGCTTTAGGGCCAGAGTAAATAGACAAAGACTAAGTATACAGCTACAGAAACAGCCCAGCTGTTTGTTTCCAACCAGGCTCTGATTTTTGGCATCGCTTTAACTGCTCTTTTGTGGAATATCAGGAAAGTCAAAAGAGGTATTGAACCTATAAGAGTAGTAAGTGCGACAAATGGCATCAAGTGTGGGTAGCTGTTAGTGGAGTGACTAGCCAAATTAATCCCAACAATTGACATCATGATTATATCGCCCGGCATTAAGTAAATCAGCGCCAGAGCGGTTTTGAAAGCTGTTTTTGGTGATGCATTTACGAGATTTGCCATCCATTTAGGCTCAACTGAAGTCTTGCGACCAATATACTTTTTTATAGCTAGAATTATTAATAATCCCACCAAAATCGATTGGATTACGAGAGCAGTATGTGATGGATGTGAAGTCGCTGGGTCAGATAAACTAAACAGCTTTGCGATTGAATAAAATACGGCACTTCCAGTTAGGGTGGCGAATGCTATGCCTGCAATAAACCCTAATGATGCCGCTACTGCACGCTTTGAAGTGATTAGTAAAACAGCTGTTATTATTTGTGGCCCGGCCATCATTGTTATGGCAAGTACTAGTATTTCGCTCACAATTTTACTTCCTCATGTGCTGCCATATTTATGTACATATAATACGAGTTTACTCCATTTTTTACTTAAGCAGTAACATAAATGGGAATTTTTAAAGCCCAGTCATAGCATGCTATAATCCGCTTATGCAGTGGGTATATTTATTTTTAGCAATCATCTCTGAAATTATCGGTACTCTTTCATTGCGAGCGTCCGTCGGGTTCACTAAAACCATATGGCTCTTCCCTATTGCCATTGGTTATGGGCTATCCTTGTACCTATTGTCTTTATCGCTCAAACTGGGAATGCCATCTGGCGTTTCATATGCGGTGTGGTCAGCAGTTGGCATAATTTGTGTAGCACTTGCTGCAAAAGTCATTTGGAACGATCCTTTAACAACCAAAATGATGTTAGGTTTTGCATTAATAATTATCGGCGTAGCATTTGTACAACTTGGCACAAAACATACTTAAATTATCAATTTATATTTTTTTGGGCTGACGAGGCATTAGGATTAGGCCGACAAAAACCATGTTTATCAGCATTACGTAAAAAGCGAAACTATATTCTACAAATACCCAGTTTTTTACGGTCAGAACTGCGATTAGCGAACTAAAAATTGCAAAGAAATATGTTTTCCAGGATTCGGTTTGAGGATGTGTGTAGCATTTAGTGAGAGTTGGAATGGACGCGAAAAAGTCGCTAGTTATACCTAGTATTAAGGCTGCCATGGGCTGCTTCGTGAAGACAAGCAGTGCTATACCTATAAAAGAGACTAGTCCGCACATAAAGTCGTATTTTGTTAATTTCCAGTAGGCCTTCTTGTCTTTAAATGAAACAACAAAAATAGTAAATGGCAGGACTACTTGCATAGCGGTGTATAGCAAAACTATGCCGCCTCCGAGTTCACGCTGTGAACCAAGAGTGACCAAAGCAGCTAATGCCCAAAGAGACCACGACACTCTATTTGGCTGGGTCTTGCCTTTCCAGGTGTCAATAATGTATCCGCCGTAACCTATTACGGCAAACAGTAAGGATAGGTAAATAAAATTTTGGCTAATCATTGAATTATGTTTCTTATCTTTTTAAGATTATATAGTTTTTCAAAATTTATGCATAGCATTTAGTTTGTTTTGCTAAGATTAGTGTATGAGTAAATACGAAAAAGAGATGGTTGTAGCGCAGGACGTGGCTAGGATTGCTGGTAAAATTATGCTTGAGCATTTTGATGGTGACCAGCAAACCGAATACAAGGCAGATGGTAGCCCCGTAACGGTTGCTGATAAAAAAATTAATTCAATGGTAATTGATGAATTAACTTTCAAATTTCCTGAATACGGAGTTGTCGGCGAAGAAGAAAGTACAACCGGTTATGGCATGGGCACAAAATGGTTTTGTGATCCAATTGATGGAACAATTGCATACACCTGGGGTGTTCCTACGTCGATGTTCTCTCTAGGTTTGGTTGTAGACGGCGAGCCGCAAATGGGCGTAGCTTACGACCCGTATTTGGACCGCATGTATACGGCTGTTCGAGGCGAAGGTAGCTTTTGTAATGATGACGAGATCAAAGTTTCAGACTTATCACTAGACAAAGGCATCGTGGCTACAACAGCCGACAGCAAACGAATCAGCAAAGGCGTGCCCTACATACAAGCATTGGCAGAAACTAGCACTCACTTAGCTACATTCAGTGGTGCCGTATATAAATCTACCCAGGTGGCTAAAGGCCGATTTGTAGGTTATATAGAAGAAATGGTCAATGGTCATGACATGGCCGCAGTTGAATTGATTGTAGAAGAAGCCGGCGGCAAGGTAACTGGCTTAGACGGCCAAAAGCTAAACTACATCAAACCTTTTAAGGGTGCAGTAGTTTCAAACGGCAAAGTTCATCAAGAATTACTTGATTTGCTAGGACAAAGTAATTAGCCACTCACTCAAGAAATTTTACAATAATACCTTTTGTGATGATAAAGGTAATTTGACGCTAATTCAGTGGCCAAATCTACCACTTTGGATATGGATCTTCACTACTTTAATCGGACAATACATCGGTAACACCCAAATACACAAATATGTTTCATTAATTGGCTCGTTATCTCTTCTTTATTGGGCTTTCTTGGAGATTTTTTATGGTGTCAATTATTTTCGTAAGTTTCTAGGAATTGTAATTGCAACTATGTCTATTTTGAACATCTTGAATTTACACTAAAGAATATTTATTTGCTTATGTCCGACCGTTGTTCTATCATTTAAATATAAATAAATGCGGGGTACTATATGAGCGCAAAATCGACCAATGCAAAAAACAAAACTAAATTAAAAAAAATTCCTAAAGAGTGGCCTGGAGCCTTTGGTGCCTTTAAATATTCTAAAGATATCATATTGTTTAACATTGGAAACATATTCATTCTTAGCTTAATAAGTGGAGCCTTTGCCAATTTCGGCAATAATATCAAAAATATTGGACTAGCGCTGATTGTGTTATTTGTTGCTTATATATTTATATTTTTCATTCAAATAGCATTGATCATAAATTATTTTGCAGGTGCAGATAACAAAAAAATTAATTTGAGCGATTCTATCAAAAAAGCACAGCATTACCTTGTTAACTATATTATTATGTACATTTTGAGAGTGATAATAATCATACTTTCAATTATGGCCTTCATAATACCTTTCTTCTTTATTCTTCCTAGATTATTACTATCTGACTATTACTTAGTAGATAAGGATTTAGGGCCCGTAGAATCCCTCAAGGCTAGCTGGACTGGCACCAAAGGTCATGCATTACAGGTATACTCAGTAATAGGCGCCTATATAGCAATGCTGCTCCCTGTGGGATTGCTTATATTATTAATACTTGCTTCTAAATCTTTTGCTTTCGTATTTTTACTATTGCCTGCCATATTAGCTACAGCTGTTGCTATATTCCTATACGGTGCAGCTTATACAGTACTGTACAGGAATATTACGACTAAATAATATTAAACACTTTCGTTCTTGATTCCCAGCAACTTGTGTTGTCTTGATTATTGTTTTGTATAGTACTCCGCTAATTTATATTGATTAATATTGTAATCGACTTACTGAAATGAAGATATGAATTTTCTAACAGGGGTAAAATCTGCTAGAATAAGGGTACGTTTGCACCCGTAGCTCAGCGGATTAGAGTACTTGGCTTCGAACCAAGGGGTCGCAGGTTCGAATCCTGCCGGGTGCACCATTAATTTATGGAATCAAAAGAATCTACAAAAACCTCTATATTTAGACTGCGCCTGGGCGTAGTCTTTATATTTATGTGGTGGCTACCGTTCTGGATCGTAACTCCTGCTATATCCGATATGCTTGGTCTGACGCCCGATAGCAAACATAGCCTGCTTATAAAAGTAGTAATTGTTCAGACTGTTTTAGGTATCACTGGTGCAACCATTGCTGGACGCGAAGTTTTTGGTATTATCAAACACACTTCTTTCAAGAAGGTTCCAAAAACAGTATATATAGCCTTGAGATACGGCGAACTAAAGATAGGATAACTGTCTATTTTAGATTAAGCTGCAACAGCTGCAGGTTCACGTATAATTGTGATCCTGTAAACGTATTTCTTACTCTGCGCATCTAAATCGTACGATTCAACTACTTTTGCAGGCTGGCCGCCAATCGTGACAGGATGCTCTTTAACTACTTCTTCTGTGCCAGGAGTATGCGTAGATAGAAGTGATGTTTCATCACTACCTAAGAGTTTTAATACAAAATTACTTAACTTGGCACTATGCGCTTGATCTATTTCTTCATAGGTACTACTACCATATACCCCTAGCTTTATATTGTCATAGTCGAAATCGGTATGAAAAATACTTTCACGAACGGTACTCCTGAGAGCTTCCGCCAAACGAGATAAAGTAACCTCCTGAATCTTATCGTAAGCTGCAGAATATTTCTCATGATCATATTTTACTCGCTCCTCAAGCCTGCTGGCTGCTTCCTTCATCTGAGTTATCAATGCTTCTTTTCTCTGTGGAGATAGATCTGTATCTTTTTCTAAGGCAGCTATAATTGTGTTTTGTATATCAGTGGCTTTGGCAATTTCTTGCGCTATGCCTTCATCTTGCTCGACACTTGGAGACATTTCTGATGGTTCGCCTTCGGTTACAATTGCATCTGTTGGGCTTTCTTGGGATTCTGAGGCTGCCATACTCTCACTTGGCGCACCTAATGCGTCTGTTAAATCGATTCTCTCGCCAGAACCAGCTTGCGGTGCTGCTGATTCTTCACTACTGGCTTCGCTAGTTGGTGCACTAAATGAATCCATAAGATCAATTCTTTTTTCTGCATCAGCTTCTGTAGATCCGGATGAGGTTAGGTCACTTTCTGGAATAGTGATTTTGTTAGGATCTTCTGAGGCTGGCATTTCGCTACTGGCAGGTTCTGGTCCTGCTTCTGAATCTTCAGTACTAGCAGCCTCTGGTGTCCACGGAGTAGCCTGTTCTGGTGATCCGTACTGTGGTGTTTCTTGGGTAGGCATTTGAGGTGTATTCTCAATAGGCATATCTTCATTCACGGGGTTTTGAGGTGGCATTTCTTCAGGCATTTTTAATTTCCTTTTTTGTTTTTTTGTTATTTATGTTTTAACTTTATTAATATTTGCAAAAAAAAGCAATAGCTTTATTATTTCTCATTTAGCCAGGCTATTGCCGATTCGCGGTCTTTAAATATTTTGGTGTTTTCGGCTTTGCCCATAGCTAAAATAATTGCTTTTGTGACCTCTGTTAACAAGGTTTTTGCTCCAAATATTGCAACTTTATCGTAGTTAAGGGCTTCTAGTATCTGCATGGCAGCCCGGTTGGTATCTGGTGTGAAGTTTTTCTGATTAGTTACGTCTATTAGTCCCAGGCGGGGTTTTCCCTCTTTTTGTAGCTGAGTTAGTAGGTCTTGTGCGTCGGTCGTAAGATTGTCGAAAGTCATAAATGTTTGTTCGCCCTCTATGACTGCTTCAACGATACTGTCCTGATTTAAGAATATGCGGTTTGACATAGCCAAATAATATCACATAAATTTACTGATTTACAAAAATCTTTTCTCTGACCGGATCTTTAAGATGCTGGAGACTGCTCTTTGAGCCAGGCTATTGCCGATTCGCGGTCTTTAAATATCTTAGTAGTTTCTGTTCTGCCCATTGCCAGGATGATAGCTTTGACTACATCTGTCAGGAAAGTATTTGCACCAAATAATGCAACTTTTTCATAGTTCAGTGATTCTAGAGTTTTCATGGCGGCTTTATTTGTGTCAGTAGTGTAATTTGACTGTTTGGTTAGATCAATTAGTCCAAGCCGTGGCTTGTTTTCACTTTGTAACTGACCAAGCATGTCGACGGCATCGTAGCGCATAGAGTCTATTGTCATATAACTCTGTTCACCGTCCATTATTACTTCTACGTAACCGTCGGGGTTGAGGGATATTTTGTTTGCCATTTGTAACCAATAATATCACAAATTATGACTGTTTTGGTGGAGCTAGATTTTCAGACTGTCTTATAACTGATGATGAATCAAGGGGCAATGATGCGTAAAATGTAGAGCCCTGCCCAGCAACACTTTTAACCCAGATTTTTCCACCCAGACCCTCTACAATTCGCTTAGATATATTTAGCCCTAGCCCTAGTCCTGGGAATGTTCCAGTTACTTCAGAGGATCGGAAGAATTTTTCGAATACATGCTTCTGGTCCTCTTCTGATATGCCGACACCGAAATCTTGAATTTCAAGTATGATTTGGCCGTCCTGGAATTTAGTTCTTATGTCGATATGATCAGCATCAGGCGAATATTTGCCGGCATTACGAATCAGGTTGCTTACTACCTGGCCTAGCCTGTCGGGGTCGCTATTGATTGTCTGGCCGGTTGATCCACTAAGATTAAGTTTATGTTTGAAGCTGAAGGTCGCTTCGCTTACCTCTTCACTTAAGAAAGAATCGAAATCAAAATTACGGATATTGAAGCTGATGTCGGCCTTGCCCGTACTGGCGGCTCTGAGGTCGTTAAGTAGCATATTGATCTTGACGGTTTGATGTTCTAGCCTATGAACTTGCTTTGTGATTGCTGCTTCATCATCTCGTTTTTTGGTGATTAGAAATTCTAGGTATTCAGAGAACATTTTTACGTTATTAACTGGTCCGTTAAGCTCATGCGCAGCAACAGCTAAAAATGATGCTTTTTCTTTATTAAGTTTTTCAAGTTCATTTTTTCTAAACTCGGCATCTGCTAGCACTATTTTTTGATCAAAGAAATCTTTTACGGTTTGCGCTAGATTGCCGAACTCGGTATTGGTTTTGCGTAATTTTTCTAAGGTGATCGGATCTTTATTGGCAATGGCTGATGATATTTGCTTGATTGGTCGCAGCACGAACCAATATATAGAAAAGATTATCAGCGCCGACAGTAACACAAATATACCGCCGAGTAATTGCATCTGTTGCTGATATTGTGTCTTGAGCTCATTTACTAGGGCTACTTGAGATGATGAACTCAGCGATGCTACTTTAGACCCGTCCCAGTCAGTCAACGGCGTGGCAAAGGATACAGTGTCGCCGCTAATTTTGTTGGCAACTGCAAAGTTTGCGTCTTTAAGTGTTGTAGTGGTTTGAGAAAACGCAGAAATTTTATTGACGTAGTCTTTTTGCAATAAGCGCCCTATTATCCAGTAGCCCTTGGGTTCGGTGTTGTGTTCGGGGTCGGAGCTAGGAACTATGGTTTTAGCTCGCACTTCTAGTACTCCTAAGTTGGTGTCTTCATAAAAGTGCAGTTCTTTATTGGACTTTAGCTGTTTGAAAAAATCAGCAGGCAATTTATTGGTCTTCAAATTTTGGGCAGTATTTACACTTCTTGCACTAACCAGGCTGCCATCCGGCCTGTAAACTGCATAAGTATCTACTCCAAAAGTATCCAAGCCGGTATCAAGGTTCTGTTGGGCGAAGACGGGGTCAGCCGTTTGGATATACTTAACCATGTCATCCCAAAATGAGTAATCATCAGAAAGCTGTTTGAGCGAAGCCCCTTCTAGACTAACGATGTTATCGAAATATTTTTGTCTCTGCTTGAGCTCACTAGTTAATAATTTTTGAGATCTTTGGTATTCAAAATTTCGCTGAATTAATAAAAAACCAGAGCCAGCCAAAAAGAAGGCTAGCAGCAAAAAAAAGAATCTCAACTGCAGTTTCATCTTGCTTATGTTTATACTCTAAAAACGGCAATATCACAAGTGTTAAAGAGCTTGTTTTGCTAGCAATATTTTATTTAGAGTGGTTTTCTTTGGATGGCTTACGACGAGTTTGGTCTGGAAGCCTATTGTGGTTACCGAGATATCTAGCTTTGATTAATGCTTTTTGCAAAGTGTTTAATACTTCTTGCGCCTGGTCGAAGCTCATGCCAACTTTTGCCACTGTTGATGCTTGTGTTGGGTTTTGCATCTGAGTGAAATTCATTGTTACACCGGCATTGTTCGTTACAACTTCGATACCATCGCTATACATGGTGCGGTTATCGTTGGCGAGCAACATCACCATTGTTTTAGGGGTGTTATTGTCGTTGTCTAGTTTTATTTGATCGGGTAAATCAGTGTCATAATCAGCTAGTTCCCACAGCTGAACCGCCTCGCGGTCTTTAACATTGAAATGGCTTATAAGTAGAAGTAGTATCTCTTCATCGGGACGCTCTTTGCCGGCTTCGATATCAGACAATACCTTTTCGTCAATCTCTACTGCTCCCGATACTTCGGCTAAGCTTTGATGTGATTGCTCGCGGACATACTTGAGATGACTGCCAAGGCTTAGGTATGGGGCTTTTTCTTTGCTCATTTACTTATATTCTATAGCCGTGATGATTAGCGTGCAAGCTTAAGCAAAGCTTTTTTTGTTTGCTATATAATGTAGGCAATGAACATTCAAAAATCCGTCAGCTTAAGCACCTACTCAACCATGGGATTGGGCGGCGATGCTGATTACTTAGTTTCTGTGGGATCGCGCATGGAACTGCTTGAAGCGCTCAGTTGGGCCCAAAAAAATAAGCAACCCGTAATAATGATCGGTGGCGGCAGCAACATAATTTGGGGTGATGAGGGTTTTCGCGGATTAGTCATAGTTAACGATATTCATAGATATGAAATTTTTAAAGAAGATGATGAAAACACCTACATAACTATTGGTGCGGGCGAAAACTGGGACAAGGTAGTAGAACGA
>Ga0214921_10008507_pt1 | contig 13275 bp, 15 predicted proteins | sample LL1505_MetaG_FD_177992 | JGI IMG/M metagenome (GOLD analysis project Ga0214921, IMG submission 177992) | Freshwater microbial communities from Lake Lanier, Atlanta, Georgia, United States - LL-1505 | ecosystem: Environmental > Aquatic > Freshwater > Lake | place: USA: Georgia | collected... | reverse complement strand
TGCTCGACCTTGAAGGGTTGTTCAGCGGCATTGCCGGTATGGGCCGAGTTCTCTTCAGCCGCCAGCGTCTGCCGTGGCGTGAGGGCGAGGAAGGTGACGGTGAGCAGCGAAACGATTGCGATACGCATGGGGGAGGGCTCGGTTACGGATCGGGGTAACTGTTATTCCGACTGACTTTGCGCCGGCCGAATAGCTCTTGCAATGCGTCGGTTCAATGCGCGTCCTTCACAGCCTGTGCGAGACGCTCCGGGTCGATGTTTTCAGGACGGATCCCATTTGGCCGCCAGCGACTCAATTTGGATAGTGATGCCTACCTATACTGTTTGACATTCAGTATTGTGATTCGTACATTACCGTCATGAGCGAGATTGCCCGCAAGTTTCAACGAGATTTGAACGCCGGACTCGTTGCCCTAGTGCTGCTCGGCGTTCTGGCCGAGACCGACGAGGACCTCTACGGCTACGACATCGCGAAGCGACTGCAGCGCGCCCGGCAGGCGGAGCCGCTTTTCAAGGAGGGCACCATTTATCCCGTCCTTCGCTCGCTGGCGGCGTCGGGCTGGCTATCCAGCCGCATCGTTCCGTCTTACTCAGGGCCGCCGCGTCGCTACTACCGAATCACCGACGAGGGGCGGGCGGCGCTCGCCGAGTGGCGTGCTGTCTGGCGCGACACCCGTGACTTCGTCGACCAATTCACTGGCACGCAGAGCTAGCCCATCCTTTATCCGAGGATCACCCTCATGACCGCACACGACACGACCCCGCCTCGCAGAATTGCCGATTATCTGAAGGCCTTGCGGCGCGCGCTCCAAGGCGCCGATCCGGCTCTCATTCAAGATGCGCTATCTGATGCGGAGGCGCATCTTCGTGCGGAATGCGCTGCACGTCCGAGTGAGTCCGAGGAGTCGGTGCTCCGTGCCATCGTGGGTAGTTATGGGGTGCCCGAGGATGTCGCTGCGGCGTATCTCGAGACGGACCGAACGGTTCAGCGCGCGTTGAAACCCAAACTCCCGATGGACGGCGGCGCTCTGAGCGCTTCCAAGGGACCCCTTCGCCAGTTTTTCGCCGTATTCGGAGACGTTCGCAGCTGGACCTCATTGATGCTGATGTTGCTCTCCATATTCACCGGCATTATTAATTTTTTCATCGTGCTGACCGGTCTTTCTCTTTCGCTCGGGCTGATGATTTTGATCGTCGGTATTCCGTTCTTCATTGCCTTCATCGGACTGACGCGCATATTGGCCCTCGTCGAGGGGCGACTTGTCGAGGCCATGACCGGCGAGCGCATGCCGAGGCGAGTGCAACCTACGAAAAGCGGAGGATGGCTCGATCGTATCGGCGCGATGCTTCGTGACCTTCGCACCTGGTCCACACTCGCCTATCAACTGCTGTCACTGCCGCTCGGCGTCTTGTACTTCTCAGTAGCGATTATATTGATGGCGCTCGGCGTCGGCTTAATCGGCGTCGGAGCCGATGTCCTCTTGCAAGCGTTAGGCGTCGATCTCCCGACCGTGCGATGGAGCGCTGAGCCCGCAACTCTCTCGCCCCTCGTGTCGTCATTCCTTGCAGTGTGCTCGATCGTGCTTGGTGTTGTGATCCTAACTGCGCTACTTCACCTTGCACGGCTGGTCGGTCGAGTACAAGGCAAGGTCGCCAAGCGCTTACTGGTCGAAATTTGAGGAACTCAAAGCAAGGCAAGCCCGCGACGCCTAGCGCTTCTTCTCTAAGAATGCCGCCGCAGTACTCTGATCGATCGTGTTGCCACGCGATCTGGATCGAGCAATCACCATTCGATGCGATCGACGGAAGTCGCGCGACGCCCTCCGGTATGGACAACGCAACGGGTTCGGCGAAGTGCTGCTCGGCATCGTCCGAGAAGCTGCCATTTGGTCCGCAGGTGTGAATCCAAGCGGGCCCAGTCTTCAGTTGGCCACTGTGCCTACACACTGCCAGTAGTAACTATTGGCTGGTGGTGGTCAGTGCATGAGACCCGCGAAAGCCCAGGCTCTGACGAGGGTCAGCGTTTACGGTCTCCGTCAAATTGATACGGCTTTCGTATCGATAAGATATGATCGAGCTTGGTAGTTATCGTCGGTTTTCGATGATGCCGCCTACATTTGGGAGTCAGTATGGATCAGTCGCAGTCATCGACTGGCTCTGAAGCGCTCGTTCATGTTCATTACCTGACGGGACGCGAGACTACTTTAGCGAAAATAGTCTTTTGGACTCTTCAGCCTGTCTTGATTGTCGCCGTTTTGGCGATCTGGTTCGCTGAGCCTGACAACGCAGCGCTCTTTGGGCTTGCGTTCTTGGCCGTGCATCTTTTTATCGGCTTTCTTGAGTATCAGATTCCCGCTCGCCCTGAGTGGCGCCACTCGATGCGTGAAAAGACTGGGCTAGTACTTATTGTTGTCTTCACATTCTTGATCTTAGGGGAAGCCGCCTCAAGTTTTTATGAGACTTACTTGACCGAGCCGCTAGAGACGTTGCGGGTGACATTGAACCTAGATGTCTGGCCTCATCACTGGCCCGTAATCGGTCAGGTGTTCCTAGTTTTCTTCTCGAGTGAGTTCGTTTGGTATTGGTTACATCGTGCGGAGCATTGATGGTCGGTTGCTTGGCGACTGTCTGGCCACGGGGCTCATCATGCGTTCAAAAAACTTAATGCGATTAATGCAGGGGCAAATCATCCGATCGAGTACTTTTGGTTGGTATTGCCAACGATTTTCATCGAGTTGCTTTTTGGCGTTGGTGTTGCTGCTTACGGGGCGATATTGTTAACCATCGTTCAGACTGCAGTCGTTCATAGCAACCTTCGTCTGAATGCCAAGTTGATCGGCTTTCTGTTCACTACCAACGCTTGGCACATTCGCCATCACTCCGCAAATCGCGCGGAAAGCAATACAAACTACGGCTGCGCCGCTATTGTCTGGGATCGCGTATTTGGCACATTTGGCGATAGTGGTATCCGAGAGGCCGGGATCGGTGCTCGTGAACCCTCAACGATGGAAAAATTGCTGATGCCCGTTCGAGAGCCGTATGGCAGTGCGATTGCGCCGATGAGAGAGACGACATAGAGCGGTCCGGTCTCGCAAATCAAAAAAGTTCCGGTCTATTGGCTGATCAACTTCGTGAGGGAGTCGAGGTAACTGATGAAGGCTTTACGACCTTCATCGGTCAAGCGGACTTCGGTTCTGGGCTTTCTATCTTTAAACGACTTCTCGACAGTGACGTACCGCGCGTCTTCAAGTTTCCGAAGGTGAACCGATAGGTTGCCGTCCGTCGTTCCCAGATGCTGTTTGAGAGTGTTGAAGTCCGCAATGCCTGCCCCGATCAGGTAAGCCATGATGCCGAGTCTCAGACGGCCATGGATGATCTCGTCGATGGCATGAATGTCAAAGCCCTTCATCGGAATGACTGTCAGACCGACTGCGCCTTACGGAGTAGGCGTACCCCGGGGATTACCGCGGTGAGTACCAGCGCGATCGCGTAAATCAAATATTCGTGTCCGGTACCAACGAACAGTCCAAGTACAGGAACAGTTCCGAAGGCGGCTATCGCCGTAAAGGTCATCCAGCCCTCTCGAGTAATGGCGGCAGCCACCAACCAGCCGATGCCGTACACACTGAGAACCTGAAGACTGATCGTACTCAAGACGAATAGTTCGTCTCGCTGGTACGCCATCATGGCGACGCCGACCCAAAACGCGAAAATGCCAAAGCCGATCCCTGACCAGACGGCGTTCACGGCGCGATTACTAGTAGTTTCGACTTTGTCTCGATCGCGGCGGATGAGGATCGTGAGATGAATAGCGAAGCCGAGCGCTGAAATCAGCCATGCTGCCACCGCTTTATCAGCACTAAGACCGGCGAGATCTCTCAATAGGGGCCATTGGATGAGGCTTGCCGCAGCGAACCAGCTGCCGCCGGCGATGAGGTAGGGGCCTGCCATCAACGGTGCATCAAGTCCGCGCTCGGCAAGGGTACGGAGAAAAGATAAATCGTCTTGTGGTGGAGTATCGGTCGGCATTTTGGGCTTCTCGGGCAATCGGCCTGGGGTCGATAAAAAGTACTTTAATAAACAAAGTACGTCAAGGCTGAGTTGAGCCAAGAGGTATTTGTAGTTTCAATAACACCGATTCGCATCACCTACGATCCGGCCAAGCGTGCGAAGACGTTTCAGGATCGTGGGCTCGACTTCGAAGATGCCGTCAAAGTGTTTTCGGGGGTCACATTCGAGGTCGAGGATACGCGTCGAGACTATGGCGAGATCCGAACGATCTGCTTCGGCTGGTTGAAGGATCGCCGGGTCGTGATCGGTTATACGCCTCGTGGCAGTGACCGCCACATATTCAGCATGAGGAAACCTAATGACGGCGAAAAAGCGCGCCTCGCGCCGCTCCTTGAAATCTGACCTTGCACGGTCGGATGCTCACGTTGTCACCGTCAAAGAGTACAAAGAGCTGCCCGAGTTGACGCCGGAGATGATCGCGCGTGGTTCGATTCGAAAAGGAGGGCGCCCGTTATCGACGAATCCTCGCAAGTTGATAACCATTCGGTTGCCTGCCGATGTCATCGCGCGGTGGAAGTCCACCGGTCCCGGTTGGCAGACGCGAATGGCTGATCGACTTACTAAAGCTCGATAAATCTGTAGGGGTTGGCTACGAACATAAACCGACCTACGGCATGTCAAAAACCCGATGTTTACTTACACATTCTCTTACACACAGCGTAGTGACGCGTGTAAGTCATTGACGGCCAACAGGGATCGCTGACTCCAGTCTACTCATGATACCTTGGTCTGCAGGTGTGAATCCAAGCGGGCCGCATCCTGATGATATGACGCCCGAGGAACGCATGAACGAGATTTGCCAAATCTTGGGTTTAGGTCTGTCGCGCCTTTTCCAAAAGGCGAAGGATTGAGACAATACGAACTAGCGGAATCCTTTCCTTGGATATTTCTATGCGGAGCATTCTTTCTCTTTAACCAAGCCGCGAGCGACAAGGTGCAGAGATACCCACCAGAGGGGGTGAAATAGGACGATGATAATGGTCCAATAGGTCGCCATGTCGTTGGCCAATATCTTGTCCAAAAACACCGCCAACGGCGTAATCAAGTCTGGAATGCCAACCGCGATGAGGCTGTTATTCAGCGACACGATCGCCTTGAACATCAGCACGGCTGGAGCAAATGCAATGTAATGCAGCGCTGATACAGGGATTCGCTTGTCCGCGAACGGATTGAGATAGAAATAATTGAAAACAGCGCGAGCAGGATGCGCGAGATAGCCCGGACCGATCCGGTCTCGCTGCCGAAGCGCCCACCACAGCATGCCGACTGAGAAAAGCAAAAGGCCTCCGTTGACCGCGAGCAGCCGCTCTACCGCGAGGAGCCCGGCACCATCGGAAACGGTAGCGTTGAACTCCTGCCCATTACCCTTGCTTGCCGCCCATAAGGTTGACGCCAAATCTGTCCCGGTAAGGGCAAGAAATCCGGCCACGTAAAGGCCAATCCATTTCCGCATATCGCTCTCCCCTTTCACGCCTTTCATGCTCTTAATCAGGAACTTGGCGCTGCTCGTCAACCCTCGGGGTTGCTCAGTACGCGTTATACATGATGTCGCAACGCGGGGCGATTGTTGATCAACTGCCGACCATCGCTGGTCCTAGACCTAGGTCCGGCAAATCCGGATTGGCAGTATTCCGGGGCCAACATTTGGCAACCCTCGTCACCGAAATAGCTCCTCGGTCGCTGCCGACTTCGAGACAGGCACGGAATGAACGATGTCAGTATTAGAAATTTCATGACACTTCAGGAAAACCAAGAGTTTCGTTGGGAGAGAACGTTGGATCAGGGTTTTGCATCCCCCGCCAGTTCATCGATTACGAACTGACGCGGCGGCTATCGAGGCCACTCCAAAACCTCTTAAATCGCAGCACTTCGTAGCAGGGCTCCGTACCGCGGTTCGCCCCAAAACCGCTTGAGATGACCAGATATTTTTGGCCCATGTTTAATGTTCATAAAAGAGACAGGAGACGTGGACGATGGCGAAGCAGAGATACACGACCTGAGGGGATCATTCATCGACTTTCGCCGAGCATACGCCCATCAGTTGTCGTTTAAACGACAACGAGCTCTCGTTCTAGCCCCACACGACCTCGTCAAAATCAAACATTGACTATCAGATTACTTTTTTTGAACGCCAAGTATGATCTCCGTGTGATGGTGCTTCTGTAAAAGAAATTGGCTGTCAATATCTGATAGTTACTTACACACTTGCTTACACACAGCTTAGTGACGCGTGTAAGTCATTGACGGCCAACAGGGTTCGCTGAGTCCAATCTACTCATAATCCCTTGGTCCGCAGGTGTGAATCCAAGCGGGCCCAGTCTTCTGGACGAGTCAGACTCACAGCCTATCCGACCATCGTGCAGTAAGGGGCAGGAGGTCAAAACGGGATATTGCTGAGACCAATGTCACTCACTGTCAGTCCCTAGACTCGGCGTAGACTAAATCTAGGGGGCGTCGGCGTAAGAATCGAATGTTACTTTTGAGACAACTGTTCAAATTTATCCTCAAGAGCAGTCATGCGTTCGGCTATCGTTCGTTGTTCAATCACGATCTGTTTATTCGATTCGATATTGCGCAGTAAATCCGGAAACGAAGGCGGGGCGATAGTCAGGAAATACAAGAAGGCGTTAACTTCGAGAAAGTGCCAGTTCATTCTCGGGGCATCGGCAAATACGGTGTTCCCTTGTCGGAATGAAAAGAAGTATGCCCCCACATACAAGGCGCAACCGTAAAATACACCGACTAACGCGAAAGTGATTGCATCGGTATCCGCGACTAAATTCTTGATGTTGTCAGTGCCGTTATCTGAGTTATGGAACCATTTCAGGATGCCTATGCCAACGCAAATAATCGACGAGAAAAGCGCTGCTTCGGACCACCGAATTATGGATGAAGTGTCGCTTCGGAATGACAGAAAGGTGGCGATACAGGCAATAGTTACTATCGGTACATCGCCTCTCAGGAAGGGACCTATTGGCAGGTGATGGAGCCATGCGATAGAAGTTATAAAGAGCAAGGTAAATACAAGCGGAGCAGACCACCATAGCGGTGAAACTCTACGCGTCATCGCTACATTTTCAGGGGTCAAGGCGGCAAAACCAATCGCTGAAATTAAGCCGCCGTATAAGAGAGGGATGAGGCACTCTGCCATCAGCGTCTCGGCTAGCGCGGATACCGCGTTTTCGGTTACTGATCCGCTTACGCCTACCACAATTTTTACCAGCCCTAATGTGGTACCGAGCAAGCCAGTTGGCACTCCGAGCGCCAAGAATGATCGCGCCCAATGCTGTCCGGCGCCAATACTTAGGCAGACGGTTGCAATTAACACCGGAACAAAGACCATTATCGCCGGTACCGGTTCGAGAAGGACGTCCGCTGGACCCGCCGTTGCGACCAGGCTTAAGGGGATCGCGATCCCAGCCAGCGCTCTTACCGTTTTGGAGATGTACGGTTGCATTTCCGACTCCGACTCAAGGGGAACTCGTTAAACGAGAATACATCACGGGCAAGAAGTGAGTTTGTACGCTGGTGGCTATTTGTGGTCCGTATGGTGACTTCGTCGGATCACACGGGGGGCTGCGCTGCCGAACACCGCTCTTGATCACCAGCACCTAGGTCGCCAATTCCACTCTTCTCTCGCGTGAGCTCAAATGGACCCAACTACCCCGGAGGGTCTGCGTAAGCGGGAGCTCTAACTTCTAGACCTCTTCAAAGTGATGAATCCGACGACTATTATTCCGTTCGAGATCTCAAAGCTTCCCTTCTTTGCCTCGGATTTTCGAGGGACACTAGAACCGACCAGTATCCACGTCTTTGATGAATTGAATCAGGCCCTGCATGTACGTCGCCTGATCGTCATATAGCGCTAAGTGGCTACCTGCAGGGCAGTAAAGATAGCGCCCGCGCTTGACGGATTTAGCAATGCGCTCCATCTGGGCGGGCTCCATGGTGTCGTACCGAGCGCCGATGGCTAGGGTGGGTACGGTGATCTTGGGGAGGTCGCTAGTACGGTCCCAGCGCTCGAGCTTCCCGCTGGCCCCCATCTCGCTTGGCCCCTGCATGGGGACATAAATTTTCTTATTCAGTTTGGCAAAGGACCGCAACACCGGCTCAGGCCATTCATTTATCGGCATGCGGAGGATGTGTTCGACGTAGAAGTGCTCCATCAAGAGCTCTTCATATCTGGGGTCGGTGAACCGACCGGCTTTTTCTAGCGCCAGGATCTCAGCCAACGCCTTTGGGTTCATCGCTGGCATTAGCACCCTCCCCGCGTACTCGTTGTACAGCGGGATGCTGGCCACCATATTGGAAATCACCAAACCTTTGAGATGTTGCTGATACTTCAGCGCATACTCCAGAGCTAGTATTCCGCCCCAAGACTGTCCGAGCAAATAGAAATTATCTTTGTTCAGATCGAGCGCCTGACGAACCTGCTCCACTTCCTCTACGAACCGTGGAATTTCCCAAAGCTCTGGATCGTCTGGTTGGTCGCTGCGTGCCGAGCCGAGTTGATCGTAGTAGTAGTACTCGATGTCTGCATCTGGAAAGTAACTATCCAGTGCCTCGAAATATTCATGGGTCGCTCCTGGCCCCCCATGAAGCAACAGCACCTTGATGCGAGGGTTGTTCCCCACGCGCTTTGTCCAAACCCTGAACGGCCCCTTCGGGGTCTGTACCGTGATCATCCGAACGCCACCGGCTAACCGATCTTGGCGCCCGGTTTCGTCGTGATAAGTCGAAGGGGAGAGCGATCGCGCATGATCGTCCGCTTCGTTGGGCGATGATACCGCGGCACAGGCTGTAAGCACGAAAAAGACTAGCGCGAGCAAAGCGCGGAGTGTCAGTTTTGATATCTCCATCATGTCCGTTGGCTCTTGGGGAAGGAAGCCACGACAAATGCCTTATCGCCTCAGCTGGCTCTAATTATCTTGAGTTCGCCATTCCTCGAGCCTCTCACGCGGCGGGTAAGGGAATATCGGAATTGTAGGCGTCGACGATGCATTTCCATTGACCGTCCGGCTGCTTTTTCCAAACCTCAAGAATCTTGCCGTTGTCGTTGATGGTTGGCCCGCCGTTAGGGTCTTTGATGCTCAGCTGGTAGGTGCCATAGAGGTACCCGAGCTCACCAGACTTTGAGACTTCGACTTTGGTCACTTTCCAAGAGACGGAGGTGTTCGGACCGAGAAGGCCGGCCCAAATATCCCGAATCGCCTTCGGGGTGTTGGCGATAGGGGTGTTTGGAGCCAGCAGGACCGCATCCTCGGAGTAATAAGAAACGGTGGCGTCGACGTCGTTTCGCTCTGCTGCCGCCGACCATTGCTCATCCAGCTTGCGGATGGCAGCTTCCTCAACGCCGCGGGGATCGGGCGCTGGGGCCGGCGTACAACCGTAAGAGACCAAAAGAGCGAACAGGATGGAAAGCGATAGTGTTTTCTTGTTCATAGGGAAAACGCTAACAACAATCAGGGGAATAGGGAAGCGCTTTTACGCCAACCCAAGTGGGACCAAAGTTTCTTGCACCGTTGCTTACACGTTGTACTGAACGGTGGGGAAACCCCGTCGAACAAAGCCATACAATTTGGCCCGGTAACCGAAGCATCGGTTGAGGGAGCGCCACCCGAGATGGTTTCGGTTTTGTTAGAAGTGCTAGAAATCGCCCACAACAACGTTGTGGTGCAGTCTGGCGAGAGAGAGGTCGTTTGTCGTTTAAACGACAACGAGCTCTTTTTCTAGCCCCACACGACCTCGTCAAAACCAGACATTGACTCTGAGATCACTTTGGTTGAGCGCTCAGAAAGATTTGCATGCAGAACTGTTTTTGCAAAAGAAATCAGGTGTCAATATCTGAAAGTTACTTGCACATTCGCTTACACACAGCGTGATGACGCGCGTAAGTCGTTGATGGCCAAAAGGGATTGTTGAGTCCAGTCTTCTCATAATCCCTTGGTCCGCAAGTGTGAATCCAAGCGGGCCCAGTCTTACCTACCAGAAAGGCGCCACTCCCATACGTCGCCGGCGTGCTCATCTTTGGCAGTGCCGACTATGGTAAATCCTAGCTTCATGAGAATTCTGGTCGAGGGATTCTCTTCCTTGAGGGTGAATGCCTTCAGTCCTATAAGTGGATCTGCCGTCTGCGCGATTCGCATCAGCGCGGCCGCTGTTCTTGAAGCAAAGCCTTGCCCCTGCTCGTGCTCAAGCGTGAAGTAGGCAATTTCTACGAAGCCGTCTCTCGGCGGGCCGACAAATGCACCGCCACCGACCCCTCTGCCGTCCACCGTAGCGACGTAACCTATCCAAGGAGGCGAAAAGCCGACACGTTGATAGAGATCGGCAGTTGCCCGACAATTTTCAGTGAGTCCAGTCGGCATCTCTGGAATCGTTTGGGTCGGAGAGCCCTCGTGGTCACAAGGAACGAGGTTAAAGGTCATGTCGAGCCATCCTATCGCTCAAATTTCTCGCATAATCTATGAGTGACGTTCAATCAGTGTCACGGGCATGCGTCGATCGCGTTCACATTTTATTAGCATGCCGCGGCTACTTGATAACACCATCATTGAGCGCAATTAACGATAGCTATCGGAAAGTCACTTCGATGTGCCCACACTTTCGATGAATGGCGGATCTAGTCATCGGCCTCGTAACTCTCCCAAGGCCTACTGCAGATCACGCCGCCGACTTGTGCTTGCGCAGCCACTCTTGCAGCGCGGCGTCCATACGCGCTTGCCAGCCGTCGCCTGTTGCGCGAAAGCGAGCCACAACTTCAGGTGACAACCTGATGGTGATGCGTTCCTTGGTTGGTGCCTTCTGCGGCCCTCGGACGCCAACCTTGCGCCTAACTGACGCTGGGAGCGCTTCTCGGGCTGCTCGAAACCCCTTCAGGTCGGTAGAGGAGAGTTCTCGAACCTCTCCCTTCGAATCAGTCAATGATTTGCGTTTTTTCATAACGTCTAACCTCTCGAGCGTTGGCTTTACGGAAGCTGATGACACGAATGCCGTCGTCAGTCTCGACAAAGCACAGAACATGGAGTCGGTTGCCGAGCATTCCCAAGGCGACGTAGCGCATCTCGCCGTAATCGCGTCGATCATCGACGGCATACAGGGCATTCTCGAAATCAAAGTCTGCGGCGGCCAAGAACGAAAGTCCGCGGACGCGGATATTCCATTCGTCTTTAGCTGGATCGAACGAGATACGCGCGGGTTAAATTGTACATACAATTAAAGTATTCCGCTACCCGCTCTTACACACCGCTTAGTGACGCGTGTAAGTCATTGACGGCCAACCGGGTTCGCTGAGTCCAATCTACTCATAATCCCTTGGTCCGCAGGTGTGAATCCAAGCGGGCCCAGTCCATCTGACCATCTCGTAGCAAGGGGCAAGAGATCAAAACGGGATTCTGACGCGACCAACGTTCCTACTCGTCAGCCTCCCGCCCAAATCGGAACTAAATCCGGGGGGCGGCGTCGGCGCGGCCTATCCTGCTGCCTGCAGGGCACTGGCGGTTGACATAGATGTATTTGGCGCAATAAGCGGCGTTGGATCAAGCACCCAGGCGTTGGTGGAGCGTCGGGCCGGGCAGGGAATCGCAAACACAACGTCACCTTTGTCGCGCGCTGCGCGTAAGGCTGCGGTATCGATCTTCCAGCCGCGCGCCTCAAATTCATTAAGCTTGTCTCGGTACTGCAAGATGGCGCGATCAGCCGGCATCATTAATTCTTTGGAACGCGATGGGGGCGTCATCCGGGGCCAGACATCGTTCATGACTTTGATGTCCTGTCCAGCAATAACCTTGTTTCGTTCATTCACTTTTTTATCGAGATAGTTGTTGAGGAAGGTTAGCCAGCCCTTTTTGAAAAAGAGGGTGTTGCGCTCGGTGAGTAGGAATACGCGGGTCCGGTTCTCATCGATCGGCGCTTCGAACATGTAGCCGTGAAGTGCGAACTTGTCGGAGAAATTAATAAAGGTCCACATGTGGTTGGGGCCGCAGGTTCCGGAGCCCGCCTCCATCTTGCCGCCCTCGCTGCGAAAAAAACGAGTGAAGCGGTTCTTCAGGGGTGGCGCGTCAAAGGTAGAGAGAAACCCATGACCCCACTCGTTAGTGTTGAATGGGCGTAGCTCTGTCATCAAATAGGTGTCTTCGCGCTCGCCTTGGTATCCATGAGTGGGGTGCACGTATTCGTTGTGCGCGGGATCCAGACCGTTTTCGATCGATCGTTCATAGTAGTAGTCGACGTCAAACACGAGCAGCGTCGACCGCCAATCGGGCGTGCCATGTTCGTCAATCGGCAAAATGGGTGGGCGTTCATCTTCGGGTAGGTCGCCCAAAAAGGCGAAAACGATGCCGTACTTTTCCTGTACAGGATACGCATCGACACGAGCGCGCAGCGGTGGTTTTGTTTGCTTTCCGACCGAAGGGATGCGCGTGCATTCGCCCTTCGAGTTGAATCGCCAGCCGTGGTAAGGACATTGAACGGTGCCGTCGCCCTTGCACTTGCCACCGGCGAGTGAGGCGCCGCGGTGGGTACAGGTGTCGGACAGGACCGCCGGGTGCCCGTGTTCATCGCGAAAGACGACAAAATCATGCGAGAGCAGGCGAATTTTTTGCGGTTTTACGCCGAGGTCCTTCGCAGCGACAACGGGATACCAAAAGTTGATGTACACGGGTGGCGGTCTCTTGTGTTCAGTACCGCCCATAGTTTCTGGCTACGGGTTCAAGCAAAACTATAAGGAATTTCCGAAGCCCCTTGGCATCGAGAATACCGTTCCATTCGTTTTCTTATGTTTGCGATTGGGCAACGTCGCTGCTCGGTAAGCAGGGTCTAATTGTCAGCTGAAATCGCTTTCCCCCGCTTTGAGTCAATATTTCCTTGGTTGCACGTTCTTTACAACAGTCGTTGTAGATCGCGAAAGGTCGTGTATTTCTCAGCGAGAACGACAATCTCTTTCCTCGCACACTTGCTTACACATCGGCTCTAACGGCAAAAAAACCTGCAGAAAACAGCTGCATTTTGTAACGGCAAGCTACTCATAATCCCTTGGTCCGCAGGTGTGAATCCAAGCGGGCCCAGTCTTGCGAAGCAACTCGCTGCTGCCGCGTTCTTTCAGATCATTGCAAATCGGGTCACGCCCGGCGTTTGACAGGCGGATGTCTCCTGCCATTCCAATAGACGCAACCTATCGAATCGATGATTTCAATCGATTTCCCGC
>Ga0214921_10008506_pt1 | contig 13278 bp, 14 predicted proteins | sample LL1505_MetaG_FD_177992 | JGI IMG/M metagenome (GOLD analysis project Ga0214921, IMG submission 177992) | Freshwater microbial communities from Lake Lanier, Atlanta, Georgia, United States - LL-1505 | ecosystem: Environmental > Aquatic > Freshwater > Lake | place: USA: Georgia | collected... | reverse complement strand
GCAGCAATCTTTCAAACTATTATGAACGTTTTTTCGGTACCTGTAGGAATGGAGTTTTGTTAGAAGTATTAATTGTTTTGACAGTTTTTACTTTTAAAAAATCATTTAAAATTTATTTATTTCCTATCAGCAATCTCACTTTTTTCTGATTAAAAAAAACCAAATGGAAATAGCACTTAGAAAAATGCTTCGATAATTTAATGGACGAGAATAGTGAGCTGTTTACTGCATTTATGCAGTCAGTATAACTCATCAATCCAGGTTCGATTCCTGGTCGGAGCGATTTTTAATTTTATAAAATCTATAAAATTAAAATACTTTTATATTGATAAAGAGATATTATCATGTGTAAAACACTCAAATTATGTTAAATTAAATTTAAAGTTATTATCTTCTTCTTCTATAACACATTCATCATATTCTTTTTCATATTCATTAATTTGTCTTAATACTGGATCTATATCTATATCCATAAGAGGAACTATGTAATTAGAAATTGTTAATCCTCTATATACCTCATTATATAACTTAATACATATTTCATTATCTAAACATAACACTTTTGAACTTAAATAACTAAGTATTTCACTTAGTATAATTTCGTGTTTCTTATTTTCTTGCCAGTTTTTATTTGGATAATTTTTATTTAACAAAGTTATTACATTAGTAGCACAATGTTGATAAGCCATATATAATTTATTATGAAAAATTATTTATATTGTTAATTTATTATATTTAGTTAGTATTATTTTAATGAGCATTTTAAATGATAAAAGGTGTTTTAAATTTATTTGATCAACCCAGCCTTTAATTTTCTAGAATATTCGTCATACGGGTTCTTACCGTTTTCTCCTACTTTGTATGCATCATAAAATCGCGGCTGATAATCAAACACTTTCTCGCTTGTTTTTTTTATTTCTTCATTCGGTATGACGCTGTTCATTGTCTCGGGATGAATACTACTACTATTAGATCCCATTTTTGGATTTGATTAATATATAAATGTTTAAATACTTTTCCTACTATTCAAAAGCTTTGTTTCAATTTTTTTATATTACCATAAATGATTTGAAGATAATATTATAATTAATATAATATTATATGATCGGTGTTATACTTTTTATTTTTATTTCTGTCGGCTTTTTATCCACAATTGGCTTAGCAAGTGTTTTTCATATTTGTTATATGATGAGAAGACCAACTTAATACACATGGTGCTTTATTTCATTGCCTTCAATAGCAACTCTTTCAAAACCAAATAAAGTAATAAGATATATAATACAACTACTTAAATCAAAACAAAAATGATATTTTGTTTCATCTTTTTCTTGTTGTTCTATTTGTTCTTGTTCTTCTTCTAGTTCTTCATAAATATTTGGGTTTAATTCATTAAAAAAGGCATCGCATATTCTATAAAATGAGGCGAAAGACATTTTATTTTATATATTATTATAATACTTGTTTAAATTGGTTTTTGTTTAATTTGGTTTTGTTTAATTTGGTTTCTGAAAAATCTGTATGCATTCCCAAATTTTTGCCGATTCGTCAATACCAAAAGTGCCTCTTTTATGCGCCAATGTTAAAAAACTTACCATAAGATTTAATGCTGTGTTTTCGTCTTTTACAGGAATATCTACTAAACGAATTTCTTTTTGTTGTGGAGGAGGAGGAGGGGTATCATGTTGAAGGGTTTCATTTTCACCTGTATTCATTTTCATTATATAAATGTCTTTTTTTTAAGTGTTTATATTTGATTTTTATATAATTAATTAAATATATTTAAAGATTGGTATTGTATATTATATAGAATATACAATGCTGTCTAATGATAATATGCTGTCGGCGAATTCTGGATCTATTTTTAATACAGACATCAAGAACAAAGGGTTTGCACTTTTGGATGAAATGTTTAAAAAAAGCGGATGGCATATGATTAAGAATGAAATGAACTGGATTTGCTATACGAAGTTCGGTAATGAGACGGATGTATTTGATATTAGAATTGACCAAAGAAACGTTAAGGTAAGTATTCCAGTGAAGAATAGTCCTTTCCAGTTTGTTACTTCATTTAAGGATTATTATCATGCATCAGAATATGTGGAATCTAGATTTTTGGATTTTATTTCATAAAAAATTTAAAATAAAAAATTGATTTGAATAAAACTATTTAAAATCATTATACATTCCTTATACAACATGTCTGGCTCTAACCTCTTTACTAAACAAACTCTCCTCTTCGCGACTTCGCCGATTGAGATCCCGATTTCTACTATTACAGATGCCGAATTTGGAATACTTAAACTAATCGCGGTTTCGGGACAGTTGAATCAGGATATGTGCCAAGAATTCGTTTTCACAGTAGATTGTTCAGGCTCTATGTCTGACAACTGTTCCGATGGGAGAACAAAGATGCAGCATATTATTCATACTCTTAAAAACATGATATTGTATTTTAAAGAAAATTCTGTTCAAGCTTCTATTACCATTCATGCGTTTGACCATAAAATTTATAAAATTATAGAGCGAACCTTTATTACAGAGGAAAACTATGCAGGAATCATTACAAAGATTGACCAAATCACGCCAAGAGGAAGTACCGATATTGAGAAAGCGCTTGAAAGTTCTAAAGAAATGATAATGCGGATTAAATCAGAATTCCCTACTCATAATATTTCCCATATCTTTATGACTGATGGAGAAGTCACTGCCGGAAATGGTAACCCGGATGTCTTATCCGAAATTGTTGATAGAAGTGTTACGAATGCGTTTATTGGCTTCGGAATTCAACATGATACGGTTCTACTCAATACACTCGGGTCGGGTAAAAATAGTGGCTATTATTTCGTTGATAAGCTTGAAAATTGTGGCCTTGTTTATGGCGAGATTCTGCATAGTATCCTTTACAAACTTCTAGATGATGTTGTAATCTCGGTTGAAAATGGTCTTATTTATGACTTTAAAAATAATAGTTGGGTGGAAACACTCTATGTCGGACAAATTGCATATGAAAACGACAAAATTTATCATATTGCGTCGTCTAGAGCCGAGGATTGTGTCGTGACATTTTCTGGTAAAAATATTGGTGGCGACCTTGCGGATGTATTGTTTGTTGTAACTACTAGTAGAGAACAAGAAGAAGATCTTACAAAATATATGTATAGACAAAGAACCCTTGAGTATTTGTACAAAGCGAATGATTACTTAAAGAGAAAAAATAGTCTTCATATTAATAATAGAGATGACTTGTTCATGTTTGCAGAGCAAAATGTTACCGAATCATTCAAAGAAGAGGAAAAAAGCTTGAAAGAGGAGTTGAAAACCTTTATTGCAGAAATGAAACAATATATGAGCGACAAAGGGTTGACAAACGATGGGTTTATGAAAAATTTATGTGACGATATTTATATATGTTATAAAACATTGGGGAATAGATTTGGTGCTATGTATGTTGCTGCGAGACAAACTTCTCAAGGGTCCCAACGTGCTTATACGGTTAGGCATACTCCCGATGATGACGACAATAATTTTATTGATAATAGTAACTATGTTAATAATAATAATACTATTTGGCTACAAAGAGGTTCTATATCTAATAATAACGATCCCGACGAACTACACCACGAACTATCTCACTTTTCTGAAGCCCCCTATGTTACTCCCACTTCTGCAGGGTTAATGAGGGACATTAGTTGCGGTTCTGAAATTGAGGAACCATAATATAAAATAGATAAAATAGATAAAAACCATAATATAATAAGAAAGTCTCGTTATAAATATTAAAAAGTTGTTATGATAAATTATTTTTTATATTGTTATTTTTTATTTTATAAATTTTTGTTTTTATTTTTTATAAAAATTGAATCAATTTATAATGTATTTATTTTAGTTATATATTATAAATGTCCATTTGGAGTCCTACAACAAATATTATTAGAACTGGCAAATACACCTTTACAAAAGATCGGATTTTTGCTATTGAACCAGTTGCAGAGGCTGACAATGAACCAGAAGTACAAACAACTTCAAATAAATTGTATGTTCAGACTACTTATCCTATAGATCCTACTAGTGCATTGGCTAGTTTAATTAACAATGGTATCATTGTTAAAAAAGGTAATGCTAATTTAGGCACCAAAAAAGCACCAAAAAATTATGATATATATGAGTTTTATAGATTATTAAGAGATGAACGTGTATATGATGGTAATGGTAATCTAGTTAATGAATTTGACGCTGCTATAAATGAAAATGATTGTTTAAAATTCGGCGAATGTTTGACATTTGCTAGTCAATCACATGATAAAGAATTGTTTGAAGAATTATTAAGAGGTAATTCAAATCCTCCTCTTTTAAAAACGCAAGATGATAAACGTACAAAAGGAAAAATCTTTGCCGAGACAGAAAACGATAAAGATAATATAAAATTAGTAAAAGAAGTTGGGTTATCTAAGAAAAATAATTATGCTATTCCACAAAACGGCCAAAGTTATGCTATAGTAAGAAAAAAGATTGTTTTAGGTTCTGCTGCATACCATGCGTCGTTTGTTGTATATACTCATGATGGGGTGAATATAACATTGGAAGCAGAAGCGGATGCTGGACAAACATACCAACCAAAATTTTGTTTTTATGATACAAATCCTAACGGGAATACGTTTCATAGAAGATGGTCTGCTGAATTATATAAAAAAAGCGCGGATCCAGAACATAAACTTAGGTATGATGCTTTGTATAATAATGGAGAAACTATTGTATTACAATCTAGAAATATGAATGATATTATGAGAGAAATAACACAAGAAAAAAGTAAATTAGTCAGTGTTCCTGTTCCGGTGTCTCTTCCGGTGTCTCTTCCTGTAAAAAAAAAACGTAGTGGTGGGAAAAAATCTAAAACTAAAAAACATATTAGAAAAATAAAACAAACGAGACAAATAAAAACAAGAACTAAGAAAAACAAGAACTAAGAAAAACAAGAACTAAGAAAAACAAGAACTAAGAAAAACAAGAACTAAGAAAAACAAGAACTAAGAAAACTAAAAACAAGAACTAATCAAAAATAATAAAAAAAGATTATATATTTTTATTATTTTTATTTTTATTTAGAATTTGAATGTGAGCGATAACTATTTTCTTTTTTTAATTCTGTTTGTAATTCGCTTAACAATGGAAAAACGGTTGGATTTATGTATTCAGTAAGAAAAGATGGCGCGGATTGTAATGGATTATCATTTATATTCCAGAGGTACTGCCAAACATCACTTATAAAGGGTGACTTGTCTTTTACTCTTAATTGAAATGGACACGAATAGTCGGCTTTCGCATTGATAGCGCTACATGGATTACACGCTCCATTTAAATATTTGAATCCAGGGATTATCTTTTCCAAATTTTTATAATCTACGGGCGTTACTTTACTTGTTTGCTCATTGTATATTCCTCCTTTTCCTGTATAAGTTATTCTCTCTAATGTCGCTCCGTTGTCTTTACTTGTATTACATTTGATTACATCATCGCTCTTATTACCTATTAGTCCTGCCTTGTAAGGGAAGTTTCCAAATCCGCTTGGTAAATCTTCTAGTTTGTTACCTGATGGATCCTGTACTAAAACACCATTTAATAGAAATTGACCTTCTTTTGTTTGATAAGATAGAATTCTTAAAATAGCTGCTTGGTTATAAATGGTCATTGTATATTTTAGCGCACTTTCAGGTAATGTTCTAATATAAGGATTGGTGTTGATTGCTTCCATATATAAATCCTTTACCTTTTGTGACCATGGCCAGTGTCCATTTTTTAAAAAATAGTCTAATTCTTCTTGACTTGCTTGGTTTTTTTGTATAAAATCCACATCAAATATGGATTGTGGATTTATTGTGTGTTGAATTTGTAAAAAATCCTTTGTGGATTGGTTGGTCCATGTAAAACCTTCTTTATTACTTTTATGAGAGAATCTATATACAATTACTATAACGATTATTGCTATTATTCCATATTTTACATTGTATATAGATATTAGTATAGAAACAAGAACCAGTATTAAATTACCTAAAAGTGTATTGAAGAGAGAAGTCATTATATCGGGTATAAAATATAATATTAACCATAAAATTGTTAGTATTGTTAATAAACCAACAAGTTTTGTCTTATTTTCTCTGGAAAACAAGTTTTTTATAGTTTTAGGTATCTTCATATATTATTAAACTATTAATATTTTATAATTTAATAATATATATGCATAAGAATAAAAAAAATAAAAAAAATAAAAGAACTGAAAAAAATAAAAGAACTGAAAAAAAAACTAAACGAATAAAAAAGTATTCAAAAAAACAACAAACAGGTCAACCAAACAGAGAGAAACAACAAAAAGGAAAAACGATGAAAAATGATATCTGTAAAAAAGGAATGACTGATGAGGCTTATAAATATTATAAATATACCGAATTTTTTAAAAATAATAATAAATCGCTAGACATGAATAACAAAAAATCGGTATCTAACGTCCAGTAGATCCAAACCCTCCATCCCCTCTCTCTGTTTCCTCACCCAGTTCATTTTTTGTATTTACGATTTCTACTATAATTGGAACTAACCCTGGTGCGCAAATTTGCAAGTATCTGTCAAACTTCTTTCCAAAATAATCAGCGTCTTCATCATCGTGTGATGATGTATCGGAATCAATATTTACAACATCAAACATTCCCATGAGATGACCGCGATATCCGGCATCAATGATTCCTACTGAATTTGCCAACCGTAGTTGCGTCTTGGATAAAGAGGAACGAGGATACATGTAATAACCTGTATTGAATTTTTTACCTGTATCCGTTAGCATTCTCGCAGAACAACAAACCTTTAAATCCAATTTGTTTACCGGTTTTACGTCTTTCCATCCTGGTCCGAAGAAGCGCAAATTATCTCCATAAGTGTTTTGTTCTGCGGGGTCGTCTTCATTACCAGTGGCAAATAAATCAAATCCGGCATCAATATAGGTGGGACTGTTTTGTAGTTTTTTATTATGGTTATCCGCTGCCATATAATACATATTCTTTAACTGATTGTCATTCGAATCTACAAATAGCTTTAAATGCATTACCTTGTCATATGTATTTAGAAGCTGGTTTAATAAGTTTAAATTATTATTTAAAAAGTCTGTTGTCATCTTTAAATAATACTCTTTAATATCTTTAAATTGTTTTACTTTATTTGGTTTTATTTTGGTTTTATATTTGATTATTTGGTTATAGTTAGTCTTCTATTAAATCCAATGCTTTTAACCTGGTATAAAATACTCGGCGACTTAGATTTAACTTTGTTTTTTCACTATTCATATCATGTAATAAATTAATTACTTTTAATTCAATATTGACTGCCCCTTGTTGCTGCGCATTATGTTTTAGGTTCATTAATTTATTTATCTCTTCTTCTATTCTTGTTAAATTTTTGTAATACTCTTTAAATTCAGTCTTCATTTCTGAAACGATTTCTGCGTGCGTTTTGGTTGTCGGCATTTCATCAAATTCCATTATTTCTTCTATGGTTGCTGTTTCTTGGTGTTTTATTTTACCATCTATGTCTTTTCTATAGTAATTTACATTTGCTTTGTTAAAATCCAATATAAATATCTCTCCTAGTATATCATTTGGTTCATTTATAATATAACCAGCCTCCAATATATTTATATAGCTACTTTGACAATAATGCAAGTATTTAGACCAATCTTCTGATTTAGATTCAAAATTTGCAAAGATTTTACATTTTTCTATATCACTTGGTTTTGGTTTTTGTTTGGATGTGCTGTTTATTATCTTTATTTTTTCAAATGCTTCTTTTAATTGTTCTTTTGTTTTGAAATGTCGCATTAATACAAATATCTCTCTAACTAGAATTTGCCAAAGTAAATCTGCATCTTGTTGAACTCGCATTAGTCGCTTCTTTTTACCTATAATATATCCAAAATAACCTTGGTTTATCATTCCAATTGAGTTGTATTTATTAACTTTTCAATAAAGTTTTAATATATTTTTACATATAATATGTATTTGTTTTATTAGATTTTATTATAGATTTTATTATAGATTTTATTATAGATTTTATTATAGATTTTAGTATAGATTTTGGTATTATAGATTCGTATTGAATGGGGTTGTTTGCGGCACGTCCTTAATATTTTTAGGAACTTGGGATGGTTTTACTTCTGTATACCAAGCTGGTGGAGATAAGTAAATTGGCTGTGATCCACAACCCGTATTAAAACTGGTAATGCTTGTTCCTGCAGCTGATTGACTAGAACCAACCGAAGTAGCATAAGGGAATGGCTTTTGAGCACCAACAGGATTAACACATCCTCTATTAAGATATTGATTATATTGAGAATAGGAAACTGGCTGATAAAGTATTTTCGTGTATGGGGCATTACGAGCCATGTCATTGTATTTAAATCTTGCAGTAGAACGTCCTGGTGTACATAATGTAGGTCCTGATTTAACGTTATGACCTTCATAAATTCCAACATTGTTGACCTTGAGATTACATGTATTGGCGGCGGCCTTGTTTTGAATGTATAAGTGCTGACTCTTGGTCTCGGCTTGATTTCCAGAGTAATTAGGCTGCACCCAGTAATTGGGATACTGACCATAATAAGCCCATTTGTACTTCTTTTGTAATAGACCATATGTGGAGACTACTGATGGTTTTATATATAAGTATTGTGTTCCTAGTGTATCCACTGCACGCGCGTTGAGAAGAGGCTCTACAATTTGACCTTTGTTACCGAAGTTGCGAATAGTGCCTGTTGATTGAATGCCATCTTTTACACTTCCTACCAATGTGGCTGATGGATAACTAGTTGGACTAGTACCAAAACTACCACCAACTGGACTACCGGTTGGGTAAGAACCTTTTGATCCTCCATAGCCGATTGGATAGAGGCCTCTAAATGGGGTCCCTGATTTGGACATTTTCATATCGCGACCTACTCCACCTATGTTTCTATGTCCACCATTGATTGAAAAACCAGAATTATTTGGGTGTTTTATTGCTATATCTAGGGCTGTTGTTGCATGACCGAATGGTCCCTGTGGTAACCAATACCCACCAGGAGCGGTTCCTGATCGTTTTGAACCATGTTTTATTACTGATTTTCTTTTAAAAGCTGTTAATGACATTATATATAGTATACGATGAGATTAATTATTTTATATTGAATCTTTTTCATATAAATAATATACTACGATTTTTTGGGTCTTTCGTTAGACATCTAGAGAGAAGCCAGTATAACTTTGTATTCTTTATTGGATGGGATTTTAACAAGTTGCCCAAGTTTATTGGGATTTGTTCTTGTTCTTGTTTTAGTATTTGTTCTTGTTTTAGTATTTGTTCTTGTTTTAGTATTTGTTCTTGTTTTAGTATTTGTTCTTGTTTTAGTAAATAGTTTGTATAAAATTCATTATCTGATAGTAATGTGTATAGAGCTAAACACCCTAAACTAAAATATGTTGTTTTGTAATGGCAGTAGGACGGTAGTTCTTTAATTTTTAACAACTCTGGAGAGACAAAAAAATCACCGGGCGTAAAGGGATAACTAATTAAAGCCATGTTGTTTTCTTGCACTTTGACCAGTAATTCGGATGCAATGTGCACGAATATTTTATCGTTGATAACGATTATATTTTCTGTGGAGTAACCCATTATCGTGCGACTTTCGGTTGTTAAAAGGTATGTCAGTTGTGATGTTAGGGATTTTATTAAGGATGCGACATCGTTTATATTTAACTGCTTTTTACCTGTTTCCGTTTGTTTTTCTTCTTGGAATTGGTCTAAGGTCTTTACTGAATCGGCTTTAAATTTTAGGGTTTTGAAATCGGTGGTGGATGTTCCTCCTTGAATTAGTTTTGTTTTTAATAGTGAATTTATTATTATAGGGGAGGGATAAGTGAAGATTATTTTAAATATTTTGTTTTTTTCTTCTATTATTTTCCAGTTGTTGTCTATTTTTCCGTTGTTTGTTGTCATATTTTTATATGTATAATATTGTACTACGTTTTTATTATTTTATTAATTTATTAATTTACTTTATGTTTAATCATAAAAATAAAAATGGCAATACTGCAGAAATGGATTCTCATTTATCTGACATGTTTAATCATAAAAAAACGAGAGAGAAGGATATGATGCGTTTTCAAAATATTCGCCCAAAAATCAATAATAAATTAGCTTTGATAGCTAATGTTAATGTTAATGTTAATCAATCAAATAATATAAATAATGGTACATATGATGTTTCTGATAATATTTCTGATAATATTTCTGATAATTTTTCTAATGATCTAGAGAAAGGGGTCACTGATATCTTTAAAATTCATAATATTAAAACATCGGTCACTATTGATTTTAATATGAAAAACAGTGATAATAATACTATTAGAAACTACCCTATTGTTCCTTCTAAAGAAATATTAGTACCAACGTATTCGGAGCTTGATAATTATAATATTGGCGGCATTAGTAAAAATATTAGTAAACATCTTAAAATGGATATCTTCATAAGTGATAAAGATTCTCATAGAGATTTTGATATTAGTAAATTACGTAATAAAAATGTTCAAATTATTACTAATGTTTACCAAGAACTATATTTGGAAAATAATAAGCCTACCGGTTTAGGAGACTTTATCAGGGGGTGTTATTTCTTATTACAATTTTGTGAAAAATATAGTTTTCAATTTAAAATTATTATTAATCATCCTATTGCTTTCTTTCTTGAAAAATTTTATAAGAAGTTTACCATGAATCAACATGTGTATAAAAATTTATTTGCAAACATTCCCATGTTCACATCTAATAATTGGAAAGATTCAATATTTGACGCATCTGATTATATTACTGGAAATGTTACCACTTATACTACTATGTCGGAATTTTTTTATTTTTTATGTGATACCAATGTTACTGGGAATAATCTTTTTGTTTATAATATCATGTTTCCGTATGATGATGTTAAAGAAGAACATAAGGCGTTTGTTCGTAACTTTTTTGAACCTAATCAAGAAATGAAATTATATATTGATGAATCATTGGCTGATATCGGGCTTGTTAGAAAGCAATATTCGGTTATTCATATTCGTTCTGGGGATAATTATTTGAATGACAGTGTTAAAATTTTTGATTCTAATTATTTTAGGCGACTTGTTTATGAAATTGGCATGTTAGTTAGTGTTAACAAGGGTGTAAATTATTTGTTAATAGCAGATAATAATGAAATTAAAGTGCTTCTTATGGAAAAGATAATGGGGATTAAATCATTCTTAAAAAAAATTACTCATTTGGGTGAAGGAACCTTGTTACTAAAAGATGAAGTTAAAAATACCATGTTGGATTTTTATTTGTTTTCTTTTGCTAATTCTATTCATTCTTTTACTTCGTATCCACACGGAACCGGTTTTAGTTATTGGTGTGCTCAAACTTATGATATACCTCATAAATGCAAATATATTAAGGCTGAATTATAATTATAGATAGTTTGGGTTATAGGGGTTATTTGGGGTTTTAATATTAAAGATTAGATTTTAATATTAAATATTTTAGGGTTTATTTATTTATTTTGAATTTACTTTGGATTTACTTTGGATTTACTTTGGATTTACTTTGGATTTACTTTGGATTCTATCTAATTTTTTATCCATTTATAAGGTCCATTTCCTTCAACTTTAGTATTTACTTTTAATGGTTCAATCTCAATATCTTGTCTTTTTCCATAAACCGACCAGTAAAAACTTCCATTTTTGCCATAAACATTGAATTGATTATCTTTTACACGAGAGCATTTTAAAGAGGGTGGAGGGGGTTGTTGTTCTTCATCCGGTTCTTCATAGATAGGAGTTAATTGAATTGTGAAATTTGTAGCTAATTTATTTATGTATTCTGGTAAGAAAACGGTTGTTGAATGATTGTTTTCTATTTTTGCTTCTCCGCGATAATAAACACCTGATTCAGGGCCTTCTAAACAAGCATGAACTAAATAGTTTTCGGTTTTTAGAGGATGTTCAATCACAAAGGTTTTAATACCATTAACAGTTAAGGTTCCTGATACAATTGCATTACCATTTACATTTAAACCATAACTAGGTACTGGGAAATAAATCATTACAACACCATTTCCGCCAGAACCGCCAATGCCAGCACTACCACCACCAGCGCCACCACCACCACCACCAATCGAACCATTTCCACCAGTACCGCCATCACTAGTAGAAGGACCATTTTGACCAACAGTTCCTAGAGTAAATGTTGTTAAATTACTATTAGAACCACCACCACCACCACCACCACCACTACCGTTTAAAGAATTACGACTACCGCCAAGAATACCACCACCACCTGCAATTGAGGCGCTAGTAGCGCCAGCACCAGTACCACCACCACCACCACCACCACCAAATAGAATTGTTGATTGTATTCCATCATTAAAAGGAGTAGTATTTAGTGTAGTATCAGATAAACCTGCGGAATTTCTATTACCACCAGTTCCAGATGAAGAAGTTTTTGTTACTGTGAATGAACTACCAGTAGTCGTTGCGCCAGCTCCTCCACCTGTTGAAGTACCTCCTGGAGAACCGCCATTTGCTATAGCGATATTTGTTCCACTAACTGATATAGATGATGCATCACCTCCAAGACCAGGACTTCCTCCCTTACCTACATTTATAGTATATGTAATACCAGCTGTCATTGTAAAACTTCCATAAATAACGCCACCTCCTCCACCTCCAGCACTTCCTGCTTGACTTAAACCACCACCACCTCCGCCAACTAGCAAAGCATAAACCGTGATAGTTTGTGTCGGGGTTATTGTTTGTGTTAATCCAGAACCATTGCTTTGATTATAAAATAAATAGTAAGAATATCCTTGAGTAATTGTTGTTGAAAAAGGATTCGTATAAGAAGGATAACTATAAGATGGGCTATATGTAGTTGTAATATTACTATTATAATTGTACTTGATACCGGTAATATCCATACCTTGTGATGCAGATAGGTAAGTAAAAGATCCTGTTGCACCTGTTATGCCTTGTGATGCGGATAGGGAAGTGAAAGATCCTGTTGCTCCTGTTATATTTCCAAGTGTTAATAAATTTCCTGATACAGTTGCATTACCAGTTAAAATTGAATTTCCTGATACAATTGCATTACCATTTACATTTAAACCATAACTAGGTACTGGGAAATAAATCATTACAACACCATTTCCGCCAGAACCGCCAATGCCAGCACTACCACCAC
>Ga0214921_10008505_pt1 | contig 13279 bp, 7 predicted proteins | sample LL1505_MetaG_FD_177992 | JGI IMG/M metagenome (GOLD analysis project Ga0214921, IMG submission 177992) | Freshwater microbial communities from Lake Lanier, Atlanta, Georgia, United States - LL-1505 | ecosystem: Environmental > Aquatic > Freshwater > Lake | place: USA: Georgia | collected 2015-05-28 | reverse complement strand
TATGTTTGTGGATTTTAACAAAATAAAAAATATTTACATAAAAAAAATATGTTTTATTTTGTATGTTCTTTATTTTAAGGGAGGGTTTTTTGTAGATATTAATGTTATTCCAACAAATAATATTATTAATTTTAATCTAAAAAATAATACAATATATTTTGTTGAATCAATTGTAGATTCGAATAATTTATTTTTAGGAATTATAGGATCATCTAAAAATAATATTCATCTTTTAAATCTAATACAACATTTAATTAATTTTGATAAGTGTGAAAAAGAATTTAATTCAAAAATATTTTATGAAATGATAAAAAATAACGTAAGTGAGAATATAACTATTTTAAACGAAAAAACATATAATTCAAATTATGTTTCAAGTATTAATGAGTTAGGAGAAGTTTTATTTAACCACTATTATAACCCAAACATTAGTTATACAGAAATACCATTAATTTTTAAAGATATTGTTAGTGTAAAAGATATTAAAATTGGCATAACATTAAGTATTTTTAAAGACGTAGTGTCTTTTTTTTCTAATGGTATAAATCAAAATAGTTTATTTTTATGTGAATTACTTTTAAATATTGGGTTTGACGTTTATTTTATAGTTGAAGATTCAAAATTATTTGATATAGACGAAAATAGTTTATCTAAAACCTTATATGACAAAAGATTCAAATTTGCAAAATACTCTGAAATTCTTTATTCTGAGTTTAATCTTATTATTACCCTAAGTTTTTCATATAGCGAACAATTTATATATAATTACCTAAAATATTTAAATACAAAGCATGTTGGTTATTTTTGTGGAAATACATATATAATTGAAAGTGAAAAAATACTGTATAATCAGCATAAACATACACAGAATTGTGAGTATGATTTCCTTATTAACGATAAGCCTAAATATGATGAAATATGGAGTATTCCACAAATGGTTGAAATTAATCGTGATTTTTGGTCTATTTTATATCAGTGTAATTGTATTGAGGTACCTTTTGTTTGGTCGGATAAAGCCATTCATTTATCTTGCATAGTAAATAAATGTAATGAATCGGATTTATTATATAAAAACAGAGGATTCGAAAAAAAAATTGCCGTGTTTGAACCAAATATAAGTATTATGAAATGGGCATTGCCTGCTGTGTTAATATGTGAAAATGCTTATCGTAATAATAAGTTTATTAAGCATTTATACATAACAAATATTTCTTCTTCTAAAATCATAGATTTTAATTTAAAACAATTTAATAAATTTGTTTCTTCATTAAAATTAGTAAAGGATAAAAAATGTTCAATTGAATCACGTTATAATACATTATCATTTATGAAAGATCATGCTGACGTTGTTGTATCGCATCAATGGGGAAATCCATTAAATTATTTATATTTTGACTTAGCATGGATGGGTTGGCCTATTTTACATAACGCTTATTTATGTAAAAACATTGGTTATTTTTATGATAATTTTAATTTAGTTGATGCATCTATTCAATTAGAAAAAATATTAGTAGAGCATGATAAAAATATAGATGTATACATAAAAACAAATAGAGAAGCAATTGGTATTTATTTGCCAAACAATTTAGAATTACAAAATAAATATAAAAATTTAATATTCAAATTACTTAATTAATGTCTGGTCGTAAGGTCTGATACCCTCGTGCATCAACGACCGTGCATACATCATCTTGCTAGTCATATAGATTTTAATCCATATCACTAGACATTGCACCTCATTGTTTATACTGATTGGTTTGCCAATAAAATGTAGTATTCTTTCATAATAAACTATCTACAGATAATGCCCTGACATATATTATTATTCTGATTTACGGTATTCTCATGCAATGAAACCTTACACTTTACAATTACAAATATTAGATGGTTTAGGATTTAGATGGTTTAAATTATTTAGGCAAAATAAATATTTATTATTTGTTTTTTTCTTAATCAATATTATATGGAACCTCTACAACTTACTATACCGTATTTTGATAATTTAGGTAGATTAATTACACAAAATATAACTGAATTATCTAGTGCATTAACTACTGGATTATCAACTGAGACTAGTTCTAGAGTTTCTAGTGATGAATCATTAACAACTACATTATCAACTGAGACTAGTTCTAGAGTTTCTGGGGATGCATCTTTATCCACTGCATTATCTGTTAATAATATCGGATCTTTAGCTGGCTTTTCTGTAAGCAACAGTAATTTAACTAATTTCGGAAATACATGGAGAGCTAAAGAAACTAACAGAAGATGGTTTGCAGTATCAGTATCGTCATCCGGACAATATCAAACTGCGGTTGTTTATGATGGTGGTCAAATTTATGTATCAAGTGATTACGGAAATACATGGACGGCTAAAGAAACAAACAGAAATTGGTGGGCAGTATCAGTATCGGCATCCGGACAATATCAAACTGCGGTTGTTGCTTTGGGTGGTAATATTTATGTGTCAAGTGATTACGGAAATACATGGACACCAAGAGAATCTGTTAGAGACTGGCGTTCAATATCTTTATCATCATCCGGACAATACCAAACTGCTAGTGGTCTTTATTGTAATATTTATGTGTCAAGTGATTACGGAATTACATGGACACCTAAAGCAAATAATGGCAACCGTTGGGATTCATTATCTTTATCATCATCCGGACAATATCAAAGTGTTATTGCAGATCAAAGTAGTATTTTTGTGTCAAGTGATTACGGAAATACATGGACACCTAAAGAATCTAATAGACATTGGCGTTCAATATCAATATCGTCATCTGGACAATATCAAACTGCTGTTGCAGAATATCACGAATATAGCGGAGCTTTCGGTAGGCGATCAGATGGTCAAATTTATGTGTCAACTGATTATGGAAATACATGGACAGTTAAAGAAACTAATAGACGCTGGCATTTAGTTTCTATATCGTCATCTGGACAATATCAAACTGCTGGTGTTGCTTATGGTGGTAAACTTTATGTATCAACTGATTACGGAAATACATGGACACCAACAGAATCTGATAGAAATTGGTGGTCAGTATCTATATCAGCATCAGGCCAATATCAAACTGCTGTTGCTGATGGTGGTCAAATTTATGTGTCATATTGTGGCCCACATTCTTCGGAAATAACTACATTAGTTTCTGGTGATACATCATTATCCACTGCATTATCAAATGAGACTAGTTCCAGAGTTTCTGGTGATACATCATTATCCACTGCATTATCAAATGAGATTAGTTCTAGAGTTTCTGGGGATGCATCTTTATCCACTGCATTAGTTTCTGGTGGTGCATCATTAACCGCTGCATTAGCAAGTGAGAGTAGATACAGAGTTTCTGGTGATGCATCATTAACCGCTGCATTAGCAAGTGAGAGTAGCTACAGAGTTTCTCTTGATGCATCTTTATCCACTGCATTAACTAGTGAGATTAGTTCTAGAACTTCTGCTGATACATCTATAATTAATTCACTCTCTAATGCTATTAGTAATATTATCGGAGTTGCAACTCCCAGTTCTCTTGATACTTTATCTGAATTAGCTCAGACATTACAAAATAATCCCAATGTTATTAATACATTATCAACCGGGTTATCAACTGAGATTAGTTCCAGAGTTTCTGCGGATGCATCATTAACCACTGCATTATCAACTGCATTATCAACTGAGACTAGTTCCAGAGTTTCTGTGGATACATCTTTATCCACTGCATTATCTGCGGAAATTGCATCTGTATCAAATGATGTGTTTAAATCGGTGCATGTCGATTTATGCAGTGCAGTTATAGCGGATGGATCATCCCCCTCACCTATTCCTTCTAGTATTAAATCATCAACTGATTTTTTTGAAGATGGATGGTATTATAAAAATTCAGGAACTGGTACTACTAATCAAAAAAAAATTAATTGGTACTTACCGGCTCCTTCAAACGCTACTGGTGTGGCAACTATGGCAAGTCTTTCTGAAATAGATTTGGCTGTTCATTTAGTTAGTAAAACTTCAACACCTTTTGTTACTGTTTATACTAAAGTGAAACCAGGAGCAAACAATCAAGCCAGTTGGTATCATTCTAGATATACATATGTATTGCTAAATAGTAATCTAACAGCGGGAAACGAAAAAAATTATTTATTTAGAGCGTGTCCGTCTGGTGGTAATGCAGTAGGAACTCAACCAGGTCGTAAAGCAGTTGATTTAGAAATAGAAAACTTTACCACTAAAATTGGCTCTGATGCTACACCACAAGACGAAATTTTGGCTATATCTGTAGGCACAGATTCTGGTGCCGCTGCCGGTAATGTAGAGTTTGTTCTTAGTTCGGTAAAAATGTTCAGTGCAAATGATAATGTGAACTATGTTTTCAACAACACAGTTTCTAGCGATGCATCTTTAACCACTGCATTATCAAGTGAGATTAGTTCAAGAGTTTCTGTGGATGCATCATTATCCACTGCATTAGTTTCTGTGGATGCATCATTATCCACTGCATTATCAACTGAAACTAGTTCCAGAGTTTCTGGTGATGCATCATTATCTACTGCATTATCAACTGAGACTAGTTCCAGAGTTTCTGGTGATGCATCATTATCTACTGCATTATCAACTGAGACTAGTTCCAGAGTTTCTGGTGATGCATCATTATCTACTGCATTATCAACTGAGACTAGTTCCAGAACTGCTACTGAGGTTTCTATAATTAATTCACTATCGAATTCTATCAATAATAAATTACCAATTGATAATCCATCGTTCACAGGTAAATGTGTTGGACCACGTGTTGAATTAGACAATATAACGATTAAAGATGTAGCTACAATAAATACATTATTATTTAATTTTATCAAAGTTGATAGTAATAATTATACTATTTCAGATATGTCTTCAAATATTACTATTTGTGGCAGTGAACCCGATATTATTAATTTACCATCAGACCCTATCAATGGACTGACAATTAATATAAGTAATTTAAGCGAAAATGATTTATTAATTAAATCAAATAAACGTATTTATAATTTATTGCTAGCACCAAATGGTGAATATGAAATACCATTACAAGTTAATTTTATTTACACGTTTACTTACACTGAAAAATCAAATAATCAAGGACAATGGTATTTTAGTTTTTAATTTCTGGACATATGGGATAAAATGCCATAGTTCAGCATATACACTGTATGTTTGAACTACAATGCCCTTGGGTATCACTTCATAAGTCCAGCTGGTAATGTGTCGGGTAATGCCGCACTAGTATCTCAACCTGGTTTTAAACCAATTGATTTAGAAATAAATCCACAAAACACAAATGGTGAAGGATTTTCACCAAACGACGAAAACCTTGCTATATCTGTAGGCACCGATTATGGTGCAGCTGTTGGTATATACCAAATCAACAATCATATTATTATAATTCCACTGGTGAACTAACTCCAAATTAATAATAAAATCGCAAATAACATTATACATAACATTTAAACATATATACTGATCACCAAGGTAATAGCATTCCATACATACAAATCCGTATGATGTAATATGGGTTTTTGTGAGAAAGTGGGAGCTCGTTTCGATTTACAGTTTTCTTGTAAAATAATGATTATTTTCCCATTTTTTATTGGGTTTATTACATAAAATTGATTATATCTATAATAATATAAAAATATAGTATATTATTATATAGTACTTATTAATGACCACCCAGCAAAACTCTACTATGATGCAATCCGCCTCTAAAATCATCGGTGTTCAATTCAGTATGTTATCTCCTGATGAAATCCGGCGAAACTCGGTTGCCGAAATCACCTCGCGAGATACCTATAACAATAACAAACCGGTTATTGGAGGACTATTTGATCCTAGAATGGGTGTTCTTGAAAATGGATTAATTTGCCCCACGGATGGATTGACATACATCGACACACCTGGATACTTCGGCCATATCGAAATGGCCCGTCCAGTTATATTCATACAACACTTGAAAGAAATTATGAAAATATGTGGATGTATATGTTTTAAATGCAGCAAACTTCGTATCAACAAATCCCAACATAGACATATAGAAACCCGTTCGGCAAGTGACCGTTGGGATTATGTATCTAAATTGGCTACAAAAATAAAACGATGTGGAGAACAAACGGACGATGGATGTGGATGCAAACAACCCGATAAAATCAAATTGGAAGGAATGGCGACCATTTATGCCGTTTGGGAGAAAATGGACGCTGGTGAAGATGGCGACAAAAAAATCAGTATCAAACTAACACCCGAAATCATATTGAAATTATTCAAGCGTATTTCGGATGAAGATGTTCATTTTATGGGGTTCAACCCACTTTGGTCGCGCCCCGAATGGATGATTTGTCAGGTATTACCAGTTCCCCCTCCAGCTGTCCGACCTTCCGTTAAACACGACGCTCAGCAACGCAGTGAAGATGACTTGACGCATATATACAGCAACATCATCAAGACCAATACAGATTTAATGAACAAAATCAACGACAATGCCAATCCTAGTGTTATAGAAGGTCTTACAACTGTATTGCAGTATTACGTCGCCATGATTGTCAACAACAAAGTCAAGGGTGCAGTCCCTATGGCTCAACGGTCAGGTCGTCCTCTACAGTGCATTATGGGGCGTCTCAATAGTAAAAATGGCCGTATTCGCGGCAATTTGATGGGTAAGCGTGTGGATTTCAGTGCCCGTTCCGTTATTACTGGCGACCCCAATTTGTCCATTCGCCAGCTCGGTGTTCCAAAGAAAATCGCCACCAATATTACAAAACCAATCACAGTAAATGATTTAAACCGCGCATTCCTATTACAATTAGTGAAGAATGGACCCGATGTGTATCCCGGTGCGAAAACATTGGAGCGACAAAATGGGGTCAAGATTTCTTTGCGAAATGTAGATCGCAACAATGTAACTCTACATAATGGCGATATCGTTCATAGACATATGATGGATGGAGATGCTGTTCTATTTAACCGTCAGCCATCTCTTCACAGAATGTCTATGATGTGTCATATTGTCAGAATTATGGAGAAAGGTGATACATTTAGAATGAACGTAGGTTGTACAAAACCTTACAATGCCGATGAATCAAGCATATAAAAGTCTTATCAACGTCGGCAACAGGGAGCGTTAAAAACGTGTTACTCCCTAGTTGTAATTTTATTAATAAAATTGCAGCAAAACACCTTGTTGCGGGAAGTCCCTTAGAGCCTATCTAGTCTAATAATCTAGAGAACCACTACTAAGTCTATGTTGGAAACTCATAGATGGCCGAGATTAGAACTCGGGTATAGTAATAATGTGGAGGATTGGGTAATCCGCAGTGTTACTTCCTAATGTCGTTTGGCAGACTATGGAAGGCATTCAGAGACTGAACGGGTGTTGGTGAACAGTGAAGGACTAGCCATCCTGAGTTTGCTTAAGATACAGTCCGGCCCCTTTAGAAACATTGGGGACCCTCCGTTTGATGGGGACGAAATGAATATGCATATGCCACAGAATGTATTGGCAGAAACAGAATTGCGACATTTGGCAGCTATTCCATACCAAATTGTCAGTCCAAGTAGTAATGCGCCTATTATCGGCATCTATCAAGACTCACTTCTCGGGTCTTATCGGTTTACACGTCCAGGCATCAAGTTTTCACCAAGAGACGCGATGAACTTGCTGATGATGTTTCCGAATGTTGATGTAGAAGCGCTAAAAGGTAAGAAGGAACTCACCAGTTTTGATGTTATATCACAAATCCTTCCACCAATGACAATGTCATACAAGATTGATAAATTGTTTGAAGAAGGTGAAGATTACGGAACATCCAATAATGTGTTAGAAATCCGCAAAGGTAAGTATGTCCGTGGTCAGATGGAGAAATCCGTTCTAGGCGGTAGTTCCAAAGGCATGATTCATCGTATTTATAACGATTTTGGCAATATGGCCGCTGCCAATTTCATCGACAATATACAAAACATCATAACTGAATATATGAAATCCAGTTCATTTAGTGTTGGTATAAGTGATTTGATTGCCGACAAAGAAACCGCCAAAAAAATCATCCAGGCGATCGATGTGCAGAAATTAGAAGTGCAAAGTCTCATCAACAAGGTTCATTTGGGTATTTTCGAAAACAATACTGCGTCTTCCAATAATGTGGAGTTTGAAACCCAAGTAGGTAATTTGCTAAATGAAGCAACCAATCAATCTGGTAAGAAAGCGCGCGAGAGTCTCAGCAAAGAAAACCGTTTCTTGATGATTGTCAATTCCGGTTCAAAAGGCACTCTTATCAACATTTCGCAAATGATTTCGTGTTTGGGTCAGCAGATGGTTGATGGAAAACGCATTCCCTATGGATTTGATAGCCGCACACTTCCACACTACAGTAAGTTTGACGATTCGCCTAAAGCCCGTGGATTCATTGAAAACTCGTATATTTCCGGATTAACCGCCCCGGAATTATTCTTTCATGCTATGGGTGGTCGTATTGGTCTTATTGATACTGCCGTAAAAACTTCGCAAACTGGTTATATCCAACGCAGACTTATCAAAGGGTTGGAAGATATCAAAGTGGAATATGATATGACGGTTCGCAACAGTAAGGGAAAGATTATTCAATTCGCATACGGTGATGACAATATCGATACAGTGAAAGTAGAAGATCAAGCTATACCATTGGTTGGAATGAGCCTAGAAGATATATACATGCATTACGATATTGCCGGATTGAATGGTCGCGAAACGGGTCTCTTGGAAATATACAGTAAAGGAACGATTACTCGTATGAAAAACCAGCGTGCAGATAGTAAGGCAATGTGCATGCAATATATCGAACGTATGATTAAGGACCGCGAACATTTGGTTGAAAAATTGTTCAAAAATCGCGATGAAAACAATGTTCGTATTCCAGTCGCATTTCAATACGTTATTGCGAATATTCAAGGCCAATTGGCTCTGACGCCTAACTCCGTTGTAGATATAACACCACTGGAAACATTCAAAATCATAGAGCAATATTTTGCTAAACTGAAGCGATTCCACTATGCACCACCTACACGTCTATTTGAAATAATGTATTTCTATTACTTGTCGCCTCGTAGTTTATTGGTGGCCAAGCGATTCAATCGCAAAGCACTCACTATGTTGTTGGAAACGATCGAACTGAAATACAAACAATCGATAGTGCACCCCGGTGAAATGGTGGGAGTTATAGCAGGCCAATCGATTGGTGAACCGACTACACAGTTGACCCTCAATACTTTCCATTTAGCGGGGGTTGCTTCCAAATCCAATGTGACTCGTGGTGTCCCAAGAATAGAAGAAATCCTGCGTCTTACAAAAAATCCCAAGAACCCTTCTCTCACTGTTCATCTCAAACCGTTGGACGAATCGGAGAAAGACAAGGCCATACTGTTTGCCAATATGATGGAACATACAAAACTAGTGGATGTAGTCAAATCCATCAAAATCTGTTTTGATCCAAAGGAACGCAGTAGTCTCATCGAAGAAGACGGGCTTCTCATGGAGCAATACTATGAGTTTGAGAACTTGATGAAGGAATGCAATGGAGATGAAGACGAAGACGCAACGCCTAAATCAAAATGGATTATTCGTATGGAATTGGACGCCGAAGTGCTCTTGGACAAAAATATTACGACCGACGATATTCACTTTGCCATCAAAAACAGTTATCACGGAAAAGACATAACGTGTGTTTATTCGGATTACAATATGGATAAACTCGTGTTCCGTATTCGCATGAATAGTTCCGTATTTGCCAAGGGACGCAATCGCATCAAGGTAAAGGGAGTAGTAGATTCGCTCGACCAATCGGATGAAATCTATATGCTCAAAAACTTCCAAGACACATTGCTAAACAACATTGTATTACGAGGTATCAATGGTATAGCAAACGTGATTCCACGCAAATTGCAAAACATGGTTGTAAAAGATGAAAGTAAATACGCTCGCAAAGATGTATGGGTTTTGGATACAACCGGTTCCAATTTATTAGAATCTTTGGCCCTAGACTTCATCGACAATACGAGAACGTATAGCAATGATATCAAGGAAATATTCGATGTTTTAGGAATTGAAGCGGCGCGTCAAATTATTTACAACGAGATGAGCGATGTCATGGAGTTCAGTGGTGGTGTATATATCAACTACCATCATCTCAGTCTATTATGCGATAGAATGACTTGCACGAAAGATATGGTTAGTATTTTCCGCTCAGGTATTTTAAATGACGATATCGGTCCTATTGCAAAAGGCACATTTGAAGTCCATACAGAAGTATTCTTGGATGCAGCTAGACACGGCGAGTTTGACCATATGCGTGGAGTATCCGCAAATGTTATGTGCGGTCAGTTCGGATACTATGGCACAAATGCTTTCAATGTCGTATTGGATTTACAAGAAATGGCGAAATTGGGTGAAGCTGAGGTCAATACAACAACTGCAGCAGAAGAACTAGACAAATTGCAAGGTAAGAAGTTGGAAGAAACGGGAACATGTGGAAAGCAAAAACTCGCGATAAAAACCAACATAGCCAATCTCAATGGAAACACTACAACTGGATGCGACGATGAATACAATATGGGATTCTAAGAGCAAACATATTACACAATAATTCGCTTATAAATCCATCATAAATCATAAACAATAAATCATACAATATTTTTTTTCATACTTTTCATAAAATTGAAATACTATTTTTAGATTTGTATTATATCATTCTACAATACAAATTATTATTTATTCAACCAAAGTGATATACCAAATCATCTATAACTATGTCAGCAAACGTATTTTATGCATTGGAGGAAGAAATATCATATCTTCCATCTAGGAGCACAGAAGTTCGTAAAGCATTGAAAAAATTGCGTGAAATAGACGCATTAAAAGAAAAAACTACATATACTCCCGAAGAATTGGAAAAACTATCAAAGGAAGCGTATTGGAAAAGTATTTTAGACCCTCCAGACACAAAAAAACAAGAAGAAGATGAGCGCAAAGCAAAGCAATATAAACGTCATATGGAAAAAGAAGCAAAACGGGCCTCGCGATTAGCTGCGGAAGAAGAACGTCTTAAAAAAGAACGCGATGCTAGAATCAAGCGAGAAGAAGAGCGTCTTAAAAAAGAACGCGATGCTAGAATCAAGCGAGAAGAAGAACAAATGCGCCGTAATGCAGAACGCCAACGTGCAGAAGAAGACCGTCGCCGAATACATGATGAGCAAATGAGAAGAGAACTGGAGGAAAAACACCGCGATGCTAGATTCAGACAAACATATGTAAATGAGTTTCGAAGTGCTATGTCTGTTTACAAAACCCCTGACCGAGCCTTCCGCAAACTTTCACTAAAATATCACCCAGACAAGAATCCTGAAAACAGAGACCAAGCGGAAAAAATACAGAAAATACTAGGAGAAATTCGCGACCAATTTACACATAATGTATAAAATATATATGTCTATATCTATATCTATCTTGTATTGTTGTATGTTGTATGTTATATGATATCTTTTGTAACAAATAATAACTTGATTCTATGTTTTTACTGATTCTCATTTTATAAAATCAAATAAAGAGAACATTCTATTTGTATATAACATATACGTATACATATATAACAAAATGACCGAAGAAACCGAACAATCAAATATATGGAAACATTGGGCTATAGAAGATTCATTAAAAAAAACAGATACGTATGATATTTTGTATAACAATTCTGCCAATATAGAGTTTGAATGCCAGAAAGATTTGTGCAATTTTATAAAATATTGTGAATATATGATGTTTTCAAATAGCGATTACCCTCAACCTGTTCCAGAAGAAGAATGTCGTGAATATTTCAGAAGACTTTACAAATATGTAGACTCTATATACACAGATATTATGTTAGAGAAAAAATACAATTAGGCATTAGCGGATTATGATTATCCTTCGATAATATAATTCTCCAAATAATCCTCTAACACCTACGCTCGTTCCGAGCTCCGGCGTTCTCGCAATATATGGGCACTCCATACATTTTTCAGAAAATTGAAATACATTTTTTATAATTGGTGTGTGGCATATTACGCATTGCCTTATTATACCCGATTGTTATCAATCATTACAAACTATTAAAATGTCCGTATCTAAACAGCCCGCTGGATGCTCTTATTGCCGCAATATTCCTGGTAGCGATTGGCAATCACATAGTCTCAAAAATGGGATGAATGTGGTTGTTTGTCCTACAGTTATAGAAAGAAACACATGTAAGTATTGCAAATTATATGGTCACAAAATAAAAGACTGCCCCAAAGTGGCCGAAAAGAAAAAACGCGAACAAGCCACTATCATAAAACTGAACGCAGATTTCCCGCCTTTGTCCGATAAGGCGCCGAAGGCGCCCGGGGGCGAAGCCCCCACGGTGAGCGTTGCTCCTCCAGTATCTTATTCTGGAAAAGCGATTAAAAATCGCCCAGAACACATAGTTGCAAAACTGGAGAAGGAGCACAAAGACCATATACAAGCCGAAAAAGAAAAAAAACAGAAAAAACACGAAGACTGGTTGAAGCGTGAAGAAGAACGCGAAAAACAGGCAGAAATCGAGAAGCAACGTTGCGCAGCCCGACATGTCCAAGCAATGTATGACAAGTATGGCACAACGTGGTATAGATGGGTGGAACAAACCGCCGAAGACTGTGATGAAGCATATGACTTGCGTGAGAAAGAAGCCGAAGACGAATATCGCCGAGAATATGAAATAAAACAATATTGCAAGGAACAAGAAGCATATTACGAAAAAATGGAACAGGAGCTCACACCTGAAGAGTTTCAAGATTGGGAATGGGAGAGGGATGAAGAATATTTTGACAATCACTATGCTAAAGAAGCTAGCTTTAACACACTAGCATCGAATGCAGCGAGATGCTATTATGCTAAACACGGGTTGATGCTACCTGACGGCGATTTCGTAAGCGATGAATGGGGAGCCGAGAGGAAAATAGACAAAGTATTGCGCGAACGAAGACAAAATGAACAAAAATAAACCACTTATTTGTATATTCATATGTTTGTATATGTTTTGTATATTCATATTTACTGTAATGTATAATTAATTTGTTTTTGTTTTTATGGTTGGTTTGTTTTTAGTTTGTATAGATTGGTTATGCTAAAGAAACCTTATATTGATAACGATATTTTTCTTTTTCGCTGAAATTGTCAGTTATACAAATTACTTTCGAAGGCTTGTTTATAGTAATTTCTTTCAT
>Ga0214921_10008503_pt1 | contig 13283 bp, 11 predicted proteins | sample LL1505_MetaG_FD_177992 | JGI IMG/M metagenome (GOLD analysis project Ga0214921, IMG submission 177992) | Freshwater microbial communities from Lake Lanier, Atlanta, Georgia, United States - LL-1505 | ecosystem: Environmental > Aquatic > Freshwater > Lake | place: USA: Georgia | collected... | reverse complement strand
GCGGGCGCCTCAAGGCTTCTTCAGCAAGTCTGCGCTGCTCTGCAAGTCGCTGATAAGTAGGCATTGTTGTCCTCAGGATTTTCGTGATTGCCTTCACAGCAGCAGCCTCGTCGCGCGTTTCAAGTGCGCTCACTAATGCGCGCCGATCGCTGAACAGTGAAGGCACCGGGTCCGACCCAACCTCTCTGATTAGATTTCGTAGGGCGTCAGTAAGTCCGCGCGAAACCATCACCGCCACCTCGTTGTGGGTAGCCTGAGCCAGCAAGTTGTGAAAGTCGATGTTGACTGCGATCCGCTCGGCGGCGAGTCCCGCCTGATGAAGCCTCTCGCCTTCGTCGACGTTCTCGCCCAAGGCGGACAGATCAGCCGCGGTGGCTCTATCGCAAGCGGCACGCACCAGCGCGGACTGGATCCAGAGCCGCGCTTCAAAAAGTTCGTCAATCGAGACATTACCCAGCCTAAGCAGGTCGGCCATGTTGTCTGACACAAGGCTGGCCCGGCCTGAAGAGACGAAAGCGCCGCCTGTGTTGCCTTTGCGCAGAACGACCAGTCCGTTGGCCTCTAGCACCCGCAGGGCCTCACGGAGGGCGGGCCGACCTATGCCCAATATCTGCGAGAGTTCCCGCTCCGGGGGCAGGCGGTCGCCGGGTTTGAGGCTGCCGTCGAACAGCATCGCCCGAACCTGTGCGATGACCTCCTCAAAGGTTCGACGCGTCTGAATCGGTTTGAAGTCGCTGTGTATGTCGGCCATGGAGAAAAGGTAATCTCTTTTGAGTGGTTAATCGCCTATACGATTTCTGGTCATTGTTGCATAATGGTAAGACCAAAGATCCACTGCGCTTTTTCGTCATTTTTAGAAAGCACTTTTCGATGTCAAATGCAGAATCGATCCGATGCGACGTTGCCATCATCGGGGGCGGAATTTCGGGCATGGTTGCCGCCGTTCGCGTGGCTCAAGGTGGCCGTCATGTTGTGGTCTTCGAGAAATCTCCCGACGATCGCTACCTATGCAACTCCCGAATCACGGCAGGCATTTGGCATTGTTGTCTGACCGATGTTTTGAGTGATCCGGTTCTGCTAGAGCAGAGGATCATGGAGGTGACCGGGAATAACGCTCGGCCAGACGTTGCCAAGGCGGTTGCGCGCGACGGCTTGCGTGCCGTTCGATGGATGCAGGCCGCGGGAATCCGCTTTATCAAGGGCCCTTACGACTATCAAAGTTTCATGTTGTCGCCGCCTACGATCACTCCGCAGGGGCGGCAATGGGAAGGGCGCGGCGGCGATGTGATGCTGCGCACTCTTGAGGCAGAGCTGGTTCGAAAGGGTGGAAAACTTCTTCGTGGATACCGCGCGACAAAGCTGCTTAAGAGTGAAGGCGCAGTCTGCGGATTCGAGGGCGAGGACGGCGGCGGACGGCCCTTTAGAGTCGCATCGTCAGCCGTGGTGATCGCTGATGGGGGCTTCCAGGCAAATGATCAGCTGACTCGCGGACCTATCTCATCTCAACCCCAGCACTTATTTCAGCGCAACGCGCGGTCCGGGATGGGCGATGGCATGACCATGGCTGTCGAGGCCGGGGCCGCAATGTCGGATCTGCGCGGCTTCTACGGCCATGTGTTGTCGAAAGACGCCTTCGGTAACGACAAGCTCTGGCCGTACAACTGGCTGGATTACATCTTGGCTGCGGGAATTGTCGTCGGAGCCGATGGCAAGCGCTTCTCTGATGAAGGGCTGGGTGGGGTGGACATGGCCAATGCGATCGCCGCGTCAGAAAACCCATCGGACAAAGTCGTGATCGCTGACAGCCGCATTTGGGAAGAGCGAGGCAGCTTTGGCTTGCTGCCGCCCAATCCTCGCCTACTTGATGCCGGCGCAACCGTTTACAAGGCGGACTCTTTAGAGGAGCTGGCGAGACAGTGCGGCGTCGATCCTGCAGCACTTTCGGCTGAAGTCCGCCGCTACAACGCGGCCCTTGCCAGCGGCGAATTGGGCGAACTCAGGCCCACGCGCACCTCCGCGAAATTTCAGCCCTACGCAATTGAACGTGCGCCGTTCATGGCCTTTCCCGCCTGCGCAGGCATCACTTACACCATGGGTGGTATCTCCATCAACGCAGATGCGCAGGTTCTGACTGCATCGGAAGATCCGATCTCTGGCCTTTACGCAGTTGGCTGCGCGAGTGGTGGCCTCGAGGGTGGAGAGAAGAAAGGTTACGTCGGCGGCCTCGTCAAATCGAGCGTAACGGGTCTTCGCGCCGCAGAACACATCCTGAACGAGTCCACGGCGCTTGCTTGAGCAAGGCGAACATGCCGAATAAATACCCTGCCGTTTTGTTCGTCGCGCGCTACGGACGCCGATTGGCGCTCGTTGTTGGCGTAGTCATTGCCTCTGCCGCATTGGTGGCACTGATCTTTGGGCAGCCAACGGTCGTTGCTGCAGCCGGGCTCATCGCTGCTGCGGCGTTTTGGGGCCTGTTGCGCCTGCTTGCCGAGATCGTTGAGGTGGTCGCCGAAACGCTGTTGCCCCGATGAGCAATATGATTCCTTCGGTGCTGCCCGCCCAGACCGATGTCGTTGTAATCGGCGCCGGTTTGGCGGGCCATTGCGCGGCGCTCGCGGCCGCGGAAGCGGGAGTCGACGTGGTCCTCCTAGAGAAGACTGCTATGCCGGGTGGCAGCAGCGTTATGAGCGCTGGCTCCTTCGCGCTGGCAGGCACAGACCTGCAGCGCAGTGCGGGTATCGAGGACTCTTCCGATCGTTTGGCGGAGGAACTCCTCAAAATTTCCGGTGGCCGTGCGGATCCAGCGCTTGTCCGAGTCTATGTCGAGCATCAGCTTGAGACCTATAAATGGCTCAAGCTCAGCGGCGTTCTCTTTCACGGCATCACACTCAGCTCTGGAACGGCGGTTCCGCGCACGCACCCGACCAATTCGGGGCAATTGATCTCGACGTTGCACTCTAAGGCGCTCAAGAATGGCCGCATCCATTTTGTGCCGCAAACAGCGGCGAAGCACCTGCATCTTGGGACTACTGGCCAGGTAAACGCTGTTGAAGTTGAGGGGTCAGGGGGTGTCGCTCTGATGGCGGTACGCGCAGGGGTGGTCGTGGCGAGCGGGGGTTTCACCCGAAACGGGGCGCTCATTGATCGTTACGCGCCCGGTTTAAGTATCGCGCCGGCCTGGGGTGGGGCGGGCAACACTGGCGACGGGCTCCTTATGGCGGCCGAGTTGGGAGCTGGCCTCGCTGACATGCAATTCGTGGCCGGCACCTTCGGTGTCGCGATCAATCACTACCCAGACACCAGCTTCTGGGCAGGCGATGAACTCGTGCTGCGGATGGCGATGTATCGGGGCGGTATCGCGGTAAATCTTGATGCGAAACGCTTCGCCGACGAGTCGCAGTCCTATAAAAAGCTCGCTACCCAATGCCTGCAACAGCCGAAGGCAATTGCTTTTCAGATCTTCGACCAGCGCGTCATGAACCAATCAGTCACAAATCCCAGCGTCAACGATTTGAAAGGCGCAGAGCAAATGGGGCTCGTTCGTTCGGCTGGCACCTTACGCGAATTGGCAGCGGTGCTTGGCCTTGATGGCGAACAGCTTGAAGCGACCGTGGCGCGTTATAACAATTTTGTTGATGCCGGCTTCGATGCTGACTTCCAAAGATCAACCTTGGGCGGCAGTTTCGGCAAGCTTGTGCCAATCGACATGCCCCCTTTTTACGCATTACCTTGTTCCGTTGCGTTGCTGTCCACGTACGCGGGGCTACGCGTGAACGAGACCATGCAGGTTCTACGCGAAAGCGGGGAACCAATCGCACGCCTATATGCAGCGGGCGAGGTGATCGGCGGCTTCCACGGGGAAGGCTACATGAGCGGGTCCGCACTCGGGAAGGCCGCCATTTTCGGGCGCCTTGCCGGACGCTTCGCTGCGGGGCCTGCCGCTCAACAAAATTCAGCTTTTTAAGGAGACAACCCATGAAGAAACTCATCGTCTTTGCAACTCTTCTCCTAAGCGCTCTGTGCGCTTCGGCGCAGACTTGGCCCGCTCGGCCTGTGAAGTTACTCGTCGGTTTTGCCCCGGGCGGACCGACAGATCTCGTCGCTCGGCTTATCGCGCAGCGTCTGACGCAGCAAACTGGACAAGCTTTCGTTGTGGAGAATCGGCCAGGTGCGAATGGCGCCTTAGCGGCGAGGGAAGTGATCGGCTCGGCACCGGACGGGTATACGCTACTGGTTGGTACCAGCGGCGCACTCACTGTCAGTCCTTCGCTGCTCAAGCAGATGTCTTACGAGCCTCTGCGTGACCTGACCCCGGTGGCCATGCTTGCCGGCTACCCATACGTGCTGGTTGTGCAGCCGACTGCTCCAATCAATGACGTGCGCGAGTTGGTCGCTTATGCGAAGGCCAATCCAGATAAGGGCGCCTTTTCTTCTGCGGGAATCGGATCGGTGAACCATCTCGCCGGGGAGTGGTTCTCGACGCTCACGAAGCTAAATCTCTCGCATGTGCCCTATAAGGGCGATTCGCCCGCGCTCTCGGACCTGATGACGGGGCGACTTCTATTCGGTTTTAACACCGTGACCACCTCCATGCCGCAAGTCAAGGCCGGTAAGCTGCGGGCCATCGCAGTTACGAGCGAGAAGCGCACTGATCTCGCTCCGGGTATCCCGACCATGATCGAGCAGGGATATCCCGGTTTCGTCGTCGAACCATGGAACGGCGTCCTTGGTCCGGCCAAGATGCCGAAGGACGTCGTGGATCGGATCAACTCCGTGGTCGCCGCTGCGCTGGTCGATCCGACCGTGAAGACGAAAATCATGGAAACGGGTCAGTACCCGATTGTCGAAACCCCTGAGGACATGCGCAAGCTCATCGAACAGCAGACCGCCCGCTGGCGAGATATCGCCCGGGCAGCCAACGTCCAGCCGGAATAAGCAATGACGGAGGGAAACGCTCACGCTGGTGCAGGTCTGTTGCGCCATTTGGCGAATTTTTCCTGCCGAGCATATCTGGGCGTTCCACCGGAGGTATCGAAAGAGGCCAAGTTAAGTATTCTCGATACGGTGGGTTGTATGGTGGCGGGCAGCACTGCACCGGAAACGCATCGATTCCTTCAAGCTGAACTCGAGTTGTCGGAGGGGCTTGGGGTCGCATCAGTCGTCGGGGCTACGAAGAGATTTTCGACAAGTGCGGCTGCGCGGTTGAACGGGTATGCCGGGGATCTCTTCGAACTCAACGACCTCACGGGTGGTCACGCAAGCATCGCCGTTGTGACCGCTGCGTTGGCTACTGCGGAAGCCAATGGGGTGGCTGGTGCGCAACTGGTCGACGCTGTCGTAGTCGGTATCGAAGTGACGAGCCGGATTTACGCAGCCTACTACCCGACCATGAAGCCTTACGAAGAGGTCGGCATCACGCCACCGGGGATTCCATCCACCATCGGTGCAGCAGCGGCCATATCTCGACTTAGTGAACTAAATGAAGAGCAAACTGCCGAAGCCCTCGCCATCGCCGGAACACTCGCCGGCTGGTGTCCGGCCGAGGTTATCTTCGGTAACGGTGGCACGATCAAACCGATACTCTTCGGCGCCTGGCCAGCAACGGTCGCAATGCAGGCTGTGGCGTATGCGCGGGCAGGCCTTACTGGGCCAGCGTCACTACTAGAAAGCCGCATTGGCCTCTACGCGACCCTCGCTAAAAGCTTCGATTCCGGCGCCATACTCGAGCCACTACGCTGGCATCTGGCATCGCCAAGGCGAAAGCGCCACGCCTGCTGTGGCTACATTCATTCGGCGCTCGATGCTGTGCTTGCGCTTCGCGCCGAGGGAGTACGACTTGCCGATGCTGCGCTGATCGAGGTGCACATGCCGTCGTACATCATCCCCGGAGTGTCGAAGAACGGCCCGCCCAGTTCACCAAATTCGGCACGGTTCCATGCCGAGTACTGCATCGCGCTCGCCCTCGAAGGGGAGGAACTGATCGTGCCGGACCACAGCCTGGATTTCGCAAAACACCTCAAACGCGTCGGAACTACGATGAAGTGCGTCAATCTGACCGCAGATGACTCGCTCACGCACTATCACCAGAGCATCGTTCGCGGACTGGACGCGAGGGGCAACGAGATCTTCCGAAGGCGCGTGGATGCGCCGAGGGGTGCGCCTGGTGACCCTATGAGCCACGATGAGGTTCGGAAAAAGTTTTTCATTCTCACGCAGGATGCGTTAGAGCCGCAGGCGCAAAGAGCCTTTGTAGACCGGGTTGACTCGCTTGAGCACGAGACCGAGTGCGGTTGGTTGATCGGCACCTTTTCGCACCCAACGGAGATCTGACATGGATATGGGAATTCGCGGTAGGGTGGCCATTGTTACTGGGAGCGGCAGAGGGATCGGCGAGGGTATTGCGCACGGGCTCGCCACTGAAGGTTGCTGCGTAGCGGTGTGCGACAGGGACCTGGAACCAGCCCAAAGTGTTGCGGAGGCTATTCAACGCAATGGCGGACGGGCTCTGGCCTTCCGCATGGACGTAGCGAACGCCGAATCCGTGCGCGAGTGCGCAGCGCTGGTGCAGGAGGCTCTCGGTCCCATTCATATTCTCGTCAACAACGCTGGATTCTCGCGCGACGGTCCTCTGGTCGAGATGACCGAGGAACAATGGGACGATGTAGTCGACGTGTGCCTAAAGGGCACTTGGATGTGTGCAAGGGCTGTTGCGCCCAGGATGATTGAGGCTGGTGAAGGCAGAATCATCAATATCTCGTCGCGGGTACATCTGGGCGAACACAACAAGTCCAATTACGTGGCAGCCAAAGCTGGCGTGGTCGGCATCACCCGCGCACTCGCCATCGAACTGGGGCGGTATGGCGTGACAGTTAATTCGGTAGCGCCTGGCGTCGTTCGCACCGAGCGCGTGACAAAGCTCCCACACTTTGACGACATTGATCGTCGCGCGCGCGCGAGCACGCCGATCCAGCGCATGGGCACCGCTGAGGACATCGCTGCCACAGTGGTTTTTCTAGCGTCCGCGCATGCGGGTTATATCAACGGGGAGACCATTCACGTGACCGGCGGGCGCTATTCATCAACATGAGAATAAGAAGGCCGGCCGAGATGGATCTTACTCACCCCGCTGAGATCGACCTGCTCGTCATAGGCGGCGGCCTTGCCGGCCACGCAGCTGCGCTGGAAGCGGCTGAACTCGGCGCCAGCGTGCTGTTGGTTGAGAAGATGGCCGATGTCGGGGGTAGCACAATTCAAAGCAGCGGCTCCTTCGCGTTCGCCGGCACGCAGGCGCAACGGGACGCGGGATTTAAAGATTCGCCCGAGGAAATTCGCAACGATATCGATGCGGCGTCCGGTGGACTTGCCGATCCGGCGCTGGTCTCCGTCTATGTCGAAGGTCAAGCGGATGCCTACGCTTGGCTGAAGAGCAAGGGTGTTCTTTTTTACCCGGTAACCCTTAGTTCAAACCAAACCGTGCCGCGCACGCATGCTACCCAGCCGATTCAACTCATGGAAGCGCTGCATGCCAAGGTGCTAGACAGCGAGCGAGTCCACTTCCTCGCTTGCGCCGCGGCTCGGCGCCTCACCACCGATGCCAAAGGAACCGTAACAGGTGCGATATTCGAATTGAAGGAGGGGGACTGGCAGGTCCGCGCGCGGCGCGGGGTGGTGCTGACCACCGGTGGGTTCTCGCAAAATACTGAACTGATTGAGAAGTTTGCGCCCCGGATGTCAACAGCGCTGAAACTTGGGGGTAGCGGCAATACGGGGGACGGCCTGTTGATGGCGTGGAAGCTCGGGGCCGACCTGGTTGACATGGCTTACGTTAATGGCACATTCGGTATTTCAATCAACAACTACCCAGACTTGCAAACACGGGGTGCTGATGAGGCGATACTGCGACTCGCGATCTATCGAGGCGGTATCGCAGTGAACTTGGAAGCCCAGCGTTTCGCTGACGAGTCCATCTCGTACAAGAAGCTTGGTGAGATCTGCCTTGACCAGATGGACGGTGTCGGTTTTCAGATCTGGGACGCGAACATCATGGCGCAGTCTGTGCCAGCGCCTACAGCAACGGACCTCGAGGGCGCACTGGCTAGGGGGCTCGTGCGCAGGGCGGACTCTATCCATGAACTTGCGAGAACCGTCGGGCTGACACCGGAGCGACTTATAAGCACGGTCACCCGCTACAACGCCGACGTTGATGCTGGACGCGACTCTGTTTTCGGCCGCACCAGCCTTGGCCGCGGCTGGGGTGCGCTTGTTAAGATCGAAACGCCGCCGTTTTATATCTACCCCTGTACAACAGGGGTGCTAGCCACCTATTGCGGCCTGCGCGTGACGTCCCGCATGGAGTGTGTCGACGTGTTCGGCGAGATCATTCCAAATCTTTATGCGGCGGGCGAAATTGTCGGCGGCTTCCACGGTAGCGGCTACATGAGTGGCTCGTCGCTGTCGAAATCAGTGATCTTCGGACGCGTCGCTGCAGCCGCGGCGGTCGCCTCTTGAAAGGGAAGGTCGTACTTGTGACTGGAGCCGCTAGCGGAATCGGCCTCGCAACAGCGAAGACGTTTGCTCGCGACGGGGCCAAGGTGCTTCTGCTGGATCGCAGCGCGAACGTTGTTGAGATTGCTGAAGAGATGTCCTCACAAGGCTATCAAGCCCTTCCATACACAGTGGATCTTGCAGATGCGGATCATCTGCATTCGGCCGCTGCGTCTATCGTCTCAGAGCACGGCGGCTGCGACGTACTCGTCAACAATGCGGGGATTCACCCGAAGTCAGATGGACGTATCCGGCCCCTAGAGTCGATCGGACTTGAAGAGTGGGACGCCGTCCTGCGGGTCAACTTGACCGCACCGTTCTTGCTCGCGCAGAGCTTTCTACCTGGTATGAAGGACAGGCGAAAGGGTCGGGTGATCAACGTCTCGTCGCGCGCTGGACGGACGTACTCCGATCGTGCAGGGACGCACTACGTTGCATCCAAGGCTGGACTGGTAGGTCTCACCCGCAAGATTGCGGGTGACTACGCGGCATATGGAATCACCGCTAACTGCATCGCACCAGGGCAAGTCTCTAGCGCGATGGCGGCGCAGTCCAGCAGCACGGTGCTCGAGGCGGCTGCGCGCGACGCGCTTGTTGGCCGTCTTGGAACGCCTGAAGAGGTGGCTGCGACGATCCGCTTTCTCGCCTCTGAAGAGGCTGGTTACATCACGGGCGCCGTCATCGATGTGAATGGCGGCGCGTTCATCGGCTAGGCGTCAGAGCAGCGAACAAACCATGACACTCTTGAGGAAAGACCAATGAAAGCGACGAGACCGAGCCGTACGCCCGTCCTGATCGTGGGGGCTGGTCCGGTTGGCCTTGCTCTCGCTGGCGATCTCGCCTGGCGCGGCGTGCGATGCACGTTAGTCGATAAAGGCGATGGAGTGGTCGACCAACCGCGTATGGACATGGTCGGTATCCGCACGATGGAGTTCTGCCGTCGGTGGGGAATCGTCGACTGGGTGGAGAATGCCGGCTACAACCGTGACTATCCTCAGGATTGCGCTTGGGTCACAACGCTCACCGGCTACGAGTTCGGCCGAGAGATTTTCCCGTCTCCGAGCCGCGAGAAGTGCCCACCTCAGAGCCCTCAGAAACGGGAACGTTGCCCGCAGAACTTCTTCGACCCTGTGCTCGCACGATTCGCTCATGAATCCGGGCTGGTCGACTTTCAGTACCACACCGAACTGTTGAGCTTCGAGGATAGGGGGGGCGGTGTGATTGCGACATTGCACGACCCTCGGACGGATGAAATACGGGCGATCGAGGCTGATTACTTAGTCGGCTGCGACGGAGGGTCAAGCAGGATCCGGCAGGGTCTCGGCATCGGCATGTCCGGTGAGCCCGCTCTCACTTTTACGACCAATGCAGTTTTCCGCTGTGAAGGCCTTGAGCAGCTGCATGACAAGAAAGCCGGCTATCGATTTATCTTCATTGGTCCGGAGGGCACCTGGGCGACACTGGTAGCGATCAACGGCCGGGACCAGTGGCGCTTCTCTTTGGTCGGAGATGACCAGCGCCGCGCCACTAGCGAGGCGGAGATGCGACACGCGATCGTTCGAGCGGTTGGCTGCGAGTTCGACTTTGAAATCTTATCGATGTTGCCCTGGGTGCGGCGCCAGCTTGTCGCGGATTCTTACGGGCGCGGTCGTGTGTTCATCGCCGGCGATGCGGCCCACCTCACCTCCCCCACCGGCGGATTTGGTATGAACACCGGAATTCTCGACGCCGTGAACCTCAGCTGGAAACTCGCCGCATCGTTACAGAGCTGGGGGGGAGAACACCTCCTTGATAGTTATGAGATCGAACAGCGTCCGGTTGCCATCCGAAACGTCACGGAAGCGGGTGACAACCTTAAGCGCATGCTTTCGCCGCGTATCCTGCGTCCCGATCCGCGCGTCTTCGATGAATCGAATCCGGAGGTGGAGAATGCTCGCAAGGAATACGGCGACCGGTACACAGAAATGATGCGGCGAGAGTGGTTCTCGATTGGAATCCACCTCGGTTATGTTTACGAGGGCTCCAACATTAATATTCCTGACGGTACGCCCCGTCCGCCGGGACACGTGCAAACCTATGAACAGACAGCGCGTCCCGGGTCACGAGCTCCGCATGTCTGGCTCGCAGATGGCAAATCGATGCTGGACCTGTATGGGCGAAGTTTCGTCCTTCTGCGTTTAGGTGAGGAGGTCCCTGACGTGCAACCACTTATCCAAGTTGCCCAACGCGCATGCGTTCCAATCGAGGTGGTGGATATCCGCCATGCGGAGGCCGAGCGTGTCTACGAACGCAAGCTGGTTCTCGTTCGCCCTGACGGCCAAGTGGCTTGGCGCGGCGATACCGCACCGACCGACATCATTGAATGGATCAACCGGATACGGGGCCAATGTGCGCCCGATCGGGCGGCGCAGCAGTCCGATACAGCCGCCGCGCAGCTTGCGGAGCACTGATATGGGAGAAACTGGCGCAATGGCGGATGCAGAAGCACGCCGCAGGCTCAAGGAAGACCTTGCTCGGTTCAACTGCCGCGTCCACCAGCCGGACGAACCACCGCTCTTCACGCGCGAGCCGCAGCCCGATGCTCAGACCGTGCTCTGGCGCTGGAACGATATCTCCCCGCTACTGGAGCGACTGGGTGAGCAGATCGACCTCGCAGCGGCCGGACCGCGCCGCACGCTCAGACTACAAAATCCAGGGCTGCCGTATGGCACCACCTTCAGCTTCTGGGCCTCGATCCAAGTGATCCTGCCGGGCGAAGTGGCTACGTGCCACCGGCACAGTGCGAGCGCGTTTCGCTTCGTCATGCGAGGAAGCGGTGCTAAGACGACAGTGAACGGCGAGTGTTACCCAATGCGCGAAGGCGACCTCGTCCTCACTCCTGCTTCTTCCTGGCATGACCACGTCCACGAGGGTAGCGAACCAATGATCTGGCTCGATGTCCTTGATATCTCGCTCATGCGGATGATGAGGGCAACTTTTTTCGAGCCGTACGACAAGCCTGTGCAGGACCTGTCTGCGATCCCGGACAGTTCGTGGCGCGCTTTCGGAAGCGGCCTGATGCGCCCGCCGCGACGGCATGCGGCAGATGCAGAAAACCCCTTGTTTGCCTACCCCCGCGAGCTCGCGGAAGCGGCGTTGCGCGAGGCGGCAGGCTTACCCGCTGACCCGCACGAGGATGTGATTCTGGAATACCAGAATCCGGTCACGGGCGGACCCGCAATGCTGACTATGGGCATGTGCCTGCAGACGCTGCGTGCTGGGGTACACACTCGAGCGCGCCGGCAGACTGGCAGCAAGCTCTACTACGTGGTGCGAGGGCGAGGAAGGTCGATCGTACAGGGACAGGAATACGAATGGTCCGCCGGTGATTTCCTCACGATTGCGCCATGGGCGTGGCACGAACACGTGAATGACAATAGCGAAGCAGCCGTGCTGTTTCAGGTCAACGATTCACCCGCGCTGAGGGCGCTGGGGTACTACCGAGAGGAAACTAGGGAATGAGACTCGCAGTATTCAGCGACTTTCGAATAGGCGTAGTGCAAGGTCAGGAGATCTTCGATGTGACCAGCGTGGTGCCAGTTGGCCTAGACGAACTTCCAGCGCAGCGGATGAACTGGCTTATTGCACATTGGTCTGGTGCGCACTCGAGGGTGGACGCAATTCTTCGTAATGCGCAGCCGATCCCGCTTGGCGCAGTCAAGCTCATGGCGCCAAATCCCGCACCACCGCATGTTTTTGCTGCGCCGGCAAACTACAAAAAGCACATCGGCGAGCTCGGTGACCGGGCGGTGACAAAAAAAGGCCGGAGTGCGCGCGAGCAGGGATTCTTCTTGAAGGCGCCTGGGTCGATCGTGGGTCCTGGTGGCGTCATCGCGCTGCCGAAGCAGTCCACGCGGCGCTTCGACCACGAGAGCGAACTCGCAGTCATTATTGGCCGAGCCGGACGAGACATCCCGCGCGCGAAGGCGATGGAATATGTGTTCGGTTACAGTTGTTTGATAGACGCGACGATGCGCATTGAGCCCGGTGTTGGAGAGGAAGAGCGCTCGATGCGCAAGTCGTTTGATGGCTTCACACCTCTTGGCCCGTTTCTGGTGACCGCGGACGAAGTTCCAGAGCCGTCCAACTTACTAAATCGTCTGTGGGTGAACGGAGAAATTCGTCAAGAAGCAAATACACGGGACATGATTGTCGATATTCCGGAGTTGATTGAGCTGATTTCCTCTGTACTACCGCTTAGCCCTGGTGACGTAATTGCCACAGGAACTCCCGATGGCGTTGGTCCCTTCGCACCCGGTGACTCCGTACGTATAGCAATTGATCAAGTTGGCGACATGACGCTGAGGGTTGTCGAGCGAGATGTAGCATCGCCACGCCCCTATTAAAAGCCTAATAGCCGGTTTGGTGTCCGGTAATCCATGAGGCCTTTCGGTGATACAGGATTGCCGTGTTCACGGGGTTTGCAGGCAAGTTGTCCAAATATCCGGGTACCCGAGCGTGACGATTTACTGAATGGCGATACCTCGCGGCGGGTTGCAGCAAATTGACACTCTCGGCCGCCCGATCGGATTGCTCGGAAAAGACAACTTCTGTCCTGACAAGTTTGAGCTGACCAAAACCCCGGCTAGGCGCAGCAAGCTCGCCAATCAGATCATCGATTCCGTTATGACCATCCACGCTTACTGGATGCCACTGCGGGCGCGGCCCACCAGCGCACTGTCGCTAAAGCCATGCAGCCC
>Ga0214921_10008502_pt1 | contig 13284 bp, 27 predicted proteins | sample LL1505_MetaG_FD_177992 | JGI IMG/M metagenome (GOLD analysis project Ga0214921, IMG submission 177992) | Freshwater microbial communities from Lake Lanier, Atlanta, Georgia, United States - LL-1505 | ecosystem: Environmental > Aquatic > Freshwater > Lake | place: USA: Georgia | collected... | reverse complement strand
TTTGGCCCGTTTTCCCACCCTCACAAAATCTGGGTATAATAAGACATGGGGAACAAAATCAACCTACAGAAAAACGAAGATGATACCTACATCATCAACGAACAAGACCTGCTCTGGCTTCTTGGTTGTGCAAAAGACATTCTTGAAGAAGATGTAGTTATGCACCAGAACCTTCCTTCTAAACATCTCGTTGAATCCAACCTCACCAAGGTAAAGGAAGCTATCGAGTATATCGAAAAATGATTCCATACAAAAACAGATCACTTAATCCAAATGAACCTGTTAGGATTTACAGAAATCTTCACGCCAAAGATAATGCACACAAATACTCAGTGATGCAAAATCGTTTAGTTATTGGACACACAAATGATCTTTGGCTTAGAGATTGTAACCTAATTGTTTCTCAGGCTGGACGCAATAAAGTACTTAGGGAGAAAAAGAAATATGTACATGCATTTATCGAAGGATTTGTATTTCGAGGCTTAAGTAATCCAATTTCAAAAACAAAAATCGAGTATAATCCCTATGTGCAATCTAAATTTTCTATTGCAGGAATATATGAAGAAAGTTCAAAATTCGTGCATGTTTCAGATTGTGTTTGGAGTGTTAATTAGTTCAAAGGGGCAAATTCGCCCCGTTTTCCCACCCTCACAAATCGAGGGTATAATAAGACATGGATATCAAGAATTTTCGAAGCTATCAACCTGACTTTCACCAAGGCACACTTAAAGATTTAATTGATCTTGCTGATCTATCTCTGGATGAAGGGTGTGATGAGTGGTTTGGTAATGACAAGTATGATGTAAATATCTGGGATGCCAATTCTCTTACACCTGACAACAACATGAAGGGTGCAGTATATGTCGTTGTGGATGGGCAAACTGACATACACAATATTGTTGCTGAGTTTCAGATTGTGTGATTTTCGTGAATTTTCCCATTGTCCCAAAGGGGCAATTTTCCCACTGTCCCACAGGGATGATTTTCCCACCTTCACACAATCTGAGTATAATAATATATGAAATTTGATTTTAACGATTACGAAAGCTATCTAGAACCACTATCCGAAGAATTCATTGAACAAAATAAAGATTTGGTGAATTGGCGATGGATCAGCAAATACCAAAAACTATCTGAGGAATTCATTGAACAAAATAAAGATTTGGTGGATTGGGTATATATCAGCCGAGACCAAACACTATCCGAAGAATTTATTGATCGAAATAAAGATTTGGTGAATTGGGGTTTGATCAGCATGTACCAAAAGCTATCTGAGGAATTCATTGAGCGAAATAAAGATTTGGTGAATTGGGAATATATCAGCGAATTCCAAAAGCTATCCGAAGAATTCATTGAACAAAATAAAGATTTGGTGGATTGGTATTGTATCAGCAAATACCAAAAGCTATCTGAGGAATTCATTGAACAAAATAAAGATTTGGTGGATTGGTATTGTATCAGCAAATACCAAAAGCTATCTGAAGAATTCATTGAACAAAATAAAGATTTGGTGGATTGGGAATATATCAGCATATACCAAAAGCTATCCGAAGAGTTTATTGAGCGAAATAAAGATTTGGTGAATTGGGGATGTATCAGCAGATACCAAAAACTATCTGAGGAATTCATTGAGCGAAATAAAGATTTAGTGGATTGGAATATGATCAGCATTAAACAAAATGTATCTAAAGAATTCATTGAACAAAATAAAGATTTGGTGAATTGGCATTGTATCAGCATATACCAAAAGCTATCCGAAGAGTTTATTGAGCGAAATAAAGATTTGGTGAATTGGCGATGGATCAGCAAATACCAAAAGCTATCTGAAGAATTCATTGAACAAAATAAAGATTTGGTGGATTGGGAATATATCAGCATATACCAAAAGCTATCCGAAGAGTTTATTGAGCGAAATAAAGATTTGGTGGATTTAACGAAGAAGACAAAATTGTAATTGAAGTAAAAGGTGGAGTAGTCACAAATGTTTTTTCCAACCTTGGATGTCACTTTGAGGTAATTGTAAATGATTACGATTGTGTAGATTGTGTGAGGGTTGATACACAAGGGCTTGAAAAGATTTGGTGATTAGTTTCACCCCCTTTCAAGGGGGTAAGGAAATCTTTCCCACTGGCCCGAAGGGGCATTTTCCCACCTTCACAAATCGAGGGTATAATAAGACATGGGACTTGATCAATACGCATATAAAGTTAAGAAGGGTCATATTTCGAAGCCTGTAGATTTTACCTTTTCTGTTTTTGATGAAGACAGCGGAGAATGGAATCGTGTAATTCCAGACGAAGATTACAGTGAAATTGCTTATTGGCGTAAGCACCACGATCTGCAAGGGTGGATGAAAAATCTCTACATTCAGAAAGGTGGCACCAGCTCGCAGTTTAATTGCGATAAACTTTTGCTTACCAGCGAAGATTTGGGCCGTCTTGAGCATGATGTGGAAAATAACCTGCTTCCTTCCACCTCTGGATTATTTTTTGGCTCAGATAATACTGAATATTACAAGAATCCCACTTTAATCTTTATTAAAGATGCGCTTCGAGCCATTGAAGAAGGGTACGATATTGTGTATGATTCTTGGTGGTAAAAATTAGAGCGAATTTCGCTCTAATCCCCCTTTCAAGGGGTGCCAGAATTTGCCCGTATTTTCCCACCCTCACACAATCTGGGTATAATAAGATGTATGAAAAGCTTGGCTTATGAAGCGGTTTACAATCAAATCATCAAAAAGATGGAAGAGGGTATCATTCCTTGGAAAAAGCCTTGGAAGTGTTGCCGTCCTTGCAATGCAAAAACTGGTCGCCCTTACAATGGTGTGAATTTCTTTCTTTTGTCTATGACTGATTTTGGTGATAATCGCTGGATTACCTATAAGCAACTGCAAGAGCTTGGTGGCAATATTAAGAAAGGTGAAAAATCCACGCAAGTGGTATTTTGGCAGATTCTTAACAAAGACGATAATGGCAAGAATAAATCAATTCCTCTTCTTAAATACTTCAATGTTTTTAACATTGAGCAAACCGAGGGAGTGGAATGGGAGAAAGTTCAGGTAGAACCAAATAGAACTGCTGAAAATATTGTTGAAGGCTATACTGATAAACCAGTCATAAAATATCTTGGTAATAAGGCTTGTTACATTCCAAGCAAAGATGAGGTAAATATGCCTCCTGTAAACTTTTTTGACTCTGTTGATGAATTTTATAGTACGTTGTTTCACGAGCTTTCACATTCAGTATTACATGAAACTCGAATGAACCGCGAAATTGATACAGTTTTTGGTTCTAAGCTGTATACTGAACAAGAATTAGAGGCTGAATTTTCAAGTGCGTTTTTATGCAATGAATCTGGTATTGATAATACTTTGAAAAATTCAGCGGCTTACATTCAATCTTGGATGAAATCTTTTAAGGATAATCCCGCTATGATTATAACTGCGGCTAGTAAAGCACAAAAAACAGCAGATTATATCCTGGGGATGAACGAAGAGAAAGGGGAGCAATCCCCTTTCAAGGGTCGGCGAAATTTTTCTCATTAGCCTAGGGGCATTTTCCCACCTTCACACAATCTGGGTATAATAAGGTGTATGAAAGAGTATACAGTATCGTTAGTCGGATATGTTCTCGCCACCACTTCTGTAGCTATTGAAGCTGAAAGCTCAGATGATGCCTATGAAGAGGCTCTCGCGATGCACGATGAAGGTGAATTGGATTGGAAGATTGGCAATGTGGTTCTTGATCCCGAGATTGATTTTGTTGATCCCGAGGATGGGGACTAATGGTTGAAGTGATTTATTCAGTCAAGTACCGTGTGGTACTTGACCTTGATGATGGTGAAAATGTAGACGACAAAATCTGCGATATCAACATTCCAGAAGACGGCACCAGCGAATATATTGACAACTCTTTTGAGATCGTCAAGATTAAGAAGGGGCTCCAAAATTTTTCCCACCCTCACACAATCTGGGTATAATAAGGTGTATGAACAAGTTCAAATATCGCCTGTCCAAAACTATTATTAAGCGTGGTGCCAAAGATAGCTTTATTGATAATATTGCTATTACTGGGAATTTTGCCACCGTGAATATCAAAGGTTATGGTCCATATGATTACGTCTTGTCCAGTTCTGTAAAAGACGCCCTTCTTAAAGCCCAAGCTGATCAATTGGCAGAGATTTACAACAAAAATCTGCGAGGCACGGTGAAGCGTGATGCGGTAATTTAATTCAATTCTGAATGCTCATCCCCTTTCAAGGGGCGCTAAAAATTTTCCCACCTGGCCCGAAGGGGCAATTTCCCACCTTCACACAATCTGGGTATAATAAGGTGTGAGATTTTTTCATACAGACGCAGGACATGGATGGATTGAAGTTCCTTATGTTGAGCTAATTAGACTTGGGATTAACAATAAAATTTCAAAATATTCGTATGTTGATGATTTGAATTGCTATCTTGAGGAAGATTGTGATGCCACGGTTTGGAATGAAGCTTACATTGCGCATTATGGAAAGCCTCCGACTATTGATGAGGTTTCTCACCAGGGAGATTGTTTCATTAGGGAATTAAACCGATATTTTCCGAAATAATTTTCCCACTTTCACAAAAAACAGGTATAATAAGATGATCATGGAACCAGAAGACTTTTTCGACAACGAATACGAGCGACCTGACGATTACAATGTCTGGGAAGAAAACCAGATTTGTTTGGATCGTGAATGGGATGAGCCAGTAGATTATAGCGGCTGGGATTAGTAAATTTGGGCTTGTAGCTCAGCGGTAGAGCAGCGGCCTTTTAAGCCGCGAGTCGTGGATTCGATTTCCACCGGGCCCACCAAATTTCACACCCCTTTCAAGGGGGTATCGGAAATCTTTCCCATCTAGCCCGAAGGGGCAATTTCCCACCCTCACACAATCTGGGTATAATAAGATATGGTTCTTTACGAAGGCCCGAGTCTCATTGACGGCAAGCCGATTGTCGCAATTATCACTGGATTAAAGTCAAAGTCCAACAATTCCAAAACCGGCGAAATGCCACAAGTTTGGATTTTGCGCAGTGATATTCATCCCACTGAGGCTTTGCGAACAGGCGAGGATTTTTCAATTTGTGGCAATTGCCCACATCGACCAAAGGTTCTTGGTGATAATGCTCTCAAGAAAGATTCTCGCAGTTGTTATGTAAACACAATGGGCCCAAACGCAGTGTATAAATCTTACAAATCGGGAAATTACGCTGTTGCACAATTGTGTGAATTGGCGAAGAAACTTTCTGGCAGTCATGTACGAATAGGCGCGTATGGCGATCCTGCGGCCCTGCCAATTGAAATTTGGGACCAAGTGCTATCGAATTGCAAGTCTACAGGATACACTCACCAATGGCGAACATGCGACCCGCGATATGCACAATATTGCATGGCGTCTTGTGATACACCAGTAGATGTAATGCTTTCGACAGGAATGGGATATCGCACCTTTTTTGTTCAACCTGTAGTCAGCATTGATGAAGCCGCCAAAAGTATCGAAAGCATTAAGTTTGCATGGTGCCCTGCTTCAAAAGAAAAGGGTAAGGCTACCACTTGTAGCAAATGTATGGCTTGTTCAGGTACTCGATTTGGTCAAAAATCTAATGTAACCATTATGTTGCATTAATTGTTTAATTCATACCCCTTTCAAGGGGCGCTGAATTTTCCCCGCATTTTTCCCACTCTCACACAATCTGGGTATAATAATACATGTCGATTGAAAATGTTTTCAATGGAATATCAGCCGCAGAAGTAAAACGATACACTCGCTATTGGAAGAGTATTGCTCCTAAGAACACTGATGATGTGTTCCGACGATGGCTTTTTGCTTACACGTCTATTCATACCAATTGGGAAGGTAACGTTCGCGGATACAATGCGATCAAAAACTTTCATGAGTGGGAAAATGACAAAGCATTACTAAAGCAAAAGCTTATTGATGCGCGATGTGGCCTATACAACAATCGCACTGAATTTATCTGGAAATTCAAGGAGCAATTTTTTGGCAATCCGCAGGCCTTTTTGAAATCCAGAGACGAGCATTGGGTGGATGTTCGCAATCGTCTTACAAAAGCTTGCCACGGTATTGGGATTGCCAAAGTTTCTTTTACTCTAGAAATGTGCTTTCCCGATAAAGTTGAGGTAGTTTGCCTTGATACTCATATGATTCAGCTTTATGATCTTGGGTTACAAAAGTTTGATGCGGGCAAAGGCAAGATTTTGTATGAAGCTCATGAGCGAGATTGGATTGAGCGCAGTAGCAAGATCGGTGCATCACCTTACATTGCACGATGTATCTTTTGGGATAAAAAGCAGAATCAGCAAGATTCTCGCTATTGGAGCCATGTCCTTGAGGCATGATTTCAATAGCCTTTCAAGGGGCTGTAAAAATTTTCCCACCTTCACACAATCTGGGTATAATAAGTGTAGCCGCCAATGAGGCGGTAAAGAGAAAAATAAAATGGCAAAGCGAAATCACACCGTTGAATCTAATACCCTGAACTTCCTCTCGAAGACCGGCAGTCGAAACCGACTCCGCATCCCCGTAGCTGGAAATCGCCATATGGGGATTAAGCCCGGTGATCGTGTTAAGGTTTCGTATAGCTTTCTTAATTGTGAAGTGACTATTGTGGCCGACCCGAAGGGTAACTATAAGGTTGAAAAGGATGGTGCCGTTCGATTCCCTGCGGATAAGTTTGGCTTGCCTTCTGAGGACATCTTTACCTCAGCTGACACTATCTCTAAGATGGCCGTTTCCTTCTAAAGTAAAAATGTGGTACAGCGGCATACTGTGTTAAATGGTATGCTGATGGCCCTGCCCCTTTCAAGGGGGCTAGAAATCTTTCCCACTCTCACACAATCTGGGTATAATAAGATGTGGCTACGCTTCTCAAGACCGATGGCACTTCAATCGAAATCACTCCTGGCAATGGTACAGATTTTAGTTTAGCTGAACTTTGCAATAGCATTGAATGTGATTATATTGAGGTGATATATCTGAATAATTCTGCATATCAAGAAGGCGACCCCGAAGGTCTTATTATGATTGGAGATGAAATGGCTCGTTTAATTGATAATCCCCCAGTCAACATTGCTGCCACACAATTGTATCGAGAATCCTGGGAAGTGGGTTTTGGTTATACAATCGTTGGAAATATCATCTTGTGCAAGAGCAAGGAGCTTCAATAATTTCCCGTTTCTTTCCCACGCTCACACAATCTGGGTATAATAAGATATGACGTATGACCGAAATTTAGATTTGAATATTTGCGACCCAAAGCCTCGCGAGTATTTTGGCATGCCAATTCAAGAAATTTACTTTTTCTACAGCGAAAAAGAACAAAACTGGGTTTATGAGCTGATTGACAATTGTGATTTTTGCTTAAAGCGACTAAATAGAAATCATGGAAAACTTATCCTAATCAATAACTCAAGCTCTTGCAACGATGAAGAAATTGCAGATTTTCTTCAATCTAAATACCCAAATGCTGAAATTGACATGTATATGTGTGAGGAAGATTGGGTTCTGGATGTTGAACAAGGCTGGCGCTAGTTTCCATGCCCCTTTCAAGGGGCGAAGAATTTTCCCCGCATTTTTCCCACTCTCACACAATCTGGGTATAATAACATATGTTCACTGCACAAGAGGCTAGAAAAATCTCAGCCGAACATCAAGAAAGAATACAATCTGACGCTCATGATAAAGCAATGAAAATTGTAGATCAAATTTGTGATTTAATCCGAGAAGCCGCAACAACCGGTGAAACAAAATTAATGCTTTCAAATTCAGTGGGCGACTTTCCCGATTATCGTCCCCGATTTTATCCAGACTTGATTGAAAATGGCCTTCCTACCATTGTTGGTGAAAAAGTAAAAACAGCACTTCATGATCTTGGATATAATATATCTATTGATGTGCATAGTTGCGTTCGAGTTTCATGGGGCGATGAGTTGTTTGCCGGATTGCCAAATCTATCCAATGGAAGATAAAAATACATCCCCTTTCAAGGGGCGCAGAATTTTCCCCGCATTTTTCCCACTGACCCGAAGGGGCAATTTCCCACTCTCACACAATCTGGGTATAATAAGACATGGCTAGTAAAGCGAAAGTCAAAACCATAATTAGCATGGGCGGAAAAACCACTGTTGCTGAAAGCAATGCATTTCCTCCTACTGGACATATTGTGTATTCTGGTTTTGGCGCTCACAACGACAAGCACCGCAATGCCCAGCGTCGCAAGCGCAAAATTGAAGAAAAGAGGGCAAAAATGGGGATGTGGGACTGATGGAAGATGAATTCTGGGTTGAAGATTGGTTTGATGGCACTTATGAACAAGAATGGCTTGATCATTTATGGCTCAACGAAGATCCAGATTTAGGAATTTCTGATGATAATTGGGCCTGCGGCACTCTTGATGTCGAAACTTAATTAAATTCCTCCCCTTTCAAGGGGCGCAGAATTTTCCCCGAATTTTTCCCACTCTCACACAATCTGAGTATAATAAGGTATGGAAAAAATTTACAAAACTCTTGTTGGATCAAAAATGCATGGTCTTTCCACGCCTGATTCAGATGAGGATGTCAGGTATATTACTATACAACCTCTTCGACATATTGTTTCACCTTTTAAGAATGAGGCTATAAAGGTGCAAGATGCCAATGGAGAGGACGTAGAATCTTGGGAATTGCGCCATTTCGTCAAACATCTTTGTTCGGGTAATCCAACAGTTTTTGAAGTGATCAAATCTCCTCTTTATGACAAGAGTATGCCATTCGCAGAAAGTATTCGCAGCTTAATGCCACTTGCATTTGATGCACGAAAGATACTTATGGCTCACGCTGGATATGCCGAAGCACAGCTGAAGCGATATTTGCGCAAAGCTATGTACAGTTTTAAGCAAAGGGCAATCGAATTGCATTATGAATTTGATGAACGCACAACGTTATTAAACGTTGCAAGATATGAAGATGTTAAGGAATCTGGATTTAACCAAAATGTTAAATGTGGCGTTTGGGAAGAAAATCATATTCGCAGGATTCCAAAATCTGTGGTGGCTGGCCATCGTGTTCTTGCACAATGTAGGCAATTGCTTGAAACTGGCGATTTTCAACCTGTAATTAAGGATTATTCGCCAAAATTGCACGATGACCTTATGTCCATTAAACTTATGGATGCTAATACAATCACATGGGGTTTTGTACAAGAGCATCTAAATGGCATTGAATCAGGGATTAAAGATCTACATTCTTACTTTGATTCTCTGCCTGAACCCAAAAAGAATACTAAACCCAACATTGATGCAATTGAAGATGTATTGTGTGAGATGTATGGTGTAAAATGAATTTAGGAGAAATAGTCAATAATCCTTCAGGTTATTTCTCCTGCATCAGTTGCATGGAGTATTATCCTAAAACACCAGATTGCGAAGGTTACAATACTCCAGATGGCATAATGTGTCAACAGTGTGAAGAAGAAAGGGCGAAATATTTTGCCGGTGGCCGCTGGTAGCCCTTTCAAGGGGCGGTAAAAATTTTCCCATCTGGCCCGAAGGGGAAATTTTCCCACCTTCACACAATCTGGGTATAATAAGATGTGGCCTGATCTGACGAGATAAGGCACCGCAGAAAACTCCAATAACCAAGTGGGTGGAGAGACACATGGCCATGTGATCATACAGCGTAAGTTATACACTGGGGGTTTAAGGATGCCCATTAAATCCATCGCAGAAAACTTCAATAACCAAGTGGGTGGAGAATACAGCGTAAGTAATACACTGGAGGCAAGAGAGGTGCCGATAGAAATCCTCTAAAAATCGCTCGAATAAAATATCGGACTATTAGAAGCGCACTTGGTGAATCCCAAGGTGACACTGAAAATAAAGAGGCCCTGAAGCTAGAGTAGTTGTTCGCCTGTGGAACATGGGTTGTACAAGTGCCGTGTACAGCTAGTTTACTACCAGCAAGCCGTAATCCTGCAAGGCGTAAATATGGCAGGATGGCATTGGTGGAGCCTTCGCCACCACCGAAGCGATTTTATATTCCCCTTTCAAGGGGTGCGGAATTTGCCCGCGATTTTCCCACCTTCACACAATCTGGGTATAATAAGATGTGGGAAATGTCATCGCCTCCATCAAGCGAGGAAAAAAGATTAACGATTCATTTATTGAAGTAACCGCCGAGTTGAATGACATGGGACAAGGTGTTTATTTTTCAATTACAGGCAAAATCATTGATGGTAAACACATATCTGCTGGTTGCATTCACAAAGAAATTGCACAAGCTTTCCCAGAGTTTGAAAAATTTATCAAATGGCATCTTTGTGGCTTAAAAAATGGCCCGATGCATTATTTTGAAAATTCATTGTATCATGCTGGCTGGACAGAATTTATTCACCAGATGAATTTTGATCATTTCAAATCTACTGCAGTATGGGGAGTGCTAGATAGCGACAATGAGACAGACATTGCTTTATTGATGAATAATGATCAACTTCGGCATGAACACGAAAGCCATAAAGCAAAGAGGGAAGAACTCAGGAAGGTGCTAGAAGCAAGAAAGCCTCTATTGATGAAAAAAATGCACAGGGAACTCTCCGAACTGTTTGGCGATGACTACCCTAGATAAATTACATCCCCTTTCAAGGGGCGCTGAATTTGCCCGCGATTTGCCCACCCTCACCCAATCTGGGTATAATAAGATGTGGAACTTCATCAGCAAGCTTTTATTGAAATTTTTTCAAACATCAGATATGATGAAAACTATGTTCCGCGCAATTTCCAAACCATAGGAGGCATGTGGACCGTAGACACATGGCAAAAAAATGGTATTACCATTCAGCTAGAAGACGAAGGATATACAAAGGCGATTTTGACCGATAATTTACAAGTTCGCTTAAACTACGACAATTCACTCAGGTTTAGCAAAGGAAGTGTTGAAGACTTGTTGATTCTCCATGATAATTTCTTTAATACCTGATCCCTTTCAAGGGGCGCTGAAATTTTTCCCACCTTCACACAATCTGGGTATAATAAGATGTGGCGAAATACAGCTTACTCGGAATCAACGGTGACGCGAAAACTTCAAAGGGCTCTGCTTATGGTTATCTTACCGGCATTCTCTATCTTGCCCCCGCCAATGAATCTGGCTGGGAGGTTTGTCCGTCGCGGTCAGAAGGTTGCACTAGTGCTTGTTTGTTTACCGCTGGGCGTGGTGCATTCAGTAATGTAAAAGATGCACGCATCCGTAAAACTCAACTTCTTTTCAAGAACCGCCCTGAATTCTTGCGTCAGCTTCGCAACGATATCGCCGCTTTGGTGAAAGAGGCAAATGCAAAGAATATGAAACCTTGTGTTCGTCTTAATGGAACATCTGACCTTGGCTGGGAGGGATTGGCTCGCGAAATTATCACAGAATTCCCGAATGTGCAATTCTATGATTATACCAAGGTTCTAACCCGAATGCTTCGATATTGTGAAGGAAAGTTGCCAGAGAACTACCATCTCACTTTCAGTCGCTCTGAATCAAATTGGGATGCTTGCCAAATGGTTCTGGCTAAGGGCGGTAATGTTGCGGCTGTATTTTACAAGCAATTACCAGAGCACTACAGCGGCTATGATGTTGTAGATGGTGATCTTAGCGATCTAAGGTTTCTTGATGCTAAGAATACTATTGTGGGACTCAAGGCCAAAGGTAAAGCAAAGCATGACGATTCCGGCTTTGTTATCTTTGCCTGAAACTTGTAATTGGTTTCCATGCCCCTTTCAAGGGGCGCTGAAATTTGCCCACTGGCCCGAAGGGGCAATTTTCCCACCTTCACACAATCTGGGTATAATAAGATGTGGAAACTTACGAAGTACAAGTAGACAATGATGGAACTAAAGAATGGTACCAAGATGGTAAACTTCATCGCTTAGACGGTCCTGCTATTGAATGGTACGATGGAACTAAAGAATGGTACCAAAACGATGAGCTTCATCGCTTAGACGGTCCTGCTATTGAATGGGCAGATGGAACTAAAACATGGTACCAAAATGGCAAACCTCATCGTTCAGATGGACCTGCCATTGAACATGCAGATGGAAGAAAACATTGGTGGATTGAAGGAAGAGAATACACAGAAGAGGAATTCAACAAGATTACAAATCCTCGTCCTCTTGAAGGAAAGAAAGTTGTAATTGACGGAAAGGAGTACATTCTAAGTTAATGAATTCGGGCAAAATAAGCCCGAATTTCCCTCTTCTAAAAAAATCCAAAATTAAAACACAAGGAAACTAATAGACGTGAAACGGTTAATTGAACTTCTCACATTACGTGAATTACTTAACATCACTAAAGAACTATACATAATCAACTTTGATTGTGTTGATAATTTAGTGTTACCACAATATTATGTTTCTTATGAGGAACTTGGAATAAACTTGAAACTTCTTGAACATTATGAGGATCAAATGTACCACATTAACCAAGAAAGATGGAAAGAACTTGATACTCAAACAAAATTGATTCTGGAAAATCTACCGCCAACTGAAACACTTTGAAAATTTTCCCACTGGCCCGAATTCCCCTCTTCTAAAAAAACCAAATTTCCATTCCCCTTTCAAGGGGCGCTGAAATTTGCACGTATTTTCCCACTCTCACACAATCTGGGTATAATAAGGTGTATGAAGCGCAATCTTAAGATAGCCGTGTTCGCCGCGTCGCCCATTCCCCTGCTTATGATTTTGTTTGCAGCGGTATGCTTCATGCAACCTTCTGGATTAGCAGCTGGCTACCATTGGCTCACACTGGCGCTATGCACCTATGTTGTTTCTTTTGTCATGGTATTACTTTTTCCTTTCGACATAAAATGATCACACAATACGACACAAAACCAGACAAACCACGGTGCGACAGCTGTGGTAAGTATATTTCTAAGCAACAGCAATGTATGCTTTTCAAGGGAGATGGCCTGGATGCATTTCGCATTGTCCAATGCACAAAATGCAAAATTGAAGAATCAAAACGCGGGTTTTGAAATCTGCATATTGCAGATTACAGATTGTGTATTTTGATGCTGGATTTCAGATTGTGTGTGTTTGTTGTTTGTTGTATATAGACCCCCCTGGGGGGTATTTGTATTTTTAAGGGAACCCATATTGGCCGGGGTCAAAAATCGCTGCTACCCACGCATATTAGTAACACAATCTGTAACACAATCTGTAACACAATCTGTAACACAATCTGTAACACAATCTGTAACACAATCTGTAACACAATCTG
>Ga0214921_10008501_pt1 | contig 13287 bp, 12 predicted proteins | sample LL1505_MetaG_FD_177992 | JGI IMG/M metagenome (GOLD analysis project Ga0214921, IMG submission 177992) | Freshwater microbial communities from Lake Lanier, Atlanta, Georgia, United States - LL-1505 | ecosystem: Environmental > Aquatic > Freshwater > Lake | place: USA: Georgia | collected... | reverse complement strand
CAATTCAACAGCGCCTCTATCTTGAGCAATCACTGCACCTGTTAATGCATAAGCCGATGTATTGTCTACTAACGTCAAGGTTTCTTCAAATTTATTTTCATCGTAAACATATAGAGTTAAAACAGGACCAAATAATTCTTCACACATGGTTACATAATGCGGATTTGTAGTTTGAATAATGGTAGGTTCAATGAAATAGCCAATTTTTTTATCGCATTTACCTCCTACCCAAATCTCTGCTTTACTATCTTTCTTTTTCACTGCACTAATATAGCCCTCAATTTTATCAAAACTTTTTTGATCTATGACTGCATTAATAAAGTTAGAAAAATCTTCTACCGAACCCATCTTCATTGTCTTCACCATTTTCACTAATTTCTTTTTCACTTCTGCTGCAATATTTGATGGGATATAAGCCCTGGATGCTGCCGAACATTTCTGACCTTGATATTCAAATGCTCCTCTAGCTAATGCAGTAACAACAACATCGACATCGGCAGATTTATGAGCTATCACAAAATCTTTACCGCCTGTTTCTCCTACAATGCGAGGATATGATTTGTATTTATTCATATTCGCTCCAATTGTTTCCCACATTTTATTAAACACCCCTGTACTTCCTGTAAAATGTATACCAGCAAATCCTGGATGATTAAAAATCACTTTACCAATTGTGGGCCCATCAATAAATACTAAATTAATAACCCCATCTGGCAAACCCGCTTCTTTTAAAATACGCATAAATAACTGTGCGCTGTATACTTGTGTATTAGCACATTTCCATACAACCACATTACCACACATAGCAGCACTAGTTGGCAAATTTCCCCCAATGGCAGTGAAATTAAATGGCGTTAAGGCAAACACAAAGCCCTCTAGAGGACGATATTCCATACGGTTATTCATACCTGCTCCGCTAATAGGTTGCTGGCGGTAAATATCACTTAGAAAGTGAACATTGAATCTCAAGAAATCTATTAATTCGCAAGAAGCATCCAGTTCTGCCTGAATAACATTCTTACTTTGTCCAAGCATAGTAGCGGCGTTTATATAAGGGCGATATTTTGTAGCTAGTAAGTCAGCGGCTTTCAAAAAGATATTGGCACGATTTTCCCAACTCATACTTGACCATGTATCTTTCACTTTTAATGCAGCGTCAATTGCTTTTGTTACATGATTTGCATCTCCAACATGAAAATGACCAAGCAAATGTTTTCTTTCATGTGGTGGACGTATTTCCAATTTGTTACCAGTACGTATTTCTTCTGAACCAATATACATTGGTACATCTATTTTTTTACTTTTTAATTCTTTTATGGCTTTCTTTAATGCGGCTCTTTCATTGCTTCCAGGAGCGTAATTTAAAACGGGTTCATTGGCAGGTGCTGGGTAATAAAAATCTCCGAATTGCATAATTATTTATTTTATTGATTAATTAATTACATGATTTAAATTCTTTGTATCAATTATTTACAAAGTAACAACCAATATTTGTTTCAACAGCTACTTTTTGCAGCAATTTGATATTTTGTATAAAAATAGCCTAGCTGTATCTTTCAGTTGGCTTTTAATAAAGTTTTACAACCCAAAATAAACTTTAAACTACCCTTCATTCATCTGATTCTTTTTCACTCATCAAATAAGCTTTGATAAAGCCATCTAATTCGCCGTCCATCACTGGACCTACATTTCCTACTTCGAAATCTGTACGATGATCTTTTATCATTTTATAAGGGTGAAAAACATAAGATCGAATTTGAGAACCCCACTCTATTTTTTTCTTTGTTGCATTTTTTGAATCAATAGCTTCCTGTCTTCTACGCATTTCTTCTTCATATAAACGACTCTTAAGCATTGACATGGCTTTTTCTCTATTTTCTCCTTGTGTACGTGCTTGCTGACATTCTACTATTATTCCACTAGGCTTATGCGTTAGCCTAACTGCTGTTTCTACTTTATTTACATTCTGTCCGCCACTGCCCCCACTTCTAAAAAAAGCCCATTCTACATCAGCTGGATTCACTTCAATTTCAATACTATCATCAATTAACGGATATACATACACGCTGGCAAAAGATGTATGTCTTCGAGCATTGCTATCGAATGGAGAAATCCTAACCAGCCTATGTACTCCACTTTCCGCTTTTAAAAAACCAAAAGCAAAAGGACCATCAATTTGAAAAGTACAGGTTTTTATTCCTGCTCCATCCCCCCACTGCCAATCAAGCTCAGAAATAGTCCATCCTTGCTTTTCAACATACATTCGATACATCCTGGCAAGCATTTCTGCCCAATCCTGACTTTCAGTTCCACCTGCACCACTATTGATTTGCAAAACAGCCGGCAATGCGTCAGTAGGCTCGTTTAGTGTACTTTTAAACTCAGCTTCATCTATAGCAATATTAGCAATGCTACAAGCAATCTTCACTTCATCTTCAGCCGCTTCTCCTTCTTTCCAGAATTCAAACAAGACAGCAAAATCCTCTACGAATGTTTGAACATCGTAAAACATTTTTGTCCAATATTCATTAATTTTTATTTCTTTGAGAATGGAAGTTGCGCGTACATTATCATCCCAAAAACCAGGAGAAAGGGAAAGTTGTTTATCATTATTTATTTTAGCTTCTCTATTTGAGACGTCAAAGAAACCTCCTCAAAACCACCACACGGTCTCTCATACCTTTTAATTGCTCTATTGTCATACTGCAAATATACTATTTATCCTATACAGTTCAATGTAGTGAATAGAAGAATAATATAGATTAAACAGATTATCAAAAAGGATACCTAAAACTGAATAAAAAATGAAAATAGCTTCAAAACAGTATTATAATATGGTAAAAAACAAACTACAAACAGGTATACCTAATTTATCCTATGAAACATTTTATAGTAACTTTACCGACTATGTATAAATCAAAAATTAAAGTCATCGCATTTGATGCAGACGATACGCTTTGGATAAATGAACCTTACTTTCAACAGATTGAGCATAAGTTTTGTGCATTATTGGAAAACTATGCTACCAACCATACCCTATCACAAGAATTATTAAAAACAGAAATAGAAAATCTTCCCTTTTACGGATATGGTGTTAAAGGATACACGCTAAGCATGATAGAAACGGCTTTGAAAATATCAAACAAAACTATCAATATAGATATTATTGAAAAAGTAATAGACTATGGCAAAGACATGCTTTCAAAACCTATCGAATTAATAGAAGGCATTGAAGAATCCCTTATCTCCTTACAAGGAAAATACAGATTGGTAGTGGCCACTAAAGGTGATTTATTAGACCAGGAAAACAAGCTCAAGAGATCAGGACTAGAAAAATACTTTCACCACATAGAAGTAATGAGTGAAAAAACAGAAGCAGAATACCAAAAATTAATTAAGCATTTAGATATCGCTGCAAATGAATTTTTAATGATAGGAAATTCACTAAAATCAGATGTTCTGCCTGTATTGGCAATTGGCGGACATGCTGCACATGTTCCATTTCACACTACTTGGGCACACGAAACAATCAATCATCAAATTAAACATGAGAAATTTAATCAGTTCAAAAATATTGTCGACATTTTAATTCATTTGAAATAAAATATCCCTTAAACAATTTCCTTTTTATTGCCCTGTCTAATGATGTTTTTCCTCCCCCCTGAATAATAAATACGAATAATAATACTAAAATAATAATTGAAAAGAAAAGATTAGACTCCCCTTGGTAAACTCCATTTTTTGCATGAACAAAAAAAATAGCTCCTAATAATATTGGGATTTGAAAAAGCACAGATAAACGGGTAAATAAGCCAATAGCTATAAAAACTCCTCCTAATAAATTAATCCAAGGGATGAATGTTTGCAACCATAAATAATTTTTCAAAATAAGAGATTCTCTAAATACTTCTCTAATCAAGGTATTATTTTGAATAAATTGTATCCCTTTTACCACCAAAGACAATCCTAATGCCACTCGTATAACTAATATCCACTTGGGATGATCTCTATTATCAATAAGATTCAAATGATCTTGCAGTTTCATATAAAAGTATTTTAAACAAATAAAAATAGGCTTTGATAGAGCTAAAAACAATGATATTCATCCTAAGTATTATGAAAAATATTTTTTATAAAACAAATTATTATTATTATATTTGTTTACCTTAGAATACATTATCATTATTTATCAAATGATTAACAATGAAAAAATTATTACTTTTTGGATTTAGTTTCGTTCTAATAAATAATATCATCTCCCAATCAATAAGCAGAAAAGTAATTGCAAGCGCTGGAGGATATTATATTGGAAATAACATTAACGTTAACTATACAATAGGTGAAACTGTAATAAATACTTTATCTGTTCCCAATACAATTGTAACGCAAGGGTTTCAACAACCAGATAATTTTTCAGTTACCTCTTTGCAGGTGAAAGCTTTTTTACAAGGCTCTTACATTGGTGGAGGATTAATGAGTCCAACTTTATTTAATTTAGATGAAGCCCCTGATGCAACTGCAACAGATACTGTTCAGATTGAATTATGGAGCACTAGCGATTTGCCTAATAACAATCCTAGTTATTTTGAGAAAGCAATTTTACATAGTAATGGAATAGCCAATGCTAATTTTACATCGGATATTATTGATAACAATTATTATATTGCTGTAAAACATAGAAATAGCATTGAAACATGGAGTGCAAATCCAGTTAATTTTACGGATAGCACACAATATGATTTTACAAATAATTTGAATGCCGCATACGGCGATGGACAAAATCCACCTATGAAATTTATGGAAGATGGTGTTTATGCATTTTATAGTGGCGATATAAACCAAGATGGTGCCATTGATGGCTTTGATTTACAACTTACTGAAAACGATGCCTCAAACTTCTATTTTGGCTATAATAATTCTGATTGTACAGGTGATGGTTCTTCAGATGGATTTGACCTACAAATCATTGAAAATAATTGTAGCCTATTCCTTTTCAAAGCAAGACCATATTAATAATTCACTTGAAAAGTTATCATTGAAATAATTGTGAGACTTGATCTATTAATCATTCAGATCGATGATAAGCAAGGATAATTTCATGTAATATAAAAAAGAAATTACACGAAAATTTCTATAGTAGCATTGATATTTCTATCATTAATTGCATCACATTGAGGTTTCAATCTTTCGTAAGAATCCTTTTTTACAGTATATTTTCCTTTATGATGAATGAATAATGCACACTGCTCTGCTTGTTCCTTTGTATGACCACAAATTTGAACAAGCGTATCTATTACCCAATCAAATGTATTAACATCGTCATTCCAAACTAATAGACTATAGCTTAAAGCAGTTTTATCTAATACTTCTAAATCATTATCTTCTGCCAGTTTGGTATTGTTTGCTATATTTTCAGCCATAATTATTGTAAAAATATAGCAAATTCATCATAAATTAAAAGCCTAGTCATTAAAAAAGAAAATTGCAGTTATTTTTATAAAATATTTTGCAGAAAAAATAATATGCTTATCTTTGCCGTCCTTTAAATGAAGGGAGCATAGCTCAGTTGGTTTAGAGCATCTGCCTTACAAGCAGAGGGTCCGCGGTTCGAACCCGTGTGCTCCCACAATCAAACCTCACTCAATTATTTTAGAGTGAGGTTTTTTTATGTTTACACTTTGAGTTAATTTTACATCCTCTTTTCCTTTAAACTAGATAAGTTTTATACTGGTCATACTTCAGATGATAGAAAATTGAAGTGGTCACCCTAAAATGCATTTGCTTTTGTAACTTTGCACCTTGCCAATATTATTATAAATGGAACTTTCTAAAAACTTTGAACCTCAGTCAGTTGAACAAAAATGGTATGATCAATGGGTGAATAAGGGCTACTTCAAAAGTACTCCAGATGAAAGAACACCGTATACTATTGTTATGCCTCCGCCTAACGTTACAGGTGTTTTACATATGGGTCATTGCCTAAATAATACTATTCAGGATATCTTGATACGTAGAGCGAGGATGATGGGATACAATACATGCTGGGTTCCAGGTACAGACCATGCCTCAATTGCCACTGAAGCGAAAGTAGTTGCGATGCTTAGAGAACGAGGCATTACCAAATCGTCTTTAACTAGAGACGAATTCTTATCCTACGCTTGGGAATGGAAAGAAAAATATGGTGGTATTATTCTGCAGCAATTAAAAAAACTAGGCTGCAGTTTAGATTGGGATCGTACTACTTTTACCATGGATAAAGACTATTACCAATCTGTAATCAACGTCTTTATTGCCTTGCATAAAAAAGGCGTAATTTATAGAGGTAAAAGAATGATAAACTGGGATGTGAAAGCTTTAACAGCCCTTAGTGATGAAGAAGTTATCAGAAAAGAAACCAAACAGAAATTATATCATGTAAAATACAATGTTGAAGGCAGCGACACTCCTATCATTATCGCTACTGTAAGGCCAGAAACAATCATGGGTGACAGCGCTATTTGCGTAAACCCCTCTGACGTAAGATACAAACACCTTCATGGTAAATTTGCTACAGTACCGTTAATCAATAGACGCATTCCTATCATCGCCGATGAATACGTTACGATGGAATTTGGAACCGGCGCTTTAAAAGTAACTCCCGCACATGACGTTAACGACTATGCGCTTGGCCAAAAATATAACCTGGAAATAATTGACATATTTAATGACAATGGAACCCTTAGTGAAGCCGCACAGATTTATATTGGATTAGATAGATTTGATGTAAGAAAAAAAATTACTGCAGAATTAGAAGAGAAAGGATTTCTTTTAAAAACAGAAGAATACACTAGTGAAGTTGGATATAGCGAAAGAACAGATGTAGTTGTTGAACCTCGATTAAGCCTGCAATGGTGGGTAAGTATGAAAGATATTGCTACCCCTGCTTTAACAACTGTAATGGAAGAAGAAATAAAATTCTATCCTCCAAAATTTAAAAATGTTTACCGCCATTGGATGGAAAATATTAAAGACTGGTGCATCAGCAGACAATTATGGTGGGGACATCGTATTCCTGCCTGGTATGACAATGAAGGAAGATTTGTGGTTGCCGCTAATGAAACAGAAGCTGTTATTTTATTTGAGCAGCAATATGGAATTGCCAATGCTACATTAAAACAGGATGAAGATTGCCTGGATACTTGGTTTAGTAGCTGGCTTTGGCCTTTTGAAGTATTTAAAGGATACAGCAACCCGGGTAATGCAGAAATTAAATACTACTACCCTACAGATACTTTAGTAACAGCACCAGAGATTATTTTTTTCTGGGTGGCAAGAATGATTATGGCTGGTTTTGAATACATGGAAACCAAACCATTTAAAGAAGTTTATTTTACAGGCATTGTAAGAGATAAACAAGGAAGAAAAATGAGCAAAAGTCTTGGGAACTCTCCTGACTTATTAGGATTGATTGATCAATATGGTGCCGACGCTGCTCGTTTTGGAATAATGATATCATCCCCCGCAGGTAATGACATTCTTTTTGATGAAGCTGCTTTAGAACAAGGCAGAAATTTTAATAACAAAATATGGAATGCATTAAAGTTGATCAAAATGTGGGAAGGCCGACAATCATCCTCCACATTAAATGAAAATAAATTTGCAATAGATTGGTTTGACAATAGATTGAATGAAGTTAGCGCCGAGGTAAACAGTATGATGCAACAGTTTCGATTAAGCGAAGCCTTAAAAACTATTTATTCACTTATATGGGATGACTTCTGCAGTTGGTATCTCGAATGGATTAAGCCTGGATTCGAACAACCTATTGAACATTCGGTATATGAAAAAACAATTGGCTTCTTTTCTGAATTAATGCAATTATTACATCCATTTATGCCATTTGTTTCGGAAGAAATTTATCATCTTTTACAAGAAAGAGAAGATGACTTATGTGTAAAACAATACACTCCAAAACAGCAGCCTGAAAAAAGATTATTAGAAGTAGGTACTTTATTAAAAGCAACCATCAGTGGATTAAGAGATGTCAGAAATAAACAACAGCTAAAACCAAAAGAGACAATTAAATTATTTATTCAAACTGATGAGTTAGCCACATTTAATTCAATTGAAAAAATACTATCTAAGCAGCTAAACACAAGCGAAATTACCTACACAAAAGATAGTGTTCTTGGGTCATTTACTGCAGTAATTGGGAAGGATACATTTTACATTGTAACAGAACAACCTATTGATATTAGTAATCAAAAAACTGCCCTTGAAAAGGAGCTGATCCATTTAAAAGGATTCTTGCTATCTATAGAAAAAAAACTAAGTAATGAGCGATTTGTACAAAATGCAAATCCGGAAATATTAGCACTGGAACAAAAAAAGAAATCAGATACATTGTCAAAAATTAAAGTCATTGAAGATTCATTAACCCTTATTGGTTAACAATAATTAATTCTTCGATTTTTACAATATGGAAATAATAAAGGTACCCCTAGAAAATCTTACAGAAATTCGAGAGTTGGCTTATAAAATTTGGCCTGTTGTATATTCCAGTATCTTGAGTAAAGAACAACTTGAGTATATGCTTGATGAGATATACAGCCTAGACTCTTTAGAAAAGCAATTAACTAAGGAGAATCAACAGTTTATTATTGTACAACAAGAAAATATACCTATAGCATTTGCTTCTTATAGCATGATTAGAGCGCATGACAACAACACTTGCAAACTGCATAAATTATATGTATCCATTGAGGAGCAAGGAAAAGGTGTAGGAAAACTAATCATAAATCATATCTCCCAAAAAATAAAATCCCAAATACTTTCCTATCTAATCCTGAATGTAAATCGCCATAACAAGGCAGTGGACTTTTATAAACATTTAGGCTTTTCTATTATCAAAGAAGAAAATATTGATATCGGTAATGGCTATTTCATGAATGATTATGTGATGGGTAAATTTATTTGATTAAAATTGAGTATTCTCCATAATGAAAGAGACCCGCTTTTTCAAGCAGGTCTCTTTCATTGTCATATTAAAGTATTAATAACGATACATATCCGCTTTATATGGTCCTTCTTTTGGAATACCAAGATAAGCTGACTGATCATTTGTAAGTGTATCTAATTCAACACCAATTTTCGAAAGATGCAAACGTGCTACTTTTTCATCTAAATGTTTTGGAAGTACGTAAACTTTGTTTTCATATTTATCCGTATTTGTCCAAAGTTCAATCTGAGCAAGGGTTTGGTTCGTAAATGAGTTACTCATTACAAAACTTGGATGCCCTGTTGCACAACCAAGATTAACCAAACGTCCTTCTGCTAATACAATCACATCGTTTCCTTCGATAGTATACATGTCTACTTGAGGCTTGATAGTATTTTTTGTATTACCATATTCACCATTCAACCATGCCATATCTATTTCAATATCAAAGTGACCGATATTACAAACAATAGCTTTGTCTTTCATCGCTCTGAAATGTTGCTCAGTAATCAAATCACGACAACCACTTGCTGTAACGATAATATCTGCTTCCTTAACTGCGTCAATCATTTTCTTTACTTCAAATCCATCCATAGCAGCTTGCAATGCGCAGATAGGATCAATTTCGGTAACGATTACACGAGCACCTGCTCCACGTAAACTCAATGCAGATCCTTTACCTACATCTCCATAACCACCTACTACGGCTACTTTTCCTGCCATCATAATATCAGTTGCTCTGCGAATAGCATCAACCAATGATTCCTGACAACCGTATTTATTATCAAACTTAGACTTTGTAACAGAATCATTTACGTTAATAGCAGGAACAGGCAAAGTACCTTTAGCCATTCTTTCATATAGACGATGAACTCCTGTAGTTGTTTCTTCACTTAATCCTTTAATATGAGGAATCAATTCAGGATATTTATCAAAAACGATGTTAGTTAAATCTCCACCATCGTCCAAAATCATATTTAAAGGCTTATCAGCACTTCCAAAAAATAATGTTTGCTCAATACACCAATCAGCTTCTTCAATTGATTGACCTTTCCATGCATACACGCCAATACCAGCAGCAGCAATTGCGGCAGCCGCCTGATCTTGTGTTGAAAAGATGTTACAACTGCTCCACTTTACTTCGGCACCTAAAGCAATTAAAGTTTCAATTAATACTGCTGTTTGAATAGTCATGTGCAAGCATCCTGCGATTCTAGCACCTTTTAAAGGCTGACTATTGCCATATTCTTTACGAAGACTCATTAGACCGGGCATTTCAGCCTCCGCTAATCTTATTTCTTTACGACCCCATTCTGCGAGGCTCATGTCTTTTACCTTATTCTTTAAGGAAAAGTCGATAGAACTTAATGTTGATGTTGACATATAAATGATTTAGAACACAAAGCTACATTCAATAGTTCATTATTCTAAATTATTTTAATAAAATAGAATAAATAACTACTTTTTACTATTTTTGTAGAATATATAATAGTATTACCATGAAAAAAACAGTTAAAAAAGAAGAAATTGCTATTACCTTACCCCAACTTGATAAAGTTGATGTAGCTATTTTGAAAATTTTACAAATTAATGCAAGAGCCACAGTGAAAGAAATTTCAGAAAAAGTACACTTGAGCACCACGCCAGTTCATGAACGTATTAAACGATTGGAACAGACAGGCGTTATTAAGCAATATGCAACTTTAGTAGACTACAACAAAGTTAAGAAAGGCCTAATGGTTATTTGTTATGTTTCATTAAAAGAGCACAGTAAAAACGCTGGAATGAAATTCATCAAATCAATCAATGAATTACATGAAGTTATTGAATGCTATAATATAAGTGGAGAATTTGACTTTATGCTAAAAGTTGTAGAGGAAAATATGGATAGCTATTATGATTTCCACGTAAATAGACTCAGCCAAATTGAAAATATGGGAAATGTACAGAGTGTTTTTGTAATGGGCGTAATCAAAGAAACGCATCAATTAATCTGGTAAATAAACCATGTTGCCAAAATCAATTAGAAATGAAGCGGATGTATTTAATGAATTAATTATTTCAATGACCAACACCCTTTCAATTATCTAATTCATTTTAAATAATTGTATTTTTAAAATATAAACCAACCAATTTGTACATCAATATTCATACACATCAATCTCATAAAACCGGAGTCTGGAGCATTCATAATTTACATAATAATTTTGAGTCCGCTAATTCACTTTTTAATTATTCTGTAGGAATTCACCCTTGGTATATAAATGAAAACACTATTAGCAATGATTTTGAAAAAATGAAATTAGCTAGCAATAAAATTAATGTATTAGCGATTGGAGAATGTGGACTAGACAGGATTTGCAAAACGTCTTTTGAACTTCAAAAAGCAGTATTCATTAGGCATATTCAATGGGCAAATGAAATAGCGAAACCGATCATCATCCATTGTGTAAAGGCACACGAAGATATACTTGAACTATTACAAGACTACCCATGCCATGTTCCTGTTATTTTTCACGGATTCAATAACAAACAATCAACAGCAAATAAAATCATAAAGGCTGGCTATTATTTATCATTTGGAAATGCACTAATTTACCCTTCTAATGAAATTGTGTTTAACAATATCCCACTTGATAAGATTTTTTTAGAGACGGATGATAGCAATCATACCATTGAAGCTATCTATAAACAAGCTGGAAGAATAAAAAATATTTCACTAGAGCAATTAAATTTGCAGATTAAAAAAAATACAAAAAAAGTTTTTAACCTGAATGTATTATAATGAAAGATTTATCATGGCTTGGCAGAACGAGTTTATTAATTGGAGAAAATACTGTACAATCTCTAACTCAAAAACATGTAATGATTGTTGGAATGGGAGGCGTTGGATCATATGCTGCTGAATTCATTTGCAGGAGTGGCATTGGGAAAATGACCATTATTGATGGTGATATTGTAGATCCCACAAATCGCAATCGACAACTTCCTGCATTATCTACCAATCATGGTATTTCTAAGGCAGATATCATGTCTAATAGGCTGATTGACATCAATCCTGAATTAGAGTTAACTGTTATAAAAGAATTCATAAATCCAGAAATGGTAGAAAATTTATTTCAGGGCTCAATTGATTATATTATTGACGCTATTGATAGTATCACTCCAAAAATTACTTTTTTAAAAATCGCACACCATAATAAAATACCTATTGTTAGCAGTATGGGCGCCGGAGGCAAACTAGATCCTACACAACTTAAAGTGGTAGATATTTCCAAAACTATTAATTGCCCTTTCGCCGAACAAGTTAGAAAAAATTTAAAAAAACAAGGGATCTATTCAGGAATAAAAGCCGTATTCTCCCCTGAAATAGTAATTAAAGAAAGCCTGATAATGACCGATGGGAAAAACTACAAAAAATCTGCTTATGGAACTATGTCATATCTTCCAGCAACTTTTGGAGCAGTAGCCGCATCCGTGGTGATAAGAGACCTTATTCATGCTACTAAATAGTAACTATTCATTTAAAGAAATTACAATAAAAATAAAATGCGTAAATTTATTTATAAATAAAAAAAAATGTTCCCCAAAATAAATCCTACTTCAACAACTGCCTGGAATGAACTTAACGCTCATTTTGAAGCAACCCAATCAACGACCATTCAACAATTATTTAAAAAAGATATCAACCGATTTATTAAATTCTCATACTGCTTTGAAGAAATTGTTTTTGATTTTTCAAAAAATAACATCACAGAAGAAACGTTGGCATTACTTTTTAAACTTGCAGAAGAATGCAAACTAAAAGAATCCATAGATGCCATGTTCTCAGGGGAAATAATAAATGAAACTGAAAATCGAGCTGTTCTTCACACTGCACTTAGAAACTTTTCTACTAGTCCCATTTTAGTTGAAGATAAAGACATCATGCCGGATATAAGAAGAGTACTCCTTCAAATGAAAGCTTTTTCCGACAATATTCATAGTGGAGCGTTAAAAGGATATACTGGAAAGAAAATTAAATACATAGTAAATATAGGTATCGGGGGAAGTGATTTAGGACCGTCTATGGTAACAGAAGCTTTAAAACCCTATCAAATAAATGATATAGAAACCTTTTTCGTGAGTAATGTTGACGGCACTCATATTGCTGAAACATTAAAAAAAATAAAACCAGACGAAACGATTTTTGTAATTGCCAGTAAGACATTTACAACTCAGGAAACCATGACGAATGCTCATACAGCTAGAAAATGGTTTTTAGAAAATGGGGGGCATGAAAAAGATATTGCCAAACATTTTGTGGCCCT
>Ga0214921_10008500_pt1 | contig 13288 bp, 16 predicted proteins | sample LL1505_MetaG_FD_177992 | JGI IMG/M metagenome (GOLD analysis project Ga0214921, IMG submission 177992) | Freshwater microbial communities from Lake Lanier, Atlanta, Georgia, United States - LL-1505 | ecosystem: Environmental > Aquatic > Freshwater > Lake | place: USA: Georgia | collected... | reverse complement strand
GCGATAAACGGGCAACTCTGTTCCTGGGTTATCAAAACTAAAGGCAACTGACGCCGCCCATGTGTGGTGTCCATCTACAACAAAACCATCTTTAGAAATTAAAATTCGTTCGTCTTTAGGAATTTTGCCCTTCTCTGCAAACTTTTCATAGATTGCCCCTGCGCGTGAGCCAGAGACTTCCTTTTGAATTGGCTTTAAGGTTGTTGGGTCTACCTTCTCTTTTGTGGAGGTAATCCCGCTATCTTTTTCAATATCCGCTAAAAATTTATCTCTTTTAGATGACGGAATCTGTGGCATATCAGAACGGGCAACACCCATGCCCTCATCGCCAAAGAGAAGCGTTCCTTTAACTTTCAACTCAGTAATATCTGGGTGAGAGGTTAGTTTTGCCATACCTCCAAAAAGGGCTGAGATGTCCTCTGGAGCCACAACAGGGTGTCCGCCAGACTCCAACTCATCAGCAATTCCTTGGGCGTATTTAGGCGCGTGTGTCTTTTGGTCGTGTTGTCCCATAAGGTGTTTTTCTAATGCGTTCTCTGCCTGGCTAACTTGGGACTCAGCCCATGAAAATCCAGCATCCCCGCCCCAAGCATCCCAAGCCACGCGCCCTGGAGATGGATAACCTTTTTCGCCTTGGCTAAATCCCAAAGCATCTTTATCAACTTCATGTCGAGAGAAAAATGCTTTCATGCGCTTCAAAGTGGCGAGAGAAATGTTTTCTCCAGCCGATAGTTGTTGCGCTCGCAAACGCCCAACAGAAGTAAATCCGTCTCCAGCCCTGCCTTCAGAAATCCAATCAAGCGCCCTACGAGCGGCGACGCGAACTCCCTTGGGAGGTGTGAAATCGTTTGCCTTTGAAAAACGGTGTATCTCTTCAAGCCTATCTTCGGCTTCTTTTTTAGAATCGTATGTTCCAAACTTGCGAGTTCCTGTTTGGTCGTAAACTGTCCAGCCGTCTTGATTGTGGCGAATCATTTTATTAAATGATTTTTCTTCCACGGGTTCTGGTGTCTCAATCCGCAACTCATAGCCATTGACCGTCAAGACGGTGCGAATGTTTCCAATGCTAGAACCCATTTTACGAACAAGGTCTGAAACCGCATCTTCGGGCAAGGATTCTGAAAATTTACTAATATCAACATTTTGAAGATAATCAACTTCAATTTCGTACTTATCCCACTCGTCTTTTTCAACCCGCATCAAGCCTCGTCTAAGGGCTTCATTGATAACAAGGTGATGAACCTCCAAAACCTCTGGAGTTAATTCTGATTTGTGGAGGCGCTGATGAAGAGAGTGCAATTTACCCGCACTCAACTCTACTAATCTAGGAGCAATATCAGCCATGTGGTAAGGATAGACTATGGATTTACAACCGTTATTTAGTTTCCTCTACCCTAGTTAATTTTTGTTCTACTACCTTATCCAAAAAAGCAATTTCTTTATCGTCAGGCAATCCCTCTGTTTCAACGCGCATGGAGGCGTGAAGTTTTGATAAAGCGTCTAATCTATCTTGTCTGTCCATGGGGTTAGTTTACCGTAGGAGCGGGCTTTTCGCGAGCCGTGCCGTCATAGACCAAGCCATCACCATCTCGGTCAATTGGACCTTGAATGATTGAGCGTCCTTCTTTGCTCAAGCCCTTTTGATACTTCATATTTAAGTTATTTAGTAATCTTGCCCCAGCCCATGAATACACGGGTTTTCCTGTTATTCGGTTAGTATCGACTTGAACTCTGTCTTTGTAGCCAATCATTAAAAAATCATTTGGGATAGGAAAACCATCCGATTTGATACTTCTGGCTATTTGAAAAGAACCATTTTTTGAGTCATATTGTGTAACCATTTTGGAAACTAAGGAGTCAAACTCAATTCGGTTTGCTGAGCCTTCTTCAAAATCTGCACGGTTAAATGCGGTTCCTTTGATTAGTTCTTGAACATTTCGCTCCGTGCTTCTGCCCCTTTCATCAAAATCATACCCTGATTTAGCCCAATGGCGAGCGCCGTCCCACGCGGTACTGACATCAATTCTTCCAATTCCAGCCGCAACATAGTAAGCCTCTTGTTGCGCTATAAATTTTGACCCAAACCCAACTCCCGCATACTCGTCATCCATTTTGAATAGGTCATGCTCAACAGCCATAATCTCATTGCCATCTGCATCTTGGCTTTTGAAGAAAGAGCGTTGGAACTCGCCAGCGTAATTGTTTGCATCGTCAGTAATCTCGCCAGTAACGGTTAGCCTTTCTCCATCGTTAAAAATGTTAGTTGTTTGAGAAGTAAGTGTTGTTGCAACTTCTCCATCTTGATTTTTTACTTCATGGGTCATGCCGTAAACTTGGTCAAAGAGTCCGTGTAAATCTTCTGGGTTAAATGATTCCCCCTGTTGTTCTTGCCACAACTGAGCAATACTTCCGTCATCTGATTGAATAAACTCATCAATCATTTCAGTTTGAATATCCTCATGGATGGTCATTTTTTCTTGCTCTGAGTATTCATGGTTGGGAAATTCTTGTTGTAACGCATCTAGGCGTTCTTGGACTCTTTCATCAATACCAAAGGTTGCTTGTTCATACATCCCTTTGTCATTATTTACATAATCAACCAAGTCGCTCATCCCAGGCTGTTCTCCTCCGCTGAGAGCATTTGATAAATCATCTAATGAAGGACCAACACCGTCCATGTTGTTGATTAAATTATCTTCTTGCTCGGTATTGCCACGCGCCCAGTTTCCGTGTGAACTTTGGTCGTGACCTCCACCTTCGTGTTTGAGGACTGGCTTTAATCCTGGGGCAAAGTAAATTATTTGATAGCGTTTTTGAAATACTTTAGGAACTGCCCAAAATTCTTCTGGCAACAAAGCAACCTTTTGGTCTGCGAATTGCTTGCCGCGGTTATTAAAGAATGAATTTTGCCCGCGTGTTTCTGTTGTCAGAGCCGCCCTTGCTTTTTCTGTAAACATCTGCGAGTGATGCACCCATGCGGACTCTTCGCCATCTTGACCAAATCCACGACCAGTAGCGGCGTGTCCAAAGTAATCGTGGACTGCCCTAAATTTGTTATTTTGTTCATCGCTAAAGATGGGATGAGCGCCAGTAGTGGCTGTTGATAAAACTTTGAGTGAACCCTTGCTGACATCAGTAAACATCTCTTTAGATGTTTTGTATGGGTCATCTGTAACGAACTCAACCTTGACTCCAAGGGTCTTAGTCATGTAGTTGAATTGCTCTTCAACCTCTGAGGCTAACGCCTCGTACTCATCAACGGCGTCTCTATCCATCTTAGGCAAAGATTCATAAAGGTCTGCAATCTTAGATGCCCGTTCACGATTGGCAACAACTTTGTTGTAATCAATTGTGTCGTCTGGCTTCAAGCCTTTTTTGAAAGCATACTCTTTTGCGCCATCTCTAGCGGATTTGACCGAATCGGCGGGGTATCTATCTCCCGCCCAATTGCCATGAGTGGCTTGGTCATGTTGTCCTTCAAGGTGTTTTTGTATTCCTACAACTGAATATCTACCAAGGCAGACATGAGGAAAACTTAGAGATTGCCCTCTATCGCCATCAGGATTTCGTCCGTCAGGGCGTCCGATTCCTCTGGAGTCATCTCGTTCAGAGGTTTGTCCAACCCCACCAGCACGGGCTTTGTTTGTTCTTGTTCCGCCATTTTTATCCTCCATATAAATGTAAGCATCTTTGACAACATCGTAAATAGATTTTTGTTTATTTGCAATTCCAGCGTTTATACCCTCAGATTTACTCTCGTATCTGCGGGATACATCAAGATAGATTACACCATCTTGAACAACTTTCCAAGCCCCAAAATAAGCCCCACGCTTACTCAAAGCCGCCATATTGTCTTTTTTGTACTGCTCAATAATGGCTCTTTTGCCGTCATTATCCACGCTATTCCATTTATCAAGTTTAATTTGTCTTTCGGCTCCATCAATAGAACACATGAATCCAGTCTTGGGAGACTTTTTAGTTCTAATATCAATAGAGAATCCTGGGGTCTTTTTTTCCGCTAATCTATCAATGAGGGATGTTAATACCTTGCCCTCGCTACCAGTCGCCCAACTGCCGTGGGTTTTCTGGTCATGGGTACCGTGTTTTTTAACGGCTTGAATAATCTGAATATCCTCAAGAACGGTTCTGAATTTACTCATTTGTCCACCCTTTGAAAGACTGCAACCTTATCCTCAGAACCTATACCTCTTTTATATCCCAAAAACAGCAAATCCGTTTGGCGAGGTAATAGAACTTCCTTTTCTCTATCTGATACCGAACTCGTATCATTCACGGAGGTTCGATAAAGGTCTACGGCAATTCCTTTACCGCTTTTGGTTGGGCTTGGAAGAATGACAGCAACGGTATCAGGTGTGTCATATATTTCGCCTAGCGCATCCCGAGTATCCGTATCTTTGGTCAAATCTATTCGTGTAGTTGATAAATAACCTTTATCTCTGAGAGTGTCGCCTGGGGCTAACTGCGCTAAAACAAAATTATCTACGACTCGAAATAAAGTTTTATCCCCAAACATATCTGGAGCCTTATCAATCAAAGAATCTAACCCATCAACCTTTTCTTGAAGAAATTTTATTTCATAAGAACCTTCAAAACCTCTGGGGTTGCGAAGAAACGCGTTTATATTTTTATACCCCTCTTGAGAATAACTATCAATAGCATCATGCTCAAAGGTTTCAACTCCAACGATTTTGCCGTCTTTGTCTACTCCATAGCGCTCGCTATAAACCATTAGCGCTGGGTCATATTCAGATTCTTCATCGAATGTGCCTAGGGTTAGTAAATCTGGATAGTTCTCACTTAAAGCCCAGTTGCCGTGGGTTGATTGGTCGTGCGTACCGTGCTTGATAACATCTTCATCATCTCTAATAAATGGGATGTTGTTAAATAGTTCATGGAAAGTCATGCCTAAGTCAGCGCCCTTTTTAACTACATGAGGCTCAACTAATTTCACTTCAATAACCGTAAATGTTGTAGGCTCTTTGCGTATCCAAGAATTAACTGTGATGTCTCGACCATCTTTGACTCCACTTGGCTGACGGTCATTTGTATACTTTAGCGTAGAAGTTTCAATTTTAGAAAAATCTCCAGTATTGGCTCCATCTCTAATAATTTCATAGCGCACTTTAGCCGCTGGGTCATTACTATCCTTTCTGTCCCAACTTAGGTCCTTTGGGTCTTGGAATCTGTACCCAGTAACTAAATCCTCGCCAGGTCTGCTGAGTTCAAAAGTTCTTGCGTGGACAGCGCCTCTTGACCAATAAGGAATAGTTATTTCTGATTTACCTACAACTTGAAATTTGCCGCTAGTAATAGTCTCAAAATCTGATGGGTAAAAACTTTTTTCACGATTGACCGAGACGCCTTTTGCGCCTTCTTGAATTTTTAGAATCACTTTAGTATCAGTTGGGGTGTATGACCTATCTGCGGCATACCATTGAGCGACGCCTAAAGAACGAGTAGTTGAAACTAACGGCATATCAATTGTGTCGCCTTCTTTAAGATTGGTGAACTGCTCAAGCAATGCTTTTGACTCTGCATCACTCCCTGTCATACCTCTATACAAAGTTGGTTGCGGACGACCATTAGCAATTGCCGTTAAAACTGCCTCAGTTTGATTTCTTACTGCGCTTGTCGAGGAGGCACCAAAACCGCGTCCAGTTAAATAATTCTCAGAACCACCGACATCTTTACTACTTTTAGGAACTGGCAAACCAAGCATCTCGCCCGCGTATTGACGGTATAAATCTACAAACGGGTCGCCATCAACACCGTGTTCCCAGTTTTCCCAAAATTTATCGGTGGTTCCAGTTGCATTGCGAGGGCTTTCTGGAACAGGGTCTTTCGGATTCCAAGTTTCTAATTCTGATGAAATACCATTAGCCCAACTGCCGTGAGTTGATTGGTCATGCTGTCCATCAAGATGTTTAAGAACTGGTTTTAATCCAGGCGCAAATCTGATTACTTGGACGCTCATCGGGTTCCTCTATCGGGAGGAAGAATAATCATTGTGCAACGGCAATTAGGATGAGCAACTGGTCTTTCCATACCGTTAGAAAATATCCCGTTCCAAGGAACAATTTCGCCATCCAACTCAAGGCAAATAGGACAGGTGCGTTCATCTCTAGCAATAATCCATTGCTTTTGGGATTCTGGGTCTACATAGCCCGCTTCAGAGGCTTGTTTCCACCCTTCGTAGCGACCTTCGTTCTGGGCAATTTGAATCTCCGTGCGGGCGATAGTTGTTGCTCTGGATTGTTTTAATCTATCTGAATACTCCGTAGCGCGGGCGCGAGCGCGAACCTTTGCTTCGCCTTCTTTGAATCCTGACTTAATAAGTCGGGCTAATTCGGCTTTCTCAAATTTAACAACTGCATCGGCATACTGTGGGTGTAGTCCAATAATATTTTTGATGCGTGATGCGGTAGTCAATACATCAATTTGGTCGGTGAACGCCTCTGTAATGATTCTGTTAATTGAGATTCTTGTTAGTTCATCAATGCTTGTAATCAACTGACCAGCACGATTGGAAGCAAATTTAAGTGAATTAGGATTTGTTTTATCAAAAGACATGCTTAGTTTTACATTAGGTCTAATCGGTCTAGCCCATGCGGGGATGTTAGAAAAATCCATGTTAGCCATTTCGCCAACATTAAGAATTTTTACTGGCTTTGGTGTAAACCCAGGAAATGCAAGGGCTGGGGCAATCTTTGATATTTGAGAGATTGCTTGTGTTCCGCCTATATCAACTGAATCTAAAAGAGCCTTTTGAATTGATGTTGAATCACCAGCGATTGTGATGTTGTTAAGTAGGCGCGACAAAGTATCGGCATCTAATCCTTGAATTATTTTTGCTAACTCTTGAACAGAAATCTTATCCGTCGCACGACGGATAGCATCATAGAGAACTTTAGCGAGAGCCTGTTCTTCTGTTGTTAGCGGTATACGGCGTTTTTTATTGCCGCCAAATGAGAACGCCACGGTTTAATCCGTATCGCCATCAAGCGGTTCCGTTCCTGCGACTGGCTTTACTTGGTCAGCGACAGGTGGCTCCGTTACTCCTTCTTGTGCTGGAGGTTGTGTCCCAGTTTCACCAGCAACAGGTGGCATACCAAATGAAGAACCATCGTGTTCTGCAACTGGTAAACCAGCCAAGTCACGAAGATAGGTTTCAAGGTTTGCATCTGGAACCAGAACACCAGCCTGAGCCAATTTAGTTACGAAGTCTGAGATTTCAGTCAAATCAACATGGCTTACTGAGCCGTAAACAAGTTGCGGACAGCGTGAAGAATCCATGCCATTAAACTTCATAAGGCGCGGAATAGCGTACTGATTCATTACTTCTGAAATATTTTTAGCAATGGAATCAACTGCCATCGACCATAAATCCATCTTGGTAGAGCCAAGGGCATAGGAGCCAACTCGGTCAGAGCCAAGAAGAATAAAATCTGAAAGGATAGACATTGACATTCTTTGGTCGTAGCGTTGAACGATTTTATCTGTATCAAACTGGCGTGAGCCACCAGATGAAAGCAAAACTAAATCGAACTGCTTATGCCCATTTTCGTCGTAGAGTGTTGGGAATACAACGCCTTCTTGCTCATTGCGCTTGATAGATGTAACAATGTTTTGAACTGTTGCAAGAACCGCCGCTTGCTCGGTGCTTGCAGATGATGAAAGATACTCGGGTGGCACATAGGCAACGGGTAATCCTGCTAAATCGCGCTCAATACCTACTGCTTCAATTTCTTCAATGCGGCGTTTGAAAAACCAAGGGCGATAGGCATTACGGAGAATAGAACGACCCTCTGGGTTATTCTTTTGTGAGGTTGTGCGGAACAGTAAAGCCTTTTCAATTGGAATTATATGTAAACCGCCCGATGAAGGGTCAATCTGTTCCATGGCTTTAATTCCGCCATTCTCATCTATCTGCCAACGGAATAAAGTTTCTTGTGAACGGATAGGCATTTTGCGCCAACCGATTTTTCCATCGTTAAATTTTGAGCGCTTGGACGGGTCTTTTTGGTCTGGACCAGAACGAGTCTTGTAAACAATTTCGTGATATGAATATCCAAAGATAAGCATTGAGAGCATTTGTGAAAGGGTTGAATCCCACGAATCGGACATATCGTTAATACATGATTCTACAAATGTAGCAACTTCTTTATCTTTAGGGTTTACATCTCCATCTTCAGAATTATCTGAGAATGGGTCTACACGCCACTCTAGGCGAGTAATAACTTTCTCAATTGCATAAAGCATTGACCCGATTGTTGGGTCGTTATCTGACATCTCTCTATAAACTCTTGCTCCGCGAGTACCGCGAAGGTTAGTGAGGAATTCCTCGTAGACAGTTCCACCCGAACGGCGTAATCCCGTAGAGCCGAGTTCTTGTAAATCTGGCTTTTCTGCCATTGTTTCCCTCTACTCTTTAGTGGCTAATCCGACAACAATTTTAATTGCCTGTTCATCGTTAAAACCTGCTCTTACCAGTTCAGAGAATAACTCATGCGTCTGGATAGCAAATCCACTTAAAACAGACACGACTCCATTCGGCGACGCCAAAAAGTCATAATCCATCCAATGATTTTACCATTAGAGAATTTTGTCGTTTTATTCTCCGTCTAAGACAAATTCAAAAGAATTTAATCGCTTACTCATCAAGTCTACTGCTGACTTGCAAGCCAAACTTCTGTCCCCTACTTGAGCAAACAAACGGTTTTCAAGTTCTCCGCCAATTGCATCAAAGCGTCGGAAGAAGATATGAAAAGGTAATGCCTCATTTCGGATATTCAACTCAATTTCAACATACTCACGAAGAGCAATTTCATTTGAGATAAACGGTTTACCGTCTTGCGATACAACAACTTTAGCGCCAGGAATGGCGTCTATGAAGTAATCAGTCCAAGCCATGATTTTCCCCTTTCAAGAGAAAATTTCTAACCCCTATCATACTATACAAAGGTTAGAAAGGCGCAACATCCGAGCCGAATGGGGCGCTCCACGGGTCATTGGCTGGAGGCGGGTTAAATGAGCCGTCAGAGCGATGCACAACGCTTGCTGTGGCTGTATGGCGCTTTAGGTCGATTCCCACATTCCAAGCGGTGACAGCAATCTTTGAGCGCTTAGCCCCCGTTGCTTTGTCATCCCAATTCTCTTGAACTGCGGTGCCTACGACAATTACAGACATTCCCTTTTGAACTGAATCGGCTACATTCTCTGCGGTCTTACCCCAACATTTAATATCCCAAAATGTTGTATCGGTGTTATCCCATGAGCCGTCGGCTTGTTTTACTGATTTAGATGATACGACTGTAAAAGTCGCAATTGATTTCCCGCTTGCGATTACACGCAACTCTGGGTCTGCTACTACATTTCCCGTGATAGTTAATTGAGTCATTTGTCATTTTCCTTCGTTTATAGGTATCGGGATGATATTTAGTTGTGTTCTTATTGCTGACCTTTCCCTAGGGGTTGTCCCTCCCCAGATTCCGTCTACTGAATAATGTAGCGCGTAGGTCAGACATTCTTTTTGCCAGATGCACGATTTACATAGTGCCTTTACTTTTTTATTTTCATCAGTCACTTTATGGTGTTCTGGAAAATAAAAGTCCGTTTCAATCCCCCAACAAGTCGCCCCCTCGAACTGCCAAGGTTTCAACATTAAATAATTCCTCCCTCTCATCTGCAACAACTAAACGAAAAGGGGAATTTTCATCAAGTCTAGCCAAAAGTTTTCCGTTACGCCATACTTTTCCAGCGGAAATTCCATCGTAGTGACTTTGACGGGGTTTTACTAACTCGTCGCAATTTTCCCAAAACGGACACCGTTGGCAATAAGCCAATCCTGGTTGCGCTAAATCTAATTGATACTGGTCAAATAACCAAGGGTCAGCATCGCGGCACGGCGCTTCTCGTACAAAATCTAATAAACCCATGTAAGAATTCTAAAGGTCTAAATCTTTTTTTAGCGGTATTGCATATCTCTCGCGTGTCGGGTCGCCGAAGCGTTCTTCCAATACTTTTTTTAGAAGTTCTAATCTTTCTTTATCAACTGGTTCTTCATTTTCCTGATTGTGGTCCAAAAATTTCGTCCTCCTCCCATGATTTTAGTGCGTGGTGAACTAAACCAAGATGACGCCAATCTGGATTCTGGTCATCTGCCAGAGTCAAAGTCCAATAATCTTTATCCCCGCCGCCAGTCCATTCCGATACTAAAACCCAGCCCGTACATATCGCTGGTTCAAGAAAGGCGACGCGCCCGATTTCGGCGAGCGCGTCGTCTATTGCTGAAGGTCTTTTTTGTTCTTCATCCATGTTCGAATACTAATACCAAAAATTTCTATGCCAGAAGGCATTTGCATTACAAGGCGTGTCGTATCTTGCTTGGATGTATTCATAGCCTCTTGAGATTTGATACTCAACGGTGCTATCAGGGTCAAGCCCTAAAATCTGCGGGATTCCTCCAGCATGTTTTTTTTCTCCATCTTGATATACAACTGTTTTATTGTAAGCGCTTGGACGCCAATTGGACTCTCCCATCCAAAGGTCTATAAGACAAGCCCATTGCTTAGGCGTATCCCACCCATATTTATCTAGTTGTGTTTTGGCGTATACCTGAGCGCCCTCGGGAGTTCTTTCAACCAAAACTGGTTTAGGAATCTCTATTTCAACCGCTGATGCCGATGGGTCTTTTGGCATCTGTAACGGATTAGTGGTAATCAAAAGAGCGCTGATTACTGCGACATGAATTGGTTTTAGATTAAATCTTTCATAGAATCGCATAATCCTCCATTGTTCGGAGTGAACATTTATCCGTTACTGGATGTAACGCTTTAATGTTGTCAATATCTGATTGACTTCACTTTTGGAAGTAGGTGTTTGCGAACCTTGAATAACGGTAGCAGATGATGGTGACAAATCAAAGTATTTTCAACCCTAGTTAGGGCGTTCGGTGGAGGCGCAACACATCACGCCTAGTGAGAGAGGACGGACAGCGCAACGGCGCAATCAACTCCACCGAACCTTGGGTACCCAGAAATAAAGAGTACACCAGATATAGAAATCACCCGCCAGCGAAAGGTGGACTGGCGGGTGAAGTTTTTCTATTTAGTCAATACGAGCATCAACATAAGCATTGACGCCGTACTTTTTAAGAACATCCACCGCTCCTCTAGCCGCGGCAACGGCTCGTTCGTAACTTTGGTCACGACGGATGCTTGGCGCTAGTTGCCATGAACTGAAGGAATATCCTCCGCCATAGTGAGCGCTACCAATCTTGCGCTTTTTTAACTCAGCAACAATGCTTCCTCGCGCTGGTTTGATGACCACGGAAGCGAATCCGCAAACGCCGCCTTCTATGTAATAAGTTGGCTTTGATTCGTCAATTTCATTTCCGAAGAAAGTTGTTGGAGTACCGACAACCATTGGTGTTGGTCGGCAAGCCTTTACTGCTTGTTCTGCTGATTCAGATGCTTCAACAAGAATGTCGTAAGCGCTCTTAATTTTTTCTGCTGTTTGTGTCATTTAGTATTCCTCCTTTTTGATTTTGCCAACAAACTTAATTTCTTGAATATAAGCCCTGTTGTAAGCCAAGTAGTTTTCAATTTCACCAATTGTCTCGAACTCAACTTCTACTTTGTTGATTTCGCCCCTGCTCCATTGGTTTTCAATTTTGACGACTGCTTTTATCATCTTGAACCTCTCTCTCGATGTATAACCAGTATATCTTACTTGGGTTTAATATTCAAATCTTGTTGAGCGCGTCGTTTATCGGCTTCCTCGGACAGTAGGCGCTCGCGCTCGCGGGCGCGTATGCGGGCTAGGGAGGCTTCAGGGAGCCTTGGGAGCGATTTATCCCTCATCCACGATAGAAGTATCAACCGAACCACTTACCGCTCTCTATTGACCCCACAACCCCGAATACGAGGAAGATAAGGGCAAACAGACCAAAAGCATCTATCCACTCTGAGACTTTGTAGCCCCGCGCTGTGACGCGACCACCGTTCTTTGATAGGTATTTAGCCAACATATTTTCTCTCCTTATTTCGGACTATTCCCAATGCAACGAGTGAGGCATCTGCCTCACACCGAAAGCAATACGGTTTATTTTTTACAAAACTGATTCGGAACTCCGAACCACAGGTATAACATTTCATTCCTTTACCTCGCATATCACTTCAGATTCACCGCGACTTAATAAGACCGCAATGATGTCCGACTTTGGAATTTCTCTCTCTAAGATAATTCCTCCCTTGCCAAATCTATTGGCAAAGAATTCTGCTTTGGTTTTGTTTAGTGTCCATGAAAGTCCATCTTCATTAACGCCCTTAACGCATCCACGGTAAATAGTAACCAACTCTGGTAGAGAATTCAACAACTGAAACTCAGATTCATCCATCAAATAATGACGGCTTGAACGGGTTGATGAAAGCAACTCTTTCCATTCTTCATGGTTCTGCCATTGGTTTTCTGTATCAACCCAGATGTCAGCAAGCAATTTCCAATAAGCGGTATCTGATAGGAGATGCTCGATTTCTTGAAACGCCTCAATTCGATATGGGCGTTCATGGAGCCAAACAAAAGAATCGTACTTTTTGTTTTCAAGCGCTTTTTTTACATCGCCTACTTTTTGTAAATAATAAGCATTAGCCCAGCCGTTGCCCGTCATAGCGATTTGATACACAAGCGGGTGACGAAGTTGTTTCCCTAAAGGTCCGTCTGAAACATAAGGAACTAAATCAGGATGCAAGTCCTCATTTGACCCCATGATTTTTGCGAACTCTAGCAATTGAGTATCAATGTTGCTCATCAGTAGCCTCTTTTCTCATACTTCTTGATGAGGATTGCTTCTTGCGCCTCGTAAGTAATGTCATGCTTTTGAGCCAAGTTGAAACAAATCAACTGAGCAATCTCTCCAGCAAAAGCCCTACGGTCTTTTTGATGCTGGATGCTTTCCTCTGTGTGTGGCTTGCCATCGTAATATTCTGTAACGATTTCGCGTTGAGAATCTGCGTACTGGCTGTACCACTCTGTAATCGCTGAACGCTCTGTCTTGATTTCTCTTGTCCATTTGCCTTCTTTGTAAGTTAAAGGCTGACCTGATGCTGTTGGAGCATTAGCCTTTTCCTTAGCGATGCGCTCCGCCTTCTTTGCTTCACGCTCTGCCTTTGCTTGAGCCTTGGCAATCTTGTCGGCTGTCACGATTCGTGATGGGCGATTCAAAGTTTCTGCTGGAGCAGATGGATAACAAACTGTGCAAGCATCCTGA
>Ga0214921_10008497_pt1 | contig 13292 bp, 13 predicted proteins | sample LL1505_MetaG_FD_177992 | JGI IMG/M metagenome (GOLD analysis project Ga0214921, IMG submission 177992) | Freshwater microbial communities from Lake Lanier, Atlanta, Georgia, United States - LL-1505 | ecosystem: Environmental > Aquatic > Freshwater > Lake | place: USA: Georgia | collected... | reverse complement strand
TTTATATTAAAAAAATAAATTTTATAATATATATACTAATATTTTTTAAGAAAAAATTTTTTATTTTTATGGAGCAAGAAAATATTCCAATAAGAGAAACACCAAGGCAAAGGCAAGCCAGATTAAGGAGAGAAGCCAAGCAAGCAGAAAGAGTACTTAAGGAAGCACGAAAACAGGCAAAAGAACAGAGAAAAAGAGATTTAAAGATAGCATTAGAAGAATTTAAAAGAATCAACGGAGTTAAGACAAACTATATTTCGAGAGTTAGATCATACTTTGCGAGAAGAGGTTTAAATTATACTACATTAGAGGTAGAAAATATTCTTCTAAGAGATTATCTTCCACTTCCAGAGTGGACAGAAGAGGATGAAGAATATCCTATAATAGATGCGGGAATTATTAATGAATCAATGAAATATACAGAGAAATTGTTTGACAGAGCAAATGTAAAGTGTTATTTCTGGAGAGTGCCAAGAGAAGATGCTATATGGTTTGTAGAAGATAATTTACCTGAAATATTTGAAATTATGTATAAATTATTTGAAAAAGTTCCTAATGGTTTTTATATGTGTTTCGCTCTAAAAGGTTTTGTATGTAATACAGAGGTAAATTTTGATAATGAGGAGGGAAGAATGAAGAGAACTATAACTGCATATTCTGACCAACAAAAAACTATCTGCAAAACAATTTTAAATGATAATATAGATGAAATTTTTAAAGATGTTCAAAAAAGTGGATACCTTGAGATACAGTCAGATATGATGTGTGTTATAAATGAAATTCAAGTATTATTTGAGATAGATCAAGGAGGTAGACAAATAGAGATTAATGAAGAATTAAAAAAGAAATATAAAATATTTAATCCTACAACTAATAATAATTGTGGTCAAAAATGTTTAGAAAAATATAATATAGAAAGTAGAAAGGGTTTTATGAGTATTACAGATATTAAATCATATAATCCGCCTGTTCCAGTATTTGAGAACTTAAAAAAAGTAGGAGATGCAAACGAATTTATACTATTATTAAATAACCATTTTATAATTTGCAAGTCAAAATTACTAATAAAACAAGAAAAATTAGACAATATGAAAACTAATAAATATAAAAAAGATAAAGAAGAAGAAGCAAAAGAAACTATTGAAAATTATAAAGTATTAGTTTTCGATATTGAAACAGAACAAAAAGAAATTGATTCAAAAATATATCATATTCCATATTTAATAGGATTTGCACACAAGAAGGGAGAAGAATATATTTATAATTCATATTGTGGAGAAGATAGCACTGAAAAATTTATATCTATGTTAAGAAGAAAAAATTATACACATTTAGTAGGATTTAATTCTGGTAGTTTTGATTACATATTATTAAAGAAGGAAATTATGAAACAAGGGGGTAATTTAATTGAATATAGATCAGGAGCAAATAAAGTTATGAGAGGTAGAATAATTATTGATAAAAAGACAATAGAAATAGTTGATTTACTAAATTTTACAAATGGTACATTATCATCAAATCTAAAATCTTATAACTGTGAAGTATCAAAAGGTACTATAGATTATAATAAAATCGGTAAAGATAATTCTGAAGAGTTTAAAAAAGATTTGATTGAATATTGTAGATTAGATGTAATCGGAACTTATCAACTATATGAAAAGTTAGAACTTCCATATACTGAACGAGGAATTATTTTTCTCGATTTATTTACAGCATCTCAGGGATCTATGCAAATATTAAAACATTTTTGGAAAATTAATAATTATGATTTGCCGCAAATGATGAAAAAGGAAATGAGCGAATATTACAGAAGAGGTAATAACGGAGGTAGAACTGAAGTTTTTAAAAGAGAGTTTAAAAGCAGACAATACGACGATATAATGAAAGGTAATTTAAAATATGAAGATGTTGATCATTATATGGAGTCTCCAGATGCTAATAGTTTGTATCCTTGGGCAATGCGAAATTTTAAATATCCAACAGGAAAGCCAAAGTTTACTTTAAAATATATGAAAGATAAAATTGGATATTATGAATGTAAAGTAACTAAACCGAAAGATATAAAATATCCAGTATGCAACGATAAAATACACAATTCATATAATTTATTTGATATTGATAAAGTTGTATATAATAGTGTTGATATTGAGCAAATGCGAAAATATGGGTATAAAGTTATTATAAAGTCAGGTCATTATTGGGAAACATCAGAATATATATTTAGAGATTATATAGACGAATTTTATAATATTAAAAAGAATAGTAAAAAAGGAAGCCCGCAATATGGGAATGCTAAATTAATGTTAAATAGTATATACGGAAAGACATTACAAAGAACAAAAAATGAACTATTTTTTACAATAACAGACAAAGAAGAAATAGTAAAAGCAAAATTAGAAAATAAAAATGGAACTTGGACAATGGAAGCAGACATCGAAAATGATTTGTTATTATATGCTTTCAAAGGTGATTTAGGAGATTTCGTAAGAGAAATGCCACATTTAGGAGGTTTAGTTTTATCTTATTCAAAAACAATAATGTATGAAATGATAACAAAAACCGATCCATACTATACAGATACAGACAGTCTATACATTGACAATAAATATCATGATTGTCTTAAATGGGGTAAAGAGTTAGGAGATTTTTCTAATGATTATGATGGTAAAATAATATATGGGGCTTTCACTGCTAAAAAGGTGAAATATATTGAATTACTATTACCAAATGGAGAAATCGAACAACACTTTACAGGTAAGGGATGTTACACAGATTCTTTAACTAAAAATGATTTTAAAACAATGTTAAAGACAATACCTATTCAAAATGTAAGACCTTTTAAATTTGTTAGAAACTTAAATGATGGAACAGTTGAACATGTAATAAATGACACTAAAACAATTAAAATGAACGATGGTAATAGATATTTTAAAAATAATAATGATTCATATCCATTAGGACATATAGAAACACCAAAAGAAAAAATAGAATGCAACACAAACGAAATAAGATTAGATAAATTATTTAATTAATTTTATATTAAATAAATATATTATTATAAATATATAAAAGAAAAATATTTTTTAAGATGTCTGAAATTTTAAGCGAAGTAAAAGTCGAAAAGAAGCCAAGGAAGAAATGGACAGCACAAAATCCAAGAAAAAAAAGAGTAGAAATTAATGAAAGAAAACCTTCAAAATATGAAGATGGATTACCATTTGATAATATTAGATATAAATATAATCGAACATATTATGAAAAAAATAGAGAAAAAATGTTAGAAAAGATGAAAGAAAAATATCAATCAAAATCTAAAAAAATTAAAATTAATAATGCTATCAATTTATTAGTTGATGAAGGTATTATTGAGGTATAAAAGAAAATTCTTGTGTTCCAGAATAAGTCATTACACCAAATTTGCTAACACAGAATTCAACAGTATTAATAGCACTTGCACTATTACTTTGAATACTAAATGCTAATATTTCTTCATCAGGAGCAAATGGTCCAACATTAGAACCAGCAACAGGAGATAATCCCATATTATTTAATGTAAATCCATAATGTGAAGGGGTAGGACAAGTTCCGCTTAAATTAGCAAAAGGACAATATCTCGTATTTGCAACAGGTGTGACGGTTTGATCGAAAATATAAACTCTTTTTGACCTATACCACGTAGGGTCTCCAGTTTGTGGCTTAGTATAAATAACAATAAAACCTGTATTATCATTAGATGTAGTTAATCCATTAAAATAATACATATATAAACCCAAAACATCGGCAACAACCATACCAACACTACCACCAATATACCAGTTTATTTTTTGACTCGCAACGGTGTTTTTAAAATACCATGAAGGAGTGAATGCATATGTATTAATAATTGTGCTTGTGGGGGCAGTGGGTGCTTTTCCATCAGCATATATAGCAGGAGATATATTTTGATTAATTACATTAGTTTGTTTAATTTTTAATTTTGAAATATTTGAAAGGACTGATTCACCTCCGAAAGTTAAATCACTTGCAGATAATATAGCCTGAGTAGTAGATGATGTAAAAATTAAATTAGGATTATCAGGACTATTGTTTATTTGTGTATTAGTAGCACTATTATAAACAAATCTAAATGCCTCGTGATTTAACGACGATGTGGATAAATCATAATTAACACTTATATTATCTGAATTCATATAAGCAGTTGAACCATTAGCAACAATAGAAATCTGGTCTTTTTCTAATGTATTAGTTCTATTATTTCCTGATATAACTATATTATTAGAAGTAGATATATATCCCTCTTTTCCACCATCCGAATAGGTTAAAATAGAATTATTGTAAACATTAGAACCTGTAGCCAATAAGAAATTGCTTCCATAAGGTGCAGGAGTAATTAAAATAGGAAGTGTTTCCCCAGTTGCTCCAGTATCTCCTTTTGATCCAGTTTCACCCTGTGCACCAGTCGCACCAGTTGCACCATCTAAACCATTAGCCCCAGTTGCTCCAGTTGCTCCTGTATCTCCTTGTACTCCAGTTTCTCCCTTAGCACCAGTCGCTCCAGTGTCTCCCATATCACCCTTTTCTCCTTGAGCCCCAGTTGCACCAATTTCTCCCTGTGCACCAGTTGCACCTGTCGCACCAGTAGAAGAAGCCGCTCCATCCTGTCCTCGTGCTCCTGTAGCACCAGTTTCTCCTTGTATACCTTGCACTCCTTGCGGTCCCGTTGCTCCAGTGGCTCCTCCCGCAGTCGTTTGTGTTGTACCATCAGAAAAAACTATTCCACCTGTTTGCAAAAATAATTCGTTTGTAGCGAGTCCAGTAGTTCCTGAAGTATCAAGTCTGAAAACACCGTTTTGTAAAATAGTTCTTATTGACATGTTTAAAAATTATTGTATTATATATTAAAAAAAATAATTTTTTAAATTAAATATATTCATTTGTTAAATTTACAACAAGTTCATCAGGACTAATTCCCTTACTTGTTATTAAATCATTATATTCATCAGTGTCTAAATCAGTAAAACTTGCACGACAAACAACATGACGGCCACAAGTTGAAACATTTGTATTATATGATTGATGCTGATATTCATTAAAATAAATTGGTTTCCCTGTTTCATATAATTCACTTAATAAATAAGGATTTTCTTGATGTAATTGTTTTAATGTTTTTTTAGTCAATCCTTTCTTCCATGCTTTAGAATCTGGTTTATTTCCGTATGAGTCATAACAATGGATACCTTGCTCGCTACCACTTGTTTTTAAAAAACATAAACACCAATGACCATATGTTTCTTTTTGTCTAACTAAAAATACAACCGCTTTTGATGGACTATTTCTTAATACATTCATTACACCTTTTTCTATTAGTTCTGAGTATGGCATCACTGGAACTTCGTTGTCCAATAGATAACTTATTTGCTCGTCTGTGAGTGAGACATTCATTTATTGCAATATAAGAAAATAAAATATATTTAAATTCTCTCATTATTATATATATAAATATATATTTAAAAAAAATGATTATAAATATTACTGCATCACCTAAAAAAAATAAAAGATTTCGTGTATATATGGACAATGGTAAACATTACGATTTTGGTCTCGATACTGGATCAACATATATTGACCATCACGATAAAAATAAAAGAATGGCTTATATTTCAAGGCATCTCGGTAATTTAAGCGAAAAAAGATTGATTGATAATTTAATTCCAAGTCCTGCTTTGTTTAGTATGGCTTTATTATGGGGAAGATATGATAACATTGAAGATAATATAAGATATCTAAATCAATTATGGCATGAAAAGCACTCATAAATTATCTTCTAACATTTCAACCGCTTCTTTTTGTGCTCGTTTTTTATCAATTATCGTTCTTTTTTTCAATGCTTTTTCAACTTCGTCATAATCATAAATACATGCTCGTTTTTCACTAATTAATATTTGAGGTGCACTTGTTTTTAAACAAACCCAACGACCCCAACCTTCTGCTTTTAAAGCATTTCTCATACCTTCAGGAACTCCTAAATGATGATGAAGCATATAAGTTAAATTTCTTGAACTACTAATTTTAGGAAACCAAACAACACTATTTAATTCTGTTAAAATCATTTTAGTCTGTTTTCCGTTTGCTGATCTATGACTAATAAATAAACAATTAATTCCTCTTTTTCTTCCCATTGTTAAAACTGATTCAACGACTGATTGAATTGCTTTTTCTTTTTTTTTTTCAGTGATTCCTTCAATATCATCGAATATAACAACACTTCTACCATTTGGATTAGTTAATTCATCTAATGCAGGTGGATCTAATGCGAATTCATCATCAACTTTAATTAATCTATGAGGAAAATTATATGCAGGGTCTTCTACATCGTCAGCACTTATAATAGTTATATATTGAGGTTCTGGATGAAACATTTCAATAAATACTTTACAATATGAACCACACCAAGTTGATTTACCACTTCCGGCTCCTCCTGTAATAAATATATTATCAACTAAATTTTCTCGTGTTTCTGGGCAAACTGTAAAATGTAATTCATTAGGTAATTCAACTAATTTATCACCTACATTTTCACCAACTTTTAACATTCCAATTGCTCCTTCGTATTCATCTTGAACAACTGCAACAGGTCTTAATCCTATTTCTCTTTTACCTAATGGCGATAAATGTAACATTATTTACTTGTAAATATTTTATTTAAAATATAATATATATATATAAATATATAAAATAATAATTTAAATAATGTCAAACCCTTCAGTTTTTTCTCTAGAAGTTAATCTTTCAACTTTAACTAATGGATTATCTAATGTTTCAAATCAAGTTAATCGTGCAGGAGTTATTCTTCAAAATCCACAAGATTATTATGTTTCAGTAACTAGAATGATAATTTGCACAAATAGAATTCCATTGTGGCAACCACAATTAAACACTGACTCACCATATAATGATGGATATAATACAATTTATTCTGTTTATTTAACATATAAAAATTTTAATTCTGGACAAGTATTTTTGAGAATTATAAATGATGATGAAACTGTATTACCTCCATCATCTCCTGTTACATCACAACCAATTAATGGATGGGGAAATGTATTTTCATATGATACAATTGCTCAAATGGTTAATACAGCAATTACAACTGCTTATAATACATTATCAATTTCTGCTGGTGGATTATTACCACCTAATCCACCATATCTTGCATGGAATCCAACAACAGAATTATTTTCTATGAATTGTTTCCCTATGTCATTTTATGACCAATCAAGCGGTAATGATGTTGTTAATATTTACTTTAATAATTGTTATAGACCTTATTTATTAGGTTGGTCAATTAATATTTTATCAAATTCAACAACAACACCAAATGGTCAAGATGTATTATTAGTTATAAAAAATAATGGTAATAATTATACACCACAACCAAGTCCACCAGAATATGAAGCACCAAATCCTTCTACTGTTATGATTCAAATGTCACAAGATATCACTGCACCATGGTGTTTTCTTGCTTTATCTAAAATTCAAGTTGTAACAACATTACCTCTTGCATATCCAACATTATCAGATTTACCATTAAATTTAGTAGGTTCTGCATTTAATAATCAAGTTACTCCAATTTTGATGGATTTCTTAGTTAATTATTCACAAGGTGGAGCAAGTAGTTTTCAACAACCTATATCATATTCTGCAACATCTGATTTGTATAGTTCACCAATTAAAATGGGAGGTTCTTCACCTATAACAAATTTTGCTATTGGTGTATACTGGCAAAATTTACAAGGTCAGTCAATTCCTCTACAAACATGGGGACTTCGTAATTGTTCGTTAAAATTAACATTTACCCATAAAGATATAATTGAGGGATCAGGAATTCAAAAAATTCACAGGTAAATAAAGTTTAAAATAATTAAATAATAATTAAATTAAAAACTATTTTTTTTATTATATAATACAATTAAATTTTTCAAACAAATTAAACATTTTTAAAATAAAAGCAACCTAAGAAATGATGAAACTCGCAAAAGCAATTGATGGTAGGGTTGACCTATCAGAGCCCACTTTGGTTGTATTTGAGTCTGTACCTTCAGTGCAGTACTATACTGCTGTACCACCTTCTCCATCACTTTCCCCTAACATAGTAATTCCAGTTACTCCAAATTTCGGTCTAAGTCGTTCGCTGACATTTAATGCCCAATTGACATTTACTATTACAGGTACTAATTTAAATCTATTCACAGAACAACAATGTTTGTCACTTCGTGCTTTCCCAATTAATCAATCACTTCAAAATTTGAACATTATGTTGGGTACAAACGGTATTCAAATTGAACCATATAAATATACTTCTGCATTTCTTCAGCTTAATAATGACAGTTTAGCACAAAGACAAAATCAATCTGGAACTGCATCTGCTCCTGATCTTGTAACAAATTATTCAGATATTGTTGGAACAGTTGCATCTCCTTTTGCAAATGGTTTAGATGAAAATCAAAGTAGTTCAATTAACAGTTGTAGAACAAAACAACTTTCAAATTTTGTATTAAGTAACAATAATACAACTTTAACTTTTACTGCTAATATTTATGAAGATTTAATTGCATCTCCGTTTTTGTATAATGCAACTGTTGACCCACAAAAAGCAATTTTTAACCTAAATAATGTTAATATTACTATGACTTTTAACAATCTTCAGAGAATGCTTTCATATGCCGTTCCAACTGGTGCAACTGTTACTGGTGTTGATGGTGTTTTTGATTATCAAGCTATTTTATGTCAATTTATCACTCCTTTTGGTTCATCACTTGCTAACCGTACAATGCCTACTTCATATAATTATAGTTATATTCAATCAACAGATACTACAATTGCTAATCTACCAGCTGGATCATCTGTTCAAATTTCAACAAATACTCAACAACTATCAATTATTCCTGATACTTTCCTAATTTATGTTATTCCATCTGATACTTTTATGAATCAAGTTGCTATGTCATCTCCTTCCTTTTTCCTTCCAATAACCAACATCAACATAAATATTGGAATCCGTCAAAGTGTTCTTGGACAAGCAACCCAATTTCAATTGTGGCAAATCTACAAGAAAAATGGTGGTATTGCTGACTGGTCAAGATTTTCTGGTGCTACTATTGTTGATAGTACTGGAAATTCTAAAGGAACTTATTCATCAAGTCCTCTTATTTTGTCTGTGGCACAAGATTTGCAATTACCTCCTGAAAGTACGGTGGGAGAAGTTGAATCAAGTAATTTTCAAGCTAATGTTACTGTATATAATAATACTGGATATAATCTTACTAATTGCATTGTTAGAGTTGTTTCTTTGACCGATGGATGGATTACCACATCAGGAAATGGACAAGTTGATGTTCATACTGGAGGAATTACTCCTGAAATGGTCGCTGCTGCAAGTGAAATGCCATATCTTGCAGAAGAAACACTAAAAAGAAATGCTAGAGGAAAGGGATATTCTGGAGGAAAATATACTTGGGGAGATTTTAAGCATGATATGCGAGGAGTTCTTGATTATATTTCTCCAGTTAGTAAGCCTATTATTGGTGCACTAACTACTAAAACCGTAAACAAAATTAGCGGATCTGGAATGTATCCAAGACAAAAAATTAGAGGAGCAATTCGTGGAATGTTTTAATTAAATTTTTCAAAAATTCAAAATAAATAATAATTAAATTAAAAACTATTTTTTTTATTATATAATACAATTAATTTTTTCAATCAAATCAAACTTAATAAAAAATGTACGGTGGTTTAACTGGTTTCGGAATGCATCCCTCACTTGGTGGTTTACTTATTGGAGGTGCAAAATCTCCAAGAGTTCAAAAAAAATATGCAACTGAAAGGCCTTATGTAAAAAGTACTACAAAAGCTTCTGAAACATTCGCTATTAAGCAACAGCGAGCAATGGCAAGAAAACTTCAAAGTGAACAAAATAAAGCAATCAAAAAATCACCAATTTATAAAGCTCATGTTAAAGCTTATCATGCATTATTAAAAGATTATGCTAAACATAATTTAAGACAATTAACCGCTGAAGAATCAATGGTAATCGAAGAGGCTATAAGATTGGGACAGGGCGACCGAATCCCATATCTTATTCAAGATAGAAACCAGCATGAGAGACTTTTGAAGGCTAAACACTTTCCAATGTGGGCAGCGACCGAAAATGTTTTTGAGTATGGTCTACCAAGAAAAGAAAAAATGTTTACTATGGGCAAAATGTTTCCTTATAAATCTAGAGGTGCAACTGCTATTGAAGGTGCTTATTATGGTCCAGAAATAGCTCAATCTTCACCTTTACTTATAGGTAATGAGCCTATTTATAGTGCAAGAGTTCCTCGTGGATTAAGTTCTTTTATGTCTGGTGAACCAACAGGTCTTGGATTACCAAGAAGAAGAGGTACTGTTAGAAATCCATCTTCTGGTCAATTTATTTCTCCTTCTTCTGAAGAATTTCTTCAGGTTGTTCCATTTAGTGAATATTAGGGAGTGGGGCGAGAACCCCCTGAACTATGGGAAGAGGTAGTTTTTGAACATTGGGGATTATCTCCTGAAGATGTAGTTAGTGAAAGTGATTATATACCAAATCAAGAAGAATATGTTTTAAGCGGTGATGGATTAACAGGTGGAAAATTATCTATAAATCATATAAAAAGAATGTTAAAAGCTAGTTATAAAGATGCACCAGAAAAAATTGATGATTTTATTTTAGATAAAGAATTAAGTGGAAAATATGCTGTAGTTTATTATAACCCAATTACAGGTCAAGCCGTTGTGGCTCATAGAGGCACAAAAGAAGCTATTGATTGGACTAATAATTTAATGTATGCAGTTGGACAATATAAATGGACTCCAAGATATCAAGAAGGTTTAAGAACTCAAAGATTGGCAGAAAAAAAATACGGAGCTAAAAATATTTCAACTATTGGACATAGTCAAGGGGCAATTTTAGCGCGTGAATTGGGACAAAACACAAAAGAGATTATAACATTAAACCCTGCATATAAAGGAGAAAAACCGCTTAAGAACGAATATAATATAAGATCATCAAGAGATGTTGTAAGTTCTGGATTATGGGGAACGAAGAGAAGTCATGATTTAGTTATTCCTGCAAAGGGTGTTAATTTATTAGGTGAACACATGATAGATATTTTAGATCGTGTTGACGGAAATAAAATGATAGGTTCGAATTAATAATATTAATTTAAAAAATTATTTTTTTTAATATATAATATAATATTTTTTCAATCAAACTCAAAATAAAATGTCGGCTCGCACAATTCTTAATCCTCCTATCAGTTTGTCGTCTGGAAATGCTGAAATTGATGTTTCTCAAGTTGCAATAAGTAGTTCTAATGGAGGTGTTGATTATTCTTTAACTAGTTATTCAAATACTCTATCTATAGCCTGTCCAACTACTGCAACACCAACTATTCAAATTGGTAATACTAATGATTATGTTCAATTAAAATGTCCATCTGATAATACTTTACAATTACCACAATTACAAGTTAATAGTGAGACAGGAAATGTTGTCACACTATCCGCAATATCAACTGATTATTTAAGTCTTAATGGTGGAAATTTGCAAGGTGCAAACCTTAATGCAACTGCAGGGGTTCAATGTGCAGGAACCTTAAACATGTCAGATTCACAAGGAAGTGCTGATATTGTTTATACATACCCATATTTAACAATTAATACTCCTTTGGGTGTTGGTAATTATGTTAATGCACCATATTACACCGGCGGATTATATAATGCAATCGAAGTTTTTAGTCCACCAAGAGCAATTCCTGCCTATACTGGTACATCAGATGTTATTGTTGTTATCCCTTGGAATCCAACGGCTAATTGGACTACTACCACAGTTACAGTAGTACAATCTTTAGTAACTGACTACCCTACAGTTGTTACTGGTGTAGGATTGGTAAAAATTAGTTCAAATCAATTGCAAATAACTTTTTTCACTGCAAACACAGGCACCCAACCAAGTAATTTATACTCTGTAAGTTATATTGTCGCTAATCAACAAAACTAAACTAAAAAAAAAAAAATATAATTGTTATAATATAACATGCAAGAATTAAGCGAAATATTTTATACATTATTAATAACATCTACTATAGGCTTAATTTTAGCAGTTGCTAAATTGTGTTATAAAAGTAAATGCCGAGAAGTTAATTTCTGTTGTATTAAGATAGTTAGAGATGTTGAAGGAGAAGAAAAGATTGATGAACAAACACCGCCAAGTCCAAGACCTATACAAGACTCTGTTTAAAGATCATTTAGATTTAATTCTATTTGTTTAGGACTCTTTGCTGTGCACTTATTAGAATTAAGATTTACTACTAATTCGTTTTTATATCCTTTTCCAACTCTTTTAAATGTTAGAAGCGGAATATTCGCAACTTTAATAATTGAGTAGGAATGATAATTACCGTTAGTACTACATTTCCATGCTATTTTCTTATCTTCCTCAGATAATTCATCCCAAATCTGATATCCTGCCTTTTTACCTATTTTAATATAGATTTCTTTTTTTTCTTGATGTTCAAGATCATTTGTGAGTACTTCTAAGTTAGACATATTAAAAATTCTTAAAAAAAAATATTAGTATATATATATTATAAAATATATTTATTTAATATAAAATTAATTAATTATAAATGCAATTTCATATATGCCATATTTATTAGTGCCCAATTACTCTTTGATAATTTACCCTCATCATCAAAATCTTCAATTGAACTGAATTCTTCTCTAATATTAAATTCCTCGTTTAAATTCAAGTAAAACTTTGTATAAAAATTAGTTTCTTTTCTTAAATATCTATCCATTTGATTTACTAAATAATATAATATCCCATCTGAATATTTACCCCAACAATCAATATAAAATTGTGATAATAAATGCCTATTATCATCAACTTTAAGATATATTTTTTTATTTCCTTCTAAATATTCAAATATTAAATCTTCAACCTCTTTAGGAATATTTTTAACCTTGCATACCTTTATAAGTGCTGAAATTGATGACATTATTTTTATTAAATCTTATTAAAAAATTTTTTCTTAAAAAATATTAGTATATATATTATAAAATTTATTTTTTTAATATAAAATTAATTAATTAATTATTTAATTTTTTTAAAAAAAATTTTTAAAATTAGGTCGAAAAATTAGGTCGAAAAAAATTAAGAAAAAAATTTTAAGTTGGTCTAAAAAAATTTTTAAAAAGTATTTTTTTTT
>Ga0214921_10008496_pt1 | contig 13295 bp, 9 predicted proteins | sample LL1505_MetaG_FD_177992 | JGI IMG/M metagenome (GOLD analysis project Ga0214921, IMG submission 177992) | Freshwater microbial communities from Lake Lanier, Atlanta, Georgia, United States - LL-1505 | ecosystem: Environmental > Aquatic > Freshwater > Lake | place: USA: Georgia | collected 2015-05-28 | reverse complement strand
GGAGCCGCCGAGGGCCCCCACCCGCAGCACGTCGCGCCGCCGCACGCCGTCACAGGTCTTGTGGATCGTCATGATGTGCCGTCCTTTCGGAATGGAAACTGCGAAACTCAGTGGTGGTCCGGGGTAGCCCATGCCATCTCGCCGGACGCTCCCTTTGGGCATCCTGCCCTTCGGTCGCTCGGAGGAAACCTCGCTTCGCAATCCTTGCTGCGCTCGGTTTCCTACGCCGCTCGATTGGCATGGGCTACCCCTCACAACCTGGGAATTTTCAAAAACCTCAGTGGTTGACGACGAACTCCTTGGTGTTGAGCAGGGCCCAGAGCAGGTCGCGGGCCGCCTCGCGGACGCTCGCCGTCTCGCTGAAGTAGGAGGCCGCCCGCGACGCCTCGGCCTCTGACGGGGGCCGCGAGAGCGTGCGGAGGTAGGCCTGCCGCACGATCCGGGCCACGTCGGCGGGCGCCGGCTCGGCGGCGGGCGACGCGGCCGGCGACACCGCGGGCGGTTGGTCGCCGGGGGCGTTGCGGCGGGCCGCAGCCAGGGCCGCCTCGGCCGCAGCGATGGCCTTGTCGCTCGCGCCGCGAGCCTTGAGCTTCTGGAGCCGTTGCTCCGCCTGGAGCACGAGCCGCTCGGCGTTGCGGGCCTTGCCGACGGCCGCCCGGGTGGCCTCCACCGTGGCCGCCTCGAAAGGCCGCGACACCGCCTCCACCCAGCCCCCCCGGCGGTCGATCTGGGCGAGCATGTCGCGGTCGTTCTGCAGGAACACGGTCTGCAGCAGGCTCGGCTCCAGCGAGCGGTCGCAGTCGCAGTTGCTCTCGCGGGTGGAGCGGCCGAAGACGGCGAGCGCGTACTTGCCCGACTGGCCCCAGCCGACCGCGGACGCGTCGGCCACGGCCCGGCCGCCCGAGGAGGCGGCCATCGTGCAGGCGTCGACGTCGGCGGCGGTGGCCATCCGGATCGCGTCGAGGGTCACCTCGGCGGGGATCCGCCGCGGCACCGCCCGGGAGAAGTTCCGCTCGTCGAGCCGGTTGGTGTCGTTGGTCCGCCAGCCCGCCTGGTAGGTGCGGCTGGTGACGATCTCCCGATGCAGCCACTTGAGGTCGAAGTCGTGGCGGCGAAACTCGGCGGCGAGGTGCTCGAGGAGCGGCTCGTTGCTGGGCGGGTTGGCGAGGCTGAGATCGTCGGGCGGTTCGACGATGCCGACGTTGAAGTACGCCGCCCAGACCCGGTTGACGATCGCCCGGGTGAAGTAGGGATTCTCCTCGTCCCGCATCCAGTCCATCAGCACCTCGCGGGGATCCTCGAGCGCGTCGATGCGGTGCTCGTCGCCGCCGAGCACCGTGGCGGTGCGGCCGGCGACGAGTTTCTCGGGCTTCCGCGGCTTCTCCTTCCCCTTGGCCGGACGAGCCGGCGCGGGCTTGGCGGGGGCGACGACGAACGTCTCGCGGTAGGGCACGGTGCTCCCCTCCTTGAGCAGCGCCACCAGCGCCTTGTCCCGGTCGTTGCCCCGGAGCTTCGGGTCGACGCCGAGCTTCTCGATCATCGCCGTGATCTCGTCCTTCGCGGCAGGCATCTCGCCGTGGCGGACCCGGAGGAAGAAGTTCTGGAAGCGGGCGAAGTCGTCCTTCGTCCACTGGTCGAAGGGATGCTTGTGGCACTCGGCGCATTGAATCCGCACGCCGAGGAAGGTGTAGGCGAAGCCCAGGGCCCGCTCCTGGGGCGTCTGGAAGCCCCGCCGGCTCCAAAAGTAGGGAAGGTAGGGCTGCTCGGCGAAGGCCTTGGCGAAGTCGGCCTGCTGGTAGTCGCTCATCCGCTCGCAGTAGTCGGCGTACGACTCGTCGTCGAGCCGGCTGCGGGCCAGCACGATGCCCTCCACGATCTCGTCGTAGGGCACGTTGGCCGCGATCCGGCTCCGCAGCCACTCGTACCAGGCGGCGGTGGCCACGGGCCGGGTGTCGGGGCCGTTGTTCTGGTTGCGGTCGAGGTTGTTGCCCGTCCAGTCGCAGAACTTCGTGGCCCACCAGGCGGCGTAGCCGGGCGAGGCGAGCAGTTCGTCGATCTTGCGGTCCCGCTTGTCGGGCCGGGCGTCGCCCAGGAAGGCCTCCACCTCGGCGGCGGTCGGCAGCGTGCCGGTGAGGTCGAGCGAGACCCGCCGGAGAAACTCGGCGTCGGTGCAGAGGTCGCTCGGCACGATCCCGAGCTTCCGCAGCTTGCCCACCACGAGCTCGTCGATCCGCGTCGGCGTGGGCACGGCGGGATAGCGGCCGCCGAGCCGGTCGGACACGGGATGGAGCACGGGCACGGGCACGACGCCGTTGTCGTAGAAGGCGACGACGTGCGTGTCGCCCGGGCCGGCCGAGGTCACGAGCCCCGTCTCGTCGATCGTGGCCACCTGGTCGTCGTTCGACTGGAAGCGGCACAGCGGCGTGACGTCCTCGCGGGTGCCGTCGCTCCAGACCGCGACGGCCTTGAGCCGCCAGGTCTCGCCCGGCTTGGTCGCGAGGATCTCCCGCGGCTCCACCTCGAGCCGCTCGAAGGCGGCGTTGTCGGCTGCGGCCGGCTCCGCCCCCTGCGCGATCCACTCGAGCAGCACGCGATGCTGCCACGAGCCGCGGTCGAACCGTTTGCCCCCCTCGTGGGGCTCCTCCTCGAGCGGCTTCGTGAGGATCAGGCTCGAGGCGGGATCGGCCGGATTCGTGCGCGGCTCGTCGCCACCCATCAGGTTGGCGTGGTCCGCCTGGAAGTCGTAGCCGAACAGCGACAGCATGAAGCCCCCCTGCCCCTGGAAGGAACCGTGGCAGGCGCGACCGTTGCAGCCCAGCCGACCGAGCAGCGGCACCACGTGGCGGCGGAAGTCGGGCTTCCGATCGATACCGGCGGGCTCCGCGGCGACGGCGGCGAGCTCGGCGGCGAACCGCGCGTCGATCGGCGGCACGATCTCGGCGGCGGGCGCCCGGAGCGCGGCCGGGAGGATCGCGAGCAGCGTCAGGAACCAGGGCGTCGGGCGCATCGGTGGAGTCTCCTCGGGACGCTTCAGAGCGAGGCGGGTGCGGGTTTCGGGGAGCGAGGCTTCAGCCGGGGCGCGGTCCTGGCGGCCTTGGCCCGCACGGCGTCGTACTCCGCCGCGACCGCCGCTTCGGGGTCGCGGTCGAAGGCCTCGAGCTGGGCGGTGATCTTCTCGAGGCGGGCGGTGATCCGCTCCCGCTCGGCCCGTAGGGGGGCGAGCCTGGCCTCGGCCCGCTGCCGGACGAGCTGCTGAAGTTCCTGCTCGGACTCCGCGGAGGGATTCGTCGCCAGCCGCGCGAGCGACAGCCGGATCCGCGACGAGAGTTTCCACTCGGCGAGCGCCGCCTCGTGCCGCTCGGGCTGCCGATCGCGAAGCTTGGCGAGCCGCTCCCGCGTGCGGTCGAGGTCGGCGACGGCGGCGGCGAACTCGGCCGGCGCCTCCTTCCGCAGCCGGTCGAGCAGCGGCACCAGTTCGGGGTGATGGGCGACGGCGAAGGCGACCGCCGCGGTCGTCGGATCGGCGGCCGGGCCCGGCTCCGCGGCCCTGACGGGAGCCGCGGAGGTCGCGGTGGCGATCGGTTCGGCCGCCACGACCAGGCCCGCAACCGCCACCAGCCCGAGGGCGAAACCAGCCGCGACGGCCGACGGGGCTCGGAACACGGTTCGATTCATCGGATCAGTTCTCCTGCACGCCGGGATCGAGCATGGGTGCCGCGTCGAGCCCCACCGCGGCGAGCATCCAGTCGGGCACGGTATCGACGTCGCCGGTCTCTTCCTCGGCGAGCGGCTCCTCCTCGGCCCAGACAGCCTCGTCGGCCTGCCGCCAGAGCCGCACGACTTCCCGTGGGCCGCCGTCCGGTGCCCCGAGGCGGGGTGCGAGGGCCGGCCAGCAGGCGACCACGGCCAGCGCGGCGGCCAGGCTGCCGAGCGCGATCGCGATCGCGAGCCGACGCCGAGCTCGCGCCGCCGTGGGCCGCGAGGAGGCGGCCGGAGCCGCCCGTAGGGCCGCGAGCATCCGGCTCGAGCGGGCGACGGCGGCGGCCAGTTCGTCATCGTCGGCGAGCCGGTCCACCACCGCCTGCTCGTCGGCGATCGAGAGTTCACCAAGCACGAACCGGTCGGCCAGCCAGTCCAGTTCGGACGGAGCGCTAGCGTTGGTGGCGTCGATCCGCTGCTGGTCGGTCATGTCAGCGATCCTCCCCGAGGGCCCGCCTGAGTTTTTCGAGCGCCAGCCGCATCCGCGTGAGCACGGTTCCCAAGGGCAGCCCCTGCTCGGCCGCGATCACCGCGAACGACTTCCCCTGATCGATCCGCGCCTCGACCACCTGCCGCTGTTCGGGCGGAAGCTCCGCCAACGCCCGCCGCACGACCGCCCGCTCCTCGCCACGGATCGCCTCTTCCCAGGGCACCGGCCCGGCCGCAGCCGTTGACGCAGCGCCGCCAAGCCAGCGGGCGTGGGTTGCGGCGCGGCGTTTCCAGAGTCGCAGCTCGTTGTGGGCCACCTTGAAGAGCCAGCCCCGCATGCTCTCCGGCCGCGCGGCCTGGCCCGCCTCGACGAGCCGGCCGAAGGTGGCCTGGAGCAGTTCCTCGGCCAGCTCGGCATCGCCGGTGGTGGCCAGCAGGAATCGGCGGACATCGGTGTGCCATCGTTCGTAGATCGCGTGGACGTGGTCGGCGTCGAGCCGCGGCCGGTCCGAGGCGGGGCGATCAGGATCTCCGCCACCCGATTCGGTCACCGCCGGCTCCTTCCTCATCCGGCGCCTCGACTCAGAACGATGCGCAATGAACCGCAATTATTCTCCCCGGCCCTGCCGGGCCCGCCAGATGTCCGCCCGGGCCGCAGGAACCACGGTTCCGCCCGGGAAAAACCCGGCTGGCCCGGGGAGGCCCCCCGCGGCACAATCCCGCCCCCCCGGTTCGCTCCCAGGCCGCGCTCCCCGGACCCTTCCGCTCCATGGCCGCTCCTCCCGAACCCCGTCTCGGCATCGCCGCGATCGCGATCCACGAGCCGGCCTGGCGGCTCGACAACGCCTGGTTCGGCGATGCGATGCCACGGAAGTTCGCCCACCACACCGGCATCGAGTCGCGGGGCATCTCGCCGGTCGACGAGGTCACGATGGGGCTGGCGGCCGTCCGCACGCTCCAGAAGCAGACGGGCTGCTCCCTGGCCGACTGCCGCGGGATCATGTTCGTCTCGCCGTCCTTCATTCCGCCCTCGATCGCCCTGCGACATCTCGACCCCGCCGCCGCCGCCGCCGAACGGCCGAGTGCCGCCGCCCGCGTGCTGGTCGCCAGGCTGGGTCTGCCGGGCTGCCGGGCCGTGGGCATCAACTGGTTCTGCTGCGGCTACAGCCGGGCCCTCGCGCTCGTGCAGCGGCGCTGGGCGCCCCGCCTGGCGTTGCGGCGCAACGAGTATGTGCTCGTGGTGGTCGCGACGCGGATCAGCCGGATCACCGACTACGGCTGCGGCCAGACCGCGGGGCTGTTCGGCGACATGGCCTCGGCCACGCTCGTGACCACGATGGCCAACCGCCGTCATCCGGTGCATTTCGAGATCGTCCACGCCAGAGCCGAGAAGCAGCCGGCCGACCGCCCCGCCTTCGACTTTCAGCTCCGCCACAACGTGCCGCTGCCCGCCGCCCGGGGCGGTCGCGATCAGGCGGCCGAGCGGCTCGTCTACTCGCTCGACGGGATGGCGATCGCCGAACTCGCCCCGCGGGCGATGGCGGCCGCCACGGCCTCGTCGCTGGCCGCGGCGCAGCTCGTGCCCGCCGACGTCGACTTCGTGGTGCCTCACCAGGCCGGCACGGGCATCGTGCGGTTCACCGGCATGCAGCTCGATTCGCTCGGTGTCCGCGGCGAACTGGTCAACGGGCTCGTGGCCCGCACGGGCAACGTGAGCGCCTGCTCGGTGCCGCACGCCCTCGCCCACACCTGGCCGCGGCTCCGGGGCGTCGTCGCCTGCCCGACCGCGGCGGTCGGCAGTCCGGGCCGGCCGGAGGTGCTGCAGGGCTGCGTGCTCCTGCGGGCGACGCCGCACCACGCGCGACAGCCCGGCGTCGCAGCCTGACGGGACGAGACCGGGGCCAGGGAGCGGCCGCGATCCGGCCGGGCATCCCCGGCCTGCGGCCCAGCGGCTTCAGGCGGCCGCATCGAGCATGGTGCCGTCGCACCAGACGCGCACCTCACGGCTGCGGGCGTACGCGAGCAGCTCCGGCGAGATGACCTCGCACGCCACCAGCGCGACCGCGGTCAGACCCGCCTTGCGCAGGATGTCGGCCCGCCGCCTGGCCCGGTCGACGTCATCGGCGTGGCAGGTCACGGAAACCTCTACCACGACGTGGCTGGCGACACCGTCGACGACGCCTGCGGCGATCGCGTCGGCCCGCAACAGCTCGTCGGCCTCACCGGCATCGACGGCCTGCTCGACCGCATCCAGCACCTCATCGTTCCGCAGCAGCCTGCCGCGGCGCATCAGGCGGCCGAGGTAGGACGTCAGTCGGTCACGAAACTGCATCTCGAACGTCCGCCCCAGCACGGTGTCCAGCCGCGTCGCCTGGCGTTCCCCGCCGACCACCAGCGATCGCACCACCTCGGTGAGCGCTGCGAGGTTGGCCTCGGTGCGGGCCTGGGCGACCGTGAGGTCGGCCTGCCCCGCGGCGAGGTGGGCCACCGTTTCCTCGGTGCGCTCCTGGGCCTGCGTGAGCGCCGCCACCTGGGCCTCGGTGCGCTCCTGGGCCTGCGTGAGCGCCGCCACCTGGGCCTCGGTGCGCTCCTGGGCCTCCGCCAGTCTGACGACGGTTGCGTCAAGCAAGCGGAACTCGGCCTTCGTGACCGTGTTGCCCAACTCCTCGAACATCGGCCCGAGTGTGTGGGCGAGCGACTTGGCCGCCTCGTCGCCCAGCGATGACCGCAGGTCTTCGTAGATCCGGTAGGTATTCATGAGGCAACTGCCGAGGGCGACGACGTCCGGCGGTTCACGCTTGACTCCCGATGAGTGTACAGGCGTCTATCCCGTGCGTCAAGCGGCCGCGGCGTGGTAGGAAGACGAGGTCGTGACGCCGCCGCTCGTGCCTGCCGCCGCCCTGCGTGATCTTGCCAGCCGCCTGGCCGGCGAGCTGCGGCTCGACGACGTGGCCCGCGCGATTTACTCGACCGACGCCTCGGAGTATCAGGAGCGGCCGCTGGCGGTGGCGTTGCCGCGGACCGAGGCCGACGTTCGCGAGCTCGTCCGCTTCGCCGCCGCCCACCGCGTGCCGCTCGTGCCCCGCGCCGCGGGCACGTCGCTGGCCGGGCAGGTGGTGGGGGGCGGGATCATCGTCGACGCCGGGCGGCACCTCGACCGGGTCGTGGCGCTCGACGTCGCGGGCCGCCGCGTGCGGGTCCAGCCGGGCGTGGTCCGCAACGACCTGAACCGGTTCCTCGCGCCGCACGGCCTGTGCTTCGCGCCCGAGACCTCGACGGCCAACTGGGCGATGATCGGCGGGATGGTGGGAAACAACTCCTGCGGCTCGAACTCCATCGCCTGGGGCACGACGCGGGACCATCTCGTGCGGGTGCGCGGGTTTCTGGCCGACGGCAGCGAGGCCGCCTTCGGGCCGCTCGCGCCGGGCGAGTTCGCGGCGAAGTGTGCGGGGCCCGACTCGCTCGAGACCCGGCTCTACCGGATGGCGAAAGAGATGCTCGGCGACCCGGCCACGCGGGCGACGATCCGCGCGGCCTTCCCCCGGCCCGAGGTGACCCGCCGCAACACGGGCTACGCGCTCGACGCCCTGATGGATGCCGCGGCCCTCGACCCCGCGAGCGACCGGCCGTTCAACTTCTCCACGCTCCTGGCCGGCTCGGAGGGCACGCTCTGCTGCGGCGTGGAGTACGAGCTGAATCTGATCCCGCTGCCGCCGCCGGGAGCGCTGCTCTGCGTCCACTGCGGCAGCGTGGAGGAGGCGCTGCGGGCCACGCTCGTCGTGATGCGGCCCGACCGCGATCCCGCGGCACGGGCCACCGCCTGCGAGCTGATCGACGACAAGATCCTCGCCTGCACGAAGGACAACCTCGAGCAGGCGCGGAACCGCTCGTTCGTGGTGGGCGAGCCGGGGGCGGTGCTCGTGGTCGAGATGCGGCATGCCGACGAGACCGTGCTCGCCGCGCGGCTCCGCGGCCTCGAGGCGGAGCTGCGGCGGGCAGGCCTCGGCCATGCCTATCCGCTGCTCGCCGGGGCCGACGCCCAGAAGGTCTGGGAACTCCGCCGGGCCGGGCAGGGGCTGATCAACAACCTGCCCGGCGACGCGAAGCCCAGAGAGATCGTCGAAGACACGGCCGTCGCGGTCGCCGATCTGCCGGCTTACATCGCCGAGTTCGACCGCTTGCTCGCGGAGAAGTACGGCATCGACTGCGTGCACTACGCCCACGCCGGGGCGGGCGAACTGCACCTGCGGCCGCTGTTCGACCTGCGTTCACCGGCGGGGCTCGCGCTGTTCCGGTCGGTGGCCACCGACGTGGCCGCGCTCGTGAAGAAGTATCGCGGCAGTCTCTCCGGCGAGCATGGCGACGGCCGGCTGCGGGGCGAGTTCGTCCGGGCGATGGTGGGCGACGAGTGCTACGAACTCTTTCGCCGGGTGAAGCGGGCCTTCGATCCGGAAGGGATCTTCAATCCGGGCAAGATCGTCGACGCTCCGCCGATGGATACGCAGTTGCGGATCCTCCCGGGCGCGGTCGAGCCGCGGCACGAGACGCTGTTTCGCTTCACCGAGGCCGGCGGCATCCTCCGGGCCGCGGAGAAGTGCACCGGCGTGGGCCAGTGCCGCAAGCCCGCGGCGGCCGGGGGCACGATGTGCCCGAGCTATATGGCCACCCGCGACGAGGACCACACGACCCGGGCCCGGGCCAACGTGCTCCGCCAGGCGCTCGCCGATCCGGCGGCGGCCGACCCCTGGACGCGGCCGGAGCTCGCGGCCGTGATGGATCTCTGCCTCTCCTGCAAGGCCTGCAAGAGCGAGTGCCCCTCGAACGTGGACATGGCCCGGCTCAAGGCCGAGTGGGAGCAGCACCGCCACGATTCCCGCGGCGTGCCCTGGCGGAGCCGGCTCGTCGCGGGCGCGGCGGCGCTGCTCCGGCGGGCCGCGATCGCCCCCTGGGCGTACAACCTGGCCGTGACGGCGCCAGGCATTTCAGCCGTGGTGAAGCACACGCTCGGCTTTGCACCGGCACGATCCCTGCCGCGACTGCCCGGCACGACGCTCAGGCGGTGGTGGCGGCGGCGGGGCGGCACCGCCGGCTCGGGCCGGCTGGGACGCGTCCACTTCTTCGCCGACGAGTTCACCGACACGCTCGACGCCGGGATCGGCATCCAAGCGGTGGAACTGCTCGAGCGGCTCGGCTGGGAGGTGGTGATCCCGGAGCACGTCGACAGCGGCCGGGCCCAGTTCTCGAAGGGGCTCGTGCGCGAGGCCCGCGACCTCGCGGCCCGCAACGTCGAGCTGCTGGCGGGAGTGGTCTCGGCCGGCGAGCCGCTCGTGGGCGTGGAGCCTTCGGCGATCCTGTCGTTTCGCGACGAGTATCCCGACCTCGTGCCGCTGCCGCTCGCGGCGAGGGCGAAGCAGCTTGCCGAGGGCGTGTTGTTGTTGGACGAGTTCCTGGCCCGGGCGGCGGCCGCCGGCCAGATCGGCCCCGACGCCTTCACCGCCGACTCCCGGCGGGTGCTCGTCCACGGCCACTGCCATCAGAAGGCCCTGTCGTCGATGGATCCCACCGTCGCGATCCTGTCGCTGCCGCGAAACTACGCCGTGGAGGCGATCCCGAGCGGCTGCTGTGGGATGGCGGGCTCCTTTGGCTACGAGCGGGAGCACTTCGAGGTCTCGATGCAGATCGGCGAGCTCGTGCTCTTTCCCGCGGTGCGGGCGGCGGCGACCGACACGATCCTCGCCGCCCCGGGCACGAGCTGCCGCCACCAGATCCTCGACGGCACCGGTCGCCAGGCGCTCCATCCGGCCGAGATCCTCCACGCGGCACTGCGCGGTTCGACTGACAGGCAATTGTGATTGCATACAAGCCCCGGGCGCGAGCCCGGGGACGGCGGGTCGTTGGGCCGGCCCGGTGTCCATGCCGCCCGAGGTCGGCCAGCCTGCTTAGCATGGCTCGTCAGGCAGTAGGCGACGTCACAGTCCCCCGGCTTGCGCCGGGGGCTTCTCGTGGACGGCATTCCCGTGCCGAACAGGATTGCCGCGGCAGGATTTTTCAACGGCAGCGCCGGGAGGTAAACTCCGAGTCAATCGAGTCGCTTCAGCGGCACGTTCGCATGTTTTCCGCTCATCTCCTCCCGGGGCAAATCTCATGGCGGCCCGCAACACGACCTCGCGACGAACGTTCCTCGGCACTTCGGCAGCGGCCGGGGCCGTGGCCGGCGGAGTGCCCTCCTTCGCGTGGACCCAGCCCGCCTTCGCCAATCAGGCGGCCACCGACCGGCCGCTGATCGGCTGCATCGGCCTGGGCGGCATGGGCACCGGCGACGCCCGGGCCCACGCCCGGTTCGGCGACATCGTGGCCGTCTGCGACGTCGATCGCAAGCACGCCGAACGGGCCCGCGACGACCAGAACATCGGCAAGGGCAAGGCCGAGGTGTGCACCGACTACCGGAAGGTCCTCGAGCGGCCCGACATCGACGTGGTCAGCATCGTCACGCCCGACCACTGGCACGTGAAGATCGCGATCGAGGCGCTCCAGGCCGGCAAGCACGTGTTCTGCCAGAAGCCGCTCACGCTCACGATCGAAGAGAACAAGCTGATCCGGGCCGCCTGCGAGAAGAATCCGAAGCTGCAGTTTTTCATCGGCACCCAGCAGCGGAGCGACAAGGACCGCTTCCTGCGGGCGGTGAACCTGGTGCACAAGGGGCTCTTGGGGCCGATCAAGAAGGTGACCGTCGGGATCAACGGCAGCCCCACGGGCGGCCCGTTCCCGGTGGCCGAGGTGCCGAAGGAACTCGACTGGGACATGTGGCTCGGCCAGGCGCCGAAGGTGGACTACCGCCAGAAGCGGTGCCACGGCGATTTCCGCTGGTGGTACGAGTATTCCGGCGGCAAGTTCACCGACTGGGGCGCCCACCACGTGGACATCGCCCAGTGGGCGCTCCGCGAGGACGCCAAGGGCAAGGGGCCGGTCAAGATCGACGGCACCGACGCCAAGCACCCGGTGCCGTTCAAGGACGGCTATCCGGAGCGGGACGACTCCTTCAACACCTCCCATGACTTCGCGATCCTCTGCACCTTCCCCAGCGGCGTGGAAATGACGGTGACCAGCCGGGGCGACAACGGGATCCTGTTCGAGGGCGAGAAGGGCAAGCTGTTCGTGAACCGCGGCAAGATCACCGGCCAGCCGATCGAGGAGAACTGGGACAAGGACCAGTTCACGCCCGACGACCTCGTGGCCCTCTACCGGGGCAAGCCCTTCGAGGGGCACAAGGAGAACTTTTTCCGCTGCATCCGCGACGGCGGCCTGCCGGTGTCCGACGTGTTCAGCCACCTGATCACGATGAACACCTGCCACCTGACGGCGATCGCCGCCCGGCTGGGCCGGTCGATCACCTGGGATCCGGCGGCGGAGGTGATCACCGGCGACGACCAGGCGCAGGCCATGACGGCTCGGAAGCCGCGGGCAGGCTACGAGATCCCGCAGGTCTGAGGTCGGGGGAACGGGCCGGCCGGTCGGCGCCCCGTTGCGGCCGGGCGCTCGCCCGTCCTATCCTCCTGCGCACGGCAGCGGCGGCCGCCGGTCTTCGTCCGCAGGGGCCCGAACCGCGAGTCACGGATGCTGATCTTCGGCGTGCTGCTGTACATCGCGGCGACGGTGGCGATCGGCCTGATCGCGTCGCTGCGGGTCAAGGAATCGAAAGACTTCCTGGTGGCGGGGCGGTCGCTGCCGCTGTTCATGAACTTCGCCTGCGTGTTCGCCACCTGGTTCGGGGCCGAGACGGTGCTCTCGGTCTCGGCGAAGTTCGCGGACAAGGGCCTGGGCTTCGTCTCGGGCGACCCGTTCGGCGCCTCGATGTGCCTCGTGCTGGTGGCCTTTTTCTTCGCCCGCACCTTCTACCGCATGGAGCTCCTGACGATCGGCGACTACTACCACAAGCGGTACGGGAAGGGGGTGGAGATCCTCTGCTCGCTGGGCATCGCGGCGTCGTACTTCGGCTGGACCAGCGCCCAGCTGTCGGCGCTGGGGCTGGTGATCAGCGTGCTGTTCCCCGGCCTCTCCCTCAACGAGGCGATCGTGATCGGGGCGGTGATCGTGACGGTCTACACGCTGTTCGGCGGGATGTGGTCGGTGGCCCTGACCGACGTGGTGCAGACGGTGGCGATCGTGGTGGGCTTGATCGTGGTGGCGTGGCTGCTGGCCGACCGGGCCGGCGGGCTGGGGGCGGTGATCGACGCCGCCCGAAGCGAGGGCAAGCTCACGCTCCTGCCGCACGTCACCACGGCGGCCTGGCTGGCGTTTGTCGGCGAGTTCCTCACCATGGCCCTGGGCTCGATCCCCCAGCAGGACGTGTTTCAGCGGGTGACCAGCGCCCGGGACGAGCGGACGGCGTTCTGGGGAACGCTGGGAGGGGGCCTCTTCTACTTCGGGTTCGCCTTCGTGCCGATGTTCATCGCCTACTCGGCGACGGTGATCGACCCCGCGTACCACGCGCAGTTCGCCGCCGAGGACGCCCGGGAGGTGCAGAAGATCCTGCCCACGCTCGTGCTCGACGCCACCCCGGTCTGGTGCCAGCTGCTGTTCTTCGGGGCGGTGCTCTCGGCGATCCTCTCGACCGCCAGCGGCACGCTGCTCGCGCCGGCGAGCGTGCTGACCGAGAACGTGCTTCAGCCCTTCGTCAAGCACTTCGACGATCGCACCATGCTATGGACGGTCCGCCTGATGCTGGTGGGCGTGTCCGTGACCGCCACGCTCATCGCGTGCAACTCCGAAAGCACGATGTACGAGATGGTCGAGAGCGGCTACAAGGTGAGCCTGGTGGTGGCCTTCGTGCCGCTCGTGTTCGGCATCTACTGGAGGCGTGCCAGCACGCAGGCGGCGCTCGGCTCCATCCTGCTGGCGGTGCCCGTCTGGCTGTGGGCGGAGACGGTCTTCGACGAGGCCAGTCCGGCGGTCTGGCGGCAGGTTCCCCCGCAGCTCTACGGCCTGGCGGCATCCATCGTCGGGATGCTGGCCGGGGGCACGATCCCCGAACTCATCCCCCACGCCGAGCCCGATCACGAGGCGCTCCAGGCCCGGCGGACCTCCGCGGCGCACTGACCGCGACGCCG
>Ga0214921_10008495_pt1 | contig 13297 bp, 10 predicted proteins | sample LL1505_MetaG_FD_177992 | JGI IMG/M metagenome (GOLD analysis project Ga0214921, IMG submission 177992) | Freshwater microbial communities from Lake Lanier, Atlanta, Georgia, United States - LL-1505 | ecosystem: Environmental > Aquatic > Freshwater > Lake | place: USA: Georgia | collected... | reverse complement strand
ATCCTGCGACCTTAATATTGTTTTGCACCGAATAAATTTTAGGTATTACCTCCCCTATCAATACAATTAGAAAAGTAACCAGCACCACTTCAAATACAAAACCAAAAATGGGGTTAGCTTCAAAATCAAAAAGGGTGTGAAATAAAATGGTAGAAACCATTACAGTACAAACCGTTACAAAGGTATTGGCTACCAATATAGTGGCTAATAAACTTTTGGGGTTATTTAATAAAAATTTAAGCGATTTAGCTGTTTTGCTTTCTGTTTCAGTAAGTTCTTCTATTTGCAATTTACTTAGCGAAAACAAAGCATTTTCAGAGCCTGAGAATAAACCTGCACAGCCTATAAAAAAAACAGTACTCAATAGGCAAAATAAGATTGAAGGCATGTCTGCGGAAGACAATGATTCATTAAAAATGGATAATATTTGAAAATAGGGATTAAGCGGAGGTTCCATCTATGGTTTTTGATTTTGTATTTTGTATGGCATTAAAAAGGTAAATCGTCTGATTGGTTGTCAGTTTCTTGAACAGGTGTTTGAATAGGTTGAGTTACTGGGTTTGTATTTTGGGGTGATTGGTTATGACCCGCATCCACATTTTTTGGTGTTTCACCTAATAAGGTAATGCTTGTTGCCCTGATTTTTTTGCCTGTTTTTTCAACACCTTCTTTATCTTTCCATGTTTCTGTTTTTATGCGCCCTTCCACATAGATTTGTTTGCCTTTCTTGCAATATTTCTCAACTATTTTAGCCAAACTATCCCATGTTTCTATTCGGTGCCATTCAGTTTCGGTCACTTTCTCACCATTGCGGTCGGTATACCTTTCTGAAGTAGCAAGGGTAAAGGTTGCCACCACTTTTTGGTTATCTAAATACCTCACCTCTGGATCTTGGCCTAAATTGCCTATCAACATTACTTTATTTAACGACATAGCTATATTTTTTACTTTTAAACTTATTGCAAGTTATGCTTTATCAGAAATTTTTCAAGTAATCTTGGAACGGCATAGTTTTTTATTTCTTGTAAGTCTACTTTAACCCACTCTTTTTGAGGTTTTACAATACTTGTTTCTATCTCCCAAAAATCAGCCCAAATGGTTTGATGAGTAAGCTGATGCTTGCTTTCAAATGTGCATGAAATACTTTTTATATTATCTGTATCCAAAATAGTTTTCAATTGAGGTAACATTTCCTCAAAACCTTCCTTCTTGCTAGTTTCAATTAAAGGAAATTCAAACAAATGCTGCCAAATGTCTTTTGCGAACCTTTGGTTTAAATACGTTTGATTATTTTGTATAATAAAAATGTAATTAAAATAGCGGTCACGAGGCTTTTGCTTCTTTATTTTCTTTGGGTATTCGGGAGCTACGTTTTTCTTAAAAGCTTCGCAAAATGCATTTAATGGGCACTCAGCACATTTTGGGTTTTGAGGTAAACATACCAATGCCCCTAATTCCATAATGGCTTGGTTGTGTAATGCAGGATGTTTTGTGTCTAAAAACGCTGAAGAGAGACTTTCAAATATTTTCTTCCCTTTGCTTGAGTTGATAGGCTCATCAACTAAAAACAATCGTGAAAGCACCCGATTCACATTTCCATCAAGAACGGCATAAGGTAAATTAAAAGCAAAACTAGCCACAGCAGAAGCTGTATATGGTCCAATTCCTTTCAGAGCAATCATTAGTTCATAGCCTGTTGGAAATGAATTCCCATATTTCTCATAAATTAGATTAGCAGTATGATGCATATTACGGGCACGACTATAATAACCCAAACCTTGCCACAGTTTCATCACATCATCCAAAGGTGCTTCAGCCAAATCTTTGATACTTGGATAAGTAGTTGAAAATTTTAAAAAATATGGCAATCCCTGCACAACCCGTGTTTGTTGTAAAATCACCTCGCTAAGCCAAATAAGATAAGGATCTTGGGTATGACGCCAAGGCAAATCTCTTTTGTTTTGTATGTACCAATTTTGTAAATATTCCTGCATTTGTTAAAAAGCCCTCAAACTTAATGTATAATAAGGGAGTGCCACATATATTTTGAAAACATTCGACAATCCAAATAAACTTAAATTCCTAGAAAGTCGTTAAGTGCAATTTTAACCGCTTTTACTTGGATCATATGAATGTTCATTTTTTGCTCCCAATCGTAATATTTGATTAATGTAAAGTTTTTGGCCCCCGGGAAAATGGCTCCTACATTCTGAAAGTCTTTTGGGTATGGAAAAAAACGACCGTATCGGTTTCCGTTAGCAATCACAAAAACCTTAGTACCTTGCAAAGCACCAAAATGTGCCGCAGAGGTATCGTTGCAAATAATCAATTGCGCTTCTTTACAAACCATAGCAAATTCAAGTAAGTTGGTCTTGCCTGTTAAATCAATACAATTGCTTTTGGTATAAGTTGCTTTAAACTTATCAGATGATGAAACATCCCCCTCTCCTCCAAGCAGGATGCATGAATATTCAGGTTGCATACTTGAATAATGCTCAGCCAATTTCGCGTAGGATTTTTCAGACCAACGCTTTGATGCTTGGTTGCCCCCCATACATACCACAAAATACTTTTCGGGTAATTTGTATTCAGTGAAATTGAAATATAAAAAATCTTGTTTCTTGGGTAGTTCAAACTTCAGATATTTCTCAACAAAAGCTGAGTTTATTTCCAATTCATGACCATGCGAAGGTCTTTCAAAAAGTAAGTGGTATGTATGATTTAAAATATGCTTATTAAATCCACTTTTAGTTGACCATGCCAGTGCCTTGGCATGCGGAAATAAGTTTTTTATTACACCCTCAAGCAAAATGCTTCGAGTGAAGGATGGAAACAAAATCTTCTCAGGTTTCAATTCAGATATTTGCTCAAATTTTACTTTCCTGTAAGCAGCATTTGAGAACCATTCACCTTTATTCAACCAAATAGTTTCGATATTAAATTCAGGAAATAAATTCTCAAATATGGGTTTCCAGACTGCATTGCCAAGAAAATATAACTTTTTATTTTGATTCTTAATATTCTCAATCAAAAGTTTTAGACTAGGAGCAAATAGTAAAAAATCTCCAATATCATCAAGCCTTACAAGCAATATTGTATTTTCATTTGTTTGTTTTTGCACAACTGATTCAACTTCATTTAGCATATCATAATACTTGGCCAATTGCTTGTTTTCGTTCTTTTTTTTCTGAAGCGAAGCAATGGTTTGGGAAAGGATATGTTTGATGGTATGAAGCATTTTTATAAACTATGTCGGTTACTTTTAATTGTTTTTTGTAACCAAATATAAGGTATAATTATTCCTCCTATCTAGCCAATTATTAAAGTTAAGTTTCCTCAGCCAATCAGGCGTATTTGTCCAAGCTGTTCCAACAATTTGAAGCCCTCCGATTGACTTAAAATTCAAATCTTCACTGTAAAACAAAGCGGTATCTGAAGAGTTAATATTAAATTGGGTTAGGAATGAATCTATTTGAAAAATATTTAACTTATCATTCACATAAAATGAGGCTTCTTGTGGAGTTAATCTGTAAGGACTATTATCTTTATAAAGTAATGTTTTTTCAGTCTTAATATTGCTTAAATGGCTAAATAAATCACCTATTTCATTTGCAGGCTTTATACAGATTAATACTAACAAAATAGGGTTAATTACGAAAAAGGCTTTTCCGAAAAAATTAAGAACATATTGGTATGGAATTAAAGAGGAAATGCTTTTAACAAAACTAATTCCTGTCAAGACCATAAAGGGAACGAAATAGGATAAAGGAAAAAGAAATCTAAGTTCTTTATGAGCCACCAATAAATGCCCTATTAAAAACATAAAAGAAGACCATGTAATAATGTTTTTAGGCTGCTTATAAAGTAAAGCAAAAAAGCCTATCAACAAAAGCAGGCTATAAGGCGGAATGGCTTGTTCAAATAGTTGTATGAAATACCAATACCAAGGCTCAACACCAAAGGAAGCTGCTTTTCCTAAAAACATATTTTGATATAAGTAATTCCAAAAGGTGCATACCCATTCGCCATAAAGCCAATAATCGAAGAGTACTCCAACTAAAAAGAACAAGGCAAACCCCAAAAAACAGTTTGATAAAGATTTAAGATTAGATCTATCAATAAACAAAAACCATAAACCCGCACCCGCGACAAAAAATATGGCCTGAAACCTAAAAATAACACTTAAGGCCGCAAATACCCCGAAAAGAAAATACCTGTTCTTATGATTACGAATAACAAATGAAACTGCCAATGTAAACAACATGGCACTCCAATTTTCGGATGAAAAGCGAACATGAAGAAAAACTAAGGACCAGCAAAGTAAGCTGATGTATAGATTTACGTTTTGAAGTTGAACAATTGCTTTTTGGCTTATGGATTTTAAGAGATGTAATGAAACAAAAAAGGCCAAGCATGCACTTAATATCCGCAATAAAAAAGCAACATGATTGGGGTTGTCAATTCCAACAAAACTAGTAGTCTTAATTATTACGAAAGCTATGAAAGGCTGAAAGCCCGGCCTCATTTTAGCTTCAAACTCCCATGCCAAATTAGCAACCGAGGTATGACCGCATTTATAATTGGCAAATTCTAAAATTTGAAAATGCTCGTCAGGATGAATATAAGCACTGCTATTCCATGCACTAATAATATGCAATACAATAGCAATTGATAGGATGAGTGACTTATGCTTCATGATGCAATTTTCCAATGCAAACCTATACAATTAATATTTGTTTGCAAGTTGAGTTCAGGCGTAAAATAGACTAAACTAAACAAACATACTTTTAAGTATTTGAAATTTTAGGTCAACTATAGGTTTAAAATTCGGATGTTCATCCAAATCCAAAGTGAAGGATTTACTTAATAACTAAAAGAAAACAACTAAAATTTGCATTCCAGTCTCATGATAAAACTAATATTAGGGTAAATATGGCAGTTTTCTGTCCGCAAAAGACTAGAAAAATTGATAATATTCATGTTATCAGAATAATTAATAAAAAAATATACGATTTAGCTTTTTTATTTTTTCCCATTTCGTACATTTGCAGCCCTTTGTAAACTTATTTACAATAAATTAACACGAAAACATTCAACAAAACAAATATATAATATGACTAAAGCAGAGATTATTGCAGAAATTTCAACTAAAACAGGAGTTGACAAATTACAGGTACAAGAAGTGGTAGAATCGTTCTTTAAAGTGGTTCGCAACAACATGGTAGAAGGAAAAAATGTTTACTTCAGAGGTTTCGGTTCTTTCATTATTAAAAGACGTGCAAAGAAAATTGCTCGTAATATTTCTAAAAACACCGCTATGGTTATTGACGAGCACTACATTCCAGCTTTCAAACCTGCAAAAACTTTCAGCGATAAAATTAAGAAAAGCGAAGCAGTTAAAAACACAGCTGCAAAAAGAGAGCGTGAAGCTAAACAAGCATTAAAAGAGGCTGAAGCATAGGCTAATTAAATGCAGTTAAACAAACTTCATATCATTATCATAGTAACACTGCTTTCATTTGCAGGCGTTCTTATCTATCTGAATTTCCGTACCCCGGAGGCAGAAATGAAAGAGACCGCTCCTTTGGCTGAAAACGCTATGTGGAAAGAGTTTAACTATGATGAGTATGCTAAATCATGCAAGGATTCAGTTCCTGTTTCTTTAAAGTTTAAAATTGATAGCCTAGAGCAAATTATTGCCAAAGACAGCAATAATTACCAAGCTGTGGCAACTATTTCTAGATTTTGGGATTCGGCAGGATTTGAAATCGTTTCGGCTCATTACTTAAGCAAAATTGCCAATAGATTAGGTGATGAAAGAAGTTGGATGACAGCGGGCTTAAAGTACTATGATGTGGCAAGAATTAGTGAAGACACAAGCAGACAGATTTATGCCCAGAAAGAGGCCATCAAAGCATTCGAAAAAGTAGTTGCTTTAAATGAAAACAACATCGATGCTAAGAACGCCTTAGCCATTTGTTTGGTTCAAAATGACCTAGATATTATGAGAGGTGTGCAAATTTCAAAAGATGTTATTAAGCGTGACTCAAATAATATTGAAGCTAATCTAACGCTAGGAATGCTTAGCGAGAGAAGCGGTCAGCTTGATAAAGCAAGGGCAAGATTTGAGAAACTTGTGGAAGTGCAACCGCTGAATCCTGAATATTATTTTTATTTAGGAGAAATTTATGCTAAGCTTGAAATGAAAAAAGAGGCGATAAATACATTCGAAACATGTATTACGCTTTTGCCAGATGAAGCAGCAAAAAAAGAAGTTAAACAAATTATAGAAAACATACAAAAACAAAAATAACTATGCCAAGCGGAAAGAAAAGAAAACGTCACAAAATTGCTACCCACAAACGCAAAAAGCGTTTACGTAAAAACAGACATAAAAAGAAATAATTATTTCTGTGCAGCAAATTAATAAGCCTGCGAACCATAGGTTCTCAGGCTTATTTTACTTGAAAATACCCTCAAAAATACCTCGTTTAATTTAACCTCTCTGAAAAACCTGGCCAAATACGCTTGATGTGTATTAACTTATTGTTCAAAAACAAAAAAACTTAAAAAACGTGAGTCAGGAACTTATTATCAATTCAACACAAGGTGGTGCTGTAACTATTGCATTGCTGCGTGATAAAAAACTAGTAGAACTTCACCAAGAATCCGGTAGTAATGGATTTTTAGTAGGTGATGTATACCTTGGTACTGTAAACAAACTTATGCCAGGTTTGAATGCAGCATTTGTAGATGTAGGACATGAGCGCGATGCCTTTCTGCACTACCTCGATTTAGGCAAACAAGTAAAATCATTATCTAAATTTACCAAACTTGTTCGAAATGGTAAGCCTGATTCTATTATTAGAAATGAGGATTTGGATGAAGATATTGAGAAAAACGGCAAGGTAGGTCAAGTGCTTAATCGCTTTCAGCAAGTAGTGGTTCAGGTAGCCAAAGAGCCAATTGCAAACAAAGGTCCGCGTCTTACGTCTGAGATTAGTTTAGCAGGTCGATTTTTGGTATTAATGCCATTTGATGAAGGGATAAATATTTCCAAAAAAATATCAAAACCCGATGAAAGAACTCGCTTAAAAAAACTGGTTCAATCTTTAAAACCTAAAAACTTTGCTGTTATTCTTAGGACCAACGCAGAAGGAGCAAGTGAAGAAGATTTAATAAAAGATATGGCTGATTTAATCGACAGGTGGGAACATTTGTACACCCAACTTAAAACAGCTACACCTCCTCAAAAAATTCTTGGCGAAAGTGAGAGAACCCTTACGTTAATAAGGGATTTGGTGAATGAAGATTACTCAGCTATTCATGTTAATGATAGTTTTTTGTTCAATGAAATTAAAGGCTATCTAAAAGCAAAAGAACCTGAACTTGAAAAAATAGTTAAGCTATATGCTGGCAAGCAACCCATATTCGAAAACTTTGATATTGATAAGCAAATCAAAACAAGTTTTGGGAAAGAAATTAATTTCTATGGAGGATGTTACCTAATTATTGAGCATACAGAAGCCTTGCATGTTATTGATGTAAATAGCGGAAACATTGCTGGTAAAGAAATTAATCAGGAAGAAAATGCACTTAAAGTAAACCTAGAAGCTGCAACCGAAATTGCCCGTCAGTTAAGACTTCGAGATATGGGCGGTATCATCGTTATTGATTTCATCGACCTTAAAAATCCTGGAAATAGAAGACAGGTATATGAAAGGCTGAAAGAAGAAATGGATAACGACAAGGCAAAACACAAAATCTTGCCTATGAGTCCGTTTGGTTTGGTGCAAATAACTAGACAAAGGGTGAGGCCAGAAATGGCTATTCAAACTACCGAAAAATGCCCGACTTGCAAAGGAAGTGGGGAGATTCAAAATACAGTTTCAATGGTGGATGAAATAGAAACACGGATCAAATACTTAGTTGAGAACATGCATATTTCGAATTTCACTTTAGAAATCCATCCATATATGGCAGCTTATTTGAAACAAGGTTTCTTCAACTCAACTAGGGTAAAATGGTATTTCAAATACAAAAAATGGATTAAAATAAAAGCTGTTCAATCGATGCATATGGTTGAATATAGATTTATAAATAATAGTGGCGAAGAAATTCATGTATAAAAATATCAAAATCAATAAGTAAAAAAAGTCCCGAAACCAGAGGTTTCGGGACTTTTTGCATATTAACTATTCACTTTAATTCTTTTTGTGTCTGCTAGCCATAGGATGCTGTGACATTGGGTGAAATCTTTCCAAGCCAATAGTTTGAAATTCTCCGCCCTCCAATTTATAGTTTTCGCCAATAAAATGTATGCCTTGAAAGGCGGTATGATCTATCAAATTAGCTTGCTTAAAATCCACAATAATTTTTTTGCCTTTCGGTATTGAATTAAATTTTTCAATCAAACCAATATAATTACTAAAAACAGCAGAATACTTTATCTTAACGAGATAGGTATTTTCGTCTTGTTGTTGAATTTTAATATTGGCTTTGAAAATACTTTTTGGATTAAGTCCATATATTAAATGGATGATTATTTTAGTAAGAATACCTACGCCAATTCCGACTAATAAATCAGTTGAAAGTGTAACAATAATCGTAACAATAAATATAATTAATTGTTCAACACCAATATGAAACATGTGTTTAAACACCCTAGGATGAGCTAATTTAACACCTACTCCAATAAGCATAGCTGCCAAGGCAGAGGTTGGAATTAAATCGCTAAAAACAGTAGCAAATATTAAGAACAATAAAATAGCTATCCCATGAAAAAAATTGGCCCATCGAGTTTTTCCACCATAGTTAACGTTGGCCGAACTACGAGCTACCTCACTAATCATTGGTAATCCGCCTAAAACACCTGCAAAGATATTTCCAGCACCAATCGCCATTAGATCTTTATTATAATCAGATTTACGTTTAAAAGGATCCATAATATCAGTAGCTTTAACAGTAAGCAAAGCTTCCAAACTTCCAACAAGTGCAAACATTACCACGTATTTAATAAAGGTGGCTGTTTGAGAAAATCCTGCGAAACTTACATTGATTGCTAGAATGTCAAATAAACCTTTATCGAAATGAACAAAACCTTTAGGGTTAGATTCTTTTAAACCTATCATAATAGCTAGAGGAATAGTAACAACCAAAACGATAAGTGGAGCTGGGATTTTCTTTACCAATGGATGTTTAATCATTGGCATACCAAAAATTATGATCAAACTTACCACTCCTATAATGGTGGAACTTGCATTAAAATTAATGAATGAATGGGGCAATAACTCAATTAATTCTAATGGTTCAACCAAGGGCTTTCCAGTCAATTCGTTTACAGGATTGATGCCTAAAAGCACATGAAGTTGTTTAGATAAAATGATAATTCCAATAGCAGCTAACATACCTTCAACTGCGGCAAGGGGAAAAAAATCAGCTAATTTACCAAACTTAAAAACACCAAATAAAACCTGAAAAACACCAGCCACCACAACAGCACCTAAAGCTAAATGCCAACCCAATTCATTGTTTCCTCCACCTAATTCAGCTACAGAGCCTGCAACAATTACAATAAGTCCTGCAGCAGGGCCTTTGATTGTTAACCTAGAACCTGCAATAAGTGAAACTACAATACCTCCAATCATGGCAGTAATCAAACCCATTATTGGGGGGAATTCAGAGGCTTTAGCAATACCTAAGCTGAGTGGCAAAGCCAATAAAAAAACCAAAAAACCAGAAAGCGAATCGGCTTGCAAGTTTTCTTTTAAACCATACAAACCATCAGCCGGAACAAATTTATTTTGTTTGTTAAACATACTTCAATCATACACAGGTTGTATTTAGCTAATGTTAGAATGACATTAAGAAGACCTAAAAGCAACCTCGTGAAATCTTTTAATAGGCGCACCTAAGAAAAGTCTTGAATATATTCTGATAAGAGATAAACCATCTATAATAAAACTTACCGAAACTATTAAAGCCAATATGGCTTGATGATCCCCGATGTGAGAGTAAATTAGATCTTCACCAATAAAAGTGGGTGTGATTGGGAAACCAGATAAAGCTAAACAAACCAAGAGAAACAAAAATGCCAATCTTGGATGTTTATATGAATGTCCATAAAATTGCATTAGGTCGATTTCCAATTCTTTTTTCTTAAGTGAATATAAACTTAAATATCCACCAATACCCGCAATTATAATACCACTTAGGTATAACACAGTATGCGAAAACTCGAAATGCTCGTTGAAGGATATGGACATAGCTACCATAAAATTATTCATTAAAATAAGTGTAAAAGCATGCCAGGCGTTGCCTCTTTCAGCAAAAGATTTTAACACCAATATCAATCCGAAAAAGGCATAAAATTCTGGCATAAATCGATGCAAATAATCAGGAATAGTGTTTTCCAATTGAAAAGCAATAAGCCCTATGGTAAACAAAATAGAAAAGATAACTGAAGTTGTTTTAAAGCTCATGAAACTCATTTTTCTTCCTGCCTGTTTAATAGGCATCCAAACATATTCTGACATTAACCAATCAAGGTTCCATTCTTTAAGACTTAATAAATAAATGGTATATCTCAAACGATTTGGCAGAGAGTCTTCAGCAGAATGTTTGCGTGGAGTGAAATTATAGAATTGCTCCTTGATTAAATAACTAACCACTGATGGCGAAACCAATAACTGGTATGTTCTTAAAAATGCATTGCCAGCAAAATGTATTAAGGCTAAATTTTCAAAGCCTGCTGCAAGTTCAATAAAAATTATACCTATTTGTGCTGAAGATGCATAAGCAATTTGACTCTTTACTGAAGACTGAACGCGTGCGGTTAATCCACATAATACGGCAGTGATGAATCCAATTGATGCAATCAAAATCCTTACTGAAAATTGATAATCCCAAAAAGGAAAAGTTCTTAAAAGTAAGAATACTCCTATGTGCACTGAAAGTGATCCATAAAAAATAGCACTGGATGGTGTAGGACCTTCCATGGCTCTTGGCAACCATGATGAAAATGGGAACTGTGCTGACTTAGCTGCTGCAGAAATCAAAATCATGGTTGATATAAACACGCCAATCAAACTATGAGATTGCAAATGCTCATGAACCAATTCGTAATTATTCAATTTTAGAAAAGTAACATTCTCATGCCACAAATGATGACTCAGCCACATCACCAATAGCAAACCCACATCACCAATTCTATAAATACTAAACACTTTGATAGCATTCTTTACAGGTAAGTAACGCTCGCGGTAGAAGCTTATTAATAAAAATGAGGATATACCTAATATCTCCCAACCTAAAAACAAAGTTTCAAAATTACCTGATAAGACGGTTATGTTATAACCTAAATAGAAAAACAAAACAGTATTGAAAAACCTTTTATAACCTCGTTCACGATGCAGATAATAACGACTATAAATAGTTACCAAAAAAGTCAGAAATGAACCCACCAAAAGGTAAACCACCGATATCTTATCAAAATAGAAATCTAACAAGAATTCGTAACCTGTTGTTTGGTAAATTAAAATCTCATTCAAGTTTAAAATAGGATGAGCATTGACAAGCCAATAAATAACAAAAAGAGTTAAGCAAAACAAATTAAGTCCAACAAATCCAAAGGCTGTTCTTGATAATAAATTCTCATGTTTGCGAGGAATAATAAGGCTAACTATAAAACCCAATAAGGGTAACAAAATGAATATTTGAATTATTTTTTCCATGTCGTTTATTAGTTAATGGTATATACTGGAAAATTCTCTTCTGATGATTCAATCAATACTTCTAAATTGTCCACATGATTAATTTTATCTGTGATGGGTATATAAGAAGTGAAAGCACCATCTTTAAAATAATACAAGGTTTTATCTTCAGGATTTATGGCAACTAAATGCACCCATTCATTGGCAAACCACTCATAAGTTTCAGGAGTAACCTGTATGGCTTTCAAAACAATTTCAGGGAAATGTTCAACAATCACCATCAACCGTATTGGGTCGTGCACTTCTATCATTTGATTGGGCAATCCTGCTCTTAAATCGCCATCTATTCCATTTGCTACACCAATCAATCCCATTACATTATGAGGCAATTTGGTACCTGCTCCTAACTTAGGATTATCTACCCTTGAAAAATAATATTCTAAATTGATACCACCACAAACCGGGCCAATAGGTTTAATCATATTACTTAATAATTTACCATCTAAATCGATTTTAAAATTATATGAGTTCATGAATGAACGCCTATCTAAAAAAACATGTTTACTCATTTCTCTCCTACCTATAATGCACAAGGCATTTGTGGCATGGTTTAACTCGGGTCTTGGCTCAAACAAAGAAACAGATCTTAATTTTACTTGATCATGCACTTTAGAAGCAATCTGTTTTGAATCAATCAATATAAACCTACGCGAACGTTCTTTCGCATTATCATCAAGGGCGTTGTTAAATGTAATTTTATTTTGATTGTGTAAAGCTTTGATAGCCTCACTCAATTTATCTTCATCATAAAACTCCATTTCATCACGGGTGGTATCGTGCAATGCACCCACGAATTTCGTATTTTCAGGTATATCCAAACCTCTTCCCTTAAGTATCTCTCGTACCTTTGGATGATTAGCCATATATGAGGCTACCCTTGCATTCACAGAGCCTGGTCTGCCTGAACAAGCACCACAATCATAGCCTGCATAATGTGTATTGTTTACACTGCTTGCTCCATGAGATACTAGGTAAACAATAGATGCATAATTATCAACCAACCCAATGCTTTTAAGTAAAGCCTCTACCCTATCTGCCATTTCATCAATTGTAAATCCAACTTGAAGTCCATCTATTTTTTGGTTGATGTTTTTATTCTCAATGGTAAGTTCTGAGAACTTATCCATATGTTTAAAAGATGATGTTGAAGCCGGTGTAGTAGTGGGTTTAAAAATATTTAAAGCCAGTTTAAATGCAGACCAAAAACCTAAAGTTTGGGTAATAATCCAGCCTCTGAAAAGCGAGTGACTGTGTTTAGAAAAATTAGCATCCGATTCATTTAAACCCCTAGTATTAATTTCTCTAATAAGATATTTAGGTGTTATTGGAGCAGGACAAAGTTTGGTATGAAACTTTCCATTTTTAGGCTGGTAGAAAAACTCTACACCAAAAAAGCCGGGCGTGCCAAATGTGAGACAACTTGGATCATACTTTTCAACATAACGTCTGATGGAACATTCTCTATCATCGATACAAAACAATGCCTGAAAATTTGGTTTCTCCATTGGTGTTTCAAGTTCAATAGG
>Ga0214921_10008494_pt1 | contig 13297 bp, 9 predicted proteins | sample LL1505_MetaG_FD_177992 | JGI IMG/M metagenome (GOLD analysis project Ga0214921, IMG submission 177992) | Freshwater microbial communities from Lake Lanier, Atlanta, Georgia, United States - LL-1505 | ecosystem: Environmental > Aquatic > Freshwater > Lake | place: USA: Georgia | collected 2015-05-28 | reverse complement strand
AAATCTATTTTTTGCCTACTCATGCTTTAGAAATGCTGGAAGGGGCAGCTTTAAGGGAGGCTATTTCTGAAAACAAAATGGAAGCCAGAATGCCACCTGTCAGGTGTTTTGATGTGCTCGTTCAATATATGATTACAAGGGCTTTAGGGATTGGATTTAAACCAGAAGAAATCTATGAAGAAATAAAAAAAACATTTGCTTTTCATACCATTTCAAAGGATGAATGGAATTGGGTACTGGCCTTTATCCGCTATGGAGGAAATTCTTTACAGGCTTATCCAGAATACGCTAAGGTGGAAGTTCATAATGGAATTTGGCTGGTAACAGATAAATTAATAGCAAAAAGGCACCGATTGCAAATTGGGACGATTGTAAGTGACCCGGTTTTGCAGGTTAAATATGTAAAAGGAGGCTTTTTAGGGACCATAGAAGAGTGGTTTATATCTTCTTTAAAACCTGGAGAGGTTTTTTGGTTTGCCGGACAGGCGCTAATATTGGTCAGAATTAAAGACATGACGGTTCAGGTAAAAAAAAGCAAGGAGCAGAAAGGTAAAATACCCAGTTGGCAAGGGGGAAGATTACCTCTTTCGAGTGAGCTCGGAACGCATTTGAGAAATCAAATTTATTCGCTGCATGAGGAGGAATTAATACAGGCACCTGAAATTAAAGCATTAAAACCATTAATAGAAATTCAGAAAAAAAATGCTGCCATTCCCAGGGAAAATGAATTTTTAATGGAATACTTTTCAAGTAAAGAAGGGTATCATCTGACTTGTTATCCTTTCGAAGGTCGATTGGTTCATGAGGCAATGGGTTCTTTAATAGCATGGCGTTTATCAAAAATAAAACCTCAGTCTTTTTCAATTGCTATGAATGATTATGGCATTGAATGGCTTTCTGACACACCAATAGAAATAGATATAAACCAGTTAAAACAAATTTTCTCGGTTGAAAATTTATTCCTTCACCTCAGAGAAAGTTTAAATTCAATAGCACTTGCTTCTCGAAGGTTCCGCGATATTGCCTCTATTTCAGGTTTATTGTTTAAGGGCTACCCTGGAAATCATAAAAAAGATAAACATCTTCAAGCCTCAGGTTCTTTATTTTTTAATGTTTTTCAAAATTATGAACCAGATAATCTCTTGCTTCTTCAAGCTTATGAGGAAGCACTTTCCTATCAAATGGAAGAAAACAGATTGTTTGATGCATTAAAACGTATTGAAAAACAAACGATATTGTGGAAAAATTGCAGCAAAGCAACTCCCTTTGCCTTTCCCATTATGGTAGACAGGTTAAGAGAAAAATTAAGTTCTGAAAAACTGGAAGACAGAATAAAAAAAATGACTTTATTACTGGAAAAATAGGAAGGATGACGTATGATTTATCCGTTGCGGATACTATCCTAACTCTCGACGCAAGAAAAGTAATATTTTGGAGAGAAACCCATTCTTTGTTTATTGCCGATTTACATTTAGGTAAAATTTCTCATTTTAGAAAATCAGGATTGGCTATTCCTGAAGCCGCAGCAACTATAAATCTTGCTATCCTTGAATCATTATTTATAGATTATGAACCCCTGAATTGCTATTTCTTAGGAGATCTTTTTCATAGTGCAACCAATCATGAATGGCTTGATTTTCAAAGACTCTGTTTACAATACAGCGGTATAAATTTCTATTTGATAACAGGAAATCATGATTTTCAACTATTAAAATTTTTAAAAAAGGAAGAAGAGAACTGGTTAATAAAAATGGATCAGCTGAAACTTCATCCTTTCTTACTAACTCATGAACCAGAGAATTTTATCATTACGGGTAAACAAAAAGAAGAAAATAAAGCACTTTACAGATTATGCGGACATATTCATCCAAAAATAAAATTGGTAGGTAAAGGCAAACAACAGTTAAGTATGCCTTGTTTTTATTTTTCAGATAAACAAGGTATACTCCCTTCTTTTGGTCAATTTACGGGAGGATCCTTCATAAAAGTAAAAGAAGGAGATCAAATATTTGGGGTTATAGATGATTGTATCCACCCCATTTCATTTCCCAAATAATTAGATATCAATTGAATCATAAACAAGCACTTTTTCCCAAAGGTGCTTGCATTCATCGATAAATGCCAGATGCAAAGGATCAATCTGGTAAGCATCTTGTGCTTCTGGTGTGTCAAAAAATATACAGAGGGAAATATCATAAGAGCTGTCAATAACAGAACGATCTGTTACAGCAGGTATGCCTATGTGAAATCCTGTAATATCAGCAATGGATCTTAACTTTTCCAACCCAGCAACTAATTTTGCTTGATCTTCCTGATTTTTAGCATTTTTCAGCCAAAAAAAAACATGATGAATAAATGATTGATGTCTTGACATGGTAATAGGATTTTATTTTTTAATCAAAAGTAAACAATTGTTTTTTAGCATTCAGAAGGTTCGGTTAAAAAAGTATGCTAAATGTGCAATGTAAATATTTAGGGTAATTGGGGAGAAAATACCTCTTAATATTCTTATCTTTCATTAACTAAAACTTTAAATGAATAATTATGAATGTACTATCTACTTTAGATTGGGTGATTATATTGGCTTATTTTACATTAATACTTGGTATTGCCTGGTGGGTAATTAAAAATAAAAAGGATACCTCTGATGACTATTTTCTAGCGGGCAGAAACCTTGGCTGGTTTATTGTAGGCGCTTCTATTTTTGCTTCAAATATTGGTTCTGAGCATATTGTAGGACTGGCAGGTTCTGGTGCTACTGACGGAGTGGCTATGGCACATTATGAATTGCATGCCTGGTGTCTATTAGTTTTAGGATGGGTTCTTGCTCCTTTTTACATGAGATCGCGTGTTTTCACCATGCCCGAATTTTTAGAAAAAAGATTTTCGCCAGTATCAAGGTATGTATTATCCATCATTTCTTTGGTTGCTTATGTTTTGACAAAAGTAGCAGTTGGTATTTTTGCTGGAGGAGTTGTTTTTGGGGTATTACTCCCCGAAGTTAATTTTATGGGGATGAATAGTTTTTGGATCGGTTCCATTCTGGTCATTGTACTCACTGGTTTATATACTATTGTTGGCGGATTAAAGGCAGTGGCCTACACAGAGGCTATCCAAACTATAATTTTAATATTAGGATCTCTTCTTGTCACAATTTATGGTTTAGATGCCTTGGGGGGATGGTCCTCTTTAAGGGAAATAGCAGGTTCTGAAATGTTTAATCTGTGGAAACCCCTTGTACCAGATGGAATGACGGGTACCTGGGCTCCTGTAAAAACAGATACCCATATGGCATGGTATTTTAATGGAAACTATCCTTGGTTAAGTATGCTTTTTTGTGCACCCATCATTGGGTTGTGGTACTGGTGTACAGATCAATATATTGTTCAAAGAATGTTAGGTGCTGCCAGTTTAACTGAAGCTCGTCGTGGAACCATTGCCGCTGCATTTCTTAAACTGCTACCTGTTTTTATTTTCATTATTCCAGGTATTATTTGTTTTGCCTTGGCGGCAAGCGGAAAAATACCTGTTATAAGTCAGGCTCTCCTTGATACTGAAGGTAATTTAGTTAAAGCAAATGCTCAACAGGCATTTCCTTTGTTAGTGGCAAATATACTTCCTTCAGGTATTCGTGGATTGGTCGTAGCAGGTTTGCTTGCTGCCTTAATGAGTTCCTTAGCTGGTGTTTTTAATGCTTCTTCTACCCTTTTTACGATGGACCTATATGTTAAGTTCAAGCCAGGTGCTTCTGAAAAAACTTTGGTAAAGGTGGGTCAAATTGCCACAGCAATTATGGTAGTAATAGGACTTCTATGGATTCCTGTTATTCAGGGAAGCAGAGGACTTTACGACTATCTGCAAAGTGTTCAAGGGTACCTTGCCCCTCCCATTTTTGTTGTTTTCTTCTTCGGTATTTTTAATAAAAGAATGAATGCTCAGGGCGCTCTGGCAGCACTGATCATTGGATTTTTAATGGGACTATTTCGCTTGGGTGTTGATACTCCTGTTATGTTAAACCATGATTTTTCCTATGCATCAGGGTCTTTTTTATGGATCGTAAATAATTTTTTCTTTCAATATTATAGCTTGCTTATTTTAATCGTCAGTGGATTGGTTATGGTTCTTGTCAGTTATGCAACACCAGCACCTGATTATGCGTCTTTTGCGGGCTTAACCATGGACACCGTGAATGAAAAACAACAAATGGAAACACGATCCAGTTATAATAAAACTGATATCGCAGCAACTATTTTAGTCCTTATCCTTATTATAATTGCCTATTTATACTTTAATGGTTAAAATAATATGTTTCCAAAGCAATTTTAAACGATTAACTTAAAAAAATGAAACAATATATTTGTACTTTTTTCTGCATTTCCATGCTGATTTATTGGGGATGTCAGTCAAACACAAACAAGAAAAACACAATGAGTAAACTTGCGGTGAGTTCTAAGCCCTTTGGGAATACCCCTGAGGGAGAAATACAACTTTTTACGTTAACAAATGCAAATGGGTTAGAAGTAGATATTTCTACCTTTGGCGGTACCATAACAAGATGGTCCGCGCCCGATAAAAATGGACATTTTGATGACGTTATTTTAGGCTTTAATGATTTACCTTCCTATCAGGGGACACATCCTTATTTTGGATCTTTAGTAGGTCGTTATGCCAATAGAATAGCATTGGGACAATTTACGCTGGAAGGAAAAAAATATTCGTTGGCAATTAATAATCCGCCGAATGCATTACATGGCGGTCCTCTTGGTTTTCATAAAAAAAGGTGGACTGCATTACCTCTGGAAGAGAAGGAATCAGTTGGTGTCGTTTTAACATTGGAAAGTCCCGATATGGAGGAAGGTTATCCAGGCAATCTTCAGGTTGAAGTTATTTACAGATTGAATAACAATAATGAGCTTTCAATCGATTATAAGGCAAAGACAGATAAAACAACCATAATAAATCTTACCAATCATGCCTATTTCAATCTTAAAGGAGAAGGGAACGGGGATATCCTGGATCATCAATTGAAAATTTACGCTGACCAGTTCTCCCCTGTAGATAGTACTTTAATTCCTTTGGAAAATCATGCTGATGTGGCAAATACTCCTTTTGACTTTAGAACCTGGCATGCTATTGGAGAAAGGGTTAACGCTGAGTTCGAACAAATAAAGAGGGGTAAAGGGTACGATCATAATTTTGTTTTAGCTAAAAAAGAAAATGAGTTAGCCCTCGCAGCTCAAGTATGGGAAAATACAAGTGGACGCCTTTTAGAAGTCAAAACTACCCAGCCTGGTATGCAATTTTATTGTGGAAATTTTTTAGATGGCAGTTTAACTGGTAAAAGGGGTAAAAAATACCATTTTAGAAATGGTTTTTGCCTTGAAACCCAGCATTTTCCAGATTCTCCTAACCACCCTGATTTTCCTTCTACTGTTTTAAATCCAGGGGAAATTTATCAAAGTAAAACAGTCTATTCATTAAACGTAAAGGCAGAAAAACCATGAAAAACAGGAGAGAATTTTTAAAGGATTCAGCAATACCAGCTGCATTATAAATCAACAAACAAGAAATGGCATAACAGAAGTAGCAGTTACAGCTAAAACAAACCTTATATCAGGAGGTAGTCCGAAATTAATTCTTTAAAAAAGAAATTAATTCGTCCAGTGTATAACTTTTCTGTTCGCCTGTCTCAAGATTTTTCAACATAAACTGATGGGTTTCCATTTCCGTTTCTCCAACGATGGCAACAAAGGGGATTTGATTGTCTGCAGCGTATTTAATTTGTTTTTTCAGTTTAGTCGGATCGGGATAAATATCGGAACAGATACCCTTTTCTCTGACTTTTGAAAGCGCATTGAAGGCATAAAGGTGCGAAGGTTCGTCAAAAGCGATGAAAAGAACTTTGATGCGTTCCGAAAAATAAGAAGGAAATAGATTTAGGGTTTCCATAACATCAAATATTCTTTCTGCACCAAAAGAAATACCCACGCCAGGCATATTTGGTAAGCCAAATATTTCTGTTAGATTGGCATATCTTCCTCCGCCACCAATACTTCCCATTTCCACCGTTGTAGCTTTTACTTCAAAAATACAACCCGTGTAATATCCTAATCCTCTGGCTAATAGGGGTGAAAAGATGATTTTATTAGCGCATTTATGGCCAGAAAGATATTTCCAGAAGGTGTCTAATTCAGCAATACCATGACTACCCGTTTCATTGTTCTTTAATAAATCCCGATAGTATTCAAGGTCATTATTTCCGAGAACCTCGATTAGTTTATCGGCCGTTTCTGGGGAAATACCCCTTTGATTCATTTCTTTGACCACGCCCTCAGGACCTACTTTATCCCATTTATCGATGGCCATGGTCATTGCGGTGAAATGATCTGAAATGCCAAAAACCTCTGCAATGCCACTAAGAACCTTTCTATTGTTTACTTCAATATGAACAGGAATCCCCAGTTTGGCAAAAACAAGGTCAAATATTTGGGCTAATTCTGCTTCATACATTAAAGAAGGGGAACCCACAATATCGGCATCACACTGATAAAATTCCTGATATCTGCCTTTTTGAGGCCTGTCGGCACGCCAGACTGGTTGAATTTGAAATCGCTTAAAAGGAAAATGTAAATCATTTTGGTGCATAACCACAAAGCGGGCAAAAGGAACAGTGAGATCATAACGCAATCCTCGTTTGGCAGGTGAATTTTCTTCGCCGCCTACATTGGTTAAAACTTTAAAAAGGAGTTTATCGCCCTCTTCCCCATATTTACCTGTCAGGGTGGATAAATTTTCAAGGGTAGGCGTTTCTATCTGCTGGTAACCAAATCGAATGAAAACCTCTTTGATAATAGAAAAAAGATAATTACGTTTTTGGACATCAAGAGGTCCAAAATCACGTGTACCTTTAGGGATACTCGGTTTCATAAAATATAGTTTATCGGGCGGCGGTAAATTGTCGCAAAAATCGAACGTCATTTTCAAATAACAATCTAATATCCTGGATACCGTAAAGCATCATTGCCTGACGTTCAATACCCATTCCAAAGGCAAATCCTGAATACTCCTCCGGATCAATGCCACAGTTTATTAAAACCTGTGGATCTACCATGCCACAACCCATTATTTCTACCCAGCCTGTATATTTACAGACATTACACCCTTTACTATCACAAATAAAGCAGGAGACATCCATTTCAGCACTGGGTTCAGTAAAAGGAAAATAAGAAGGTCTAAGTCTGATTTTTGTGTTTGGACCATACATTTCTTTGGAAAAATGTAGAAGCGTCTGCTTTAAATCGGCAAAAGACACCTTTTTATCAATATATAAACCCTCTACCTGATGAAACTGACAATGAGAACGAGCAGAAATGGTTTCATTTCTGTAAACCCTGCCCGGAGCAATTATACGAATAGGAGGTTTTTGAGACATCATGATTCTTGCCTGAACCGATGATGTGTGCGTTCTTAAAAGCATGTTGGCATTATCCTTCAGATAATAAGTGTCTTGCATATCTCTGGCAGGATGATCAGCCGGGGTATTCATGGCCGAAAAATTATGCCAGTCGTCTTCTATTTCACGCTCTTCCGCAACAACAAAACCCATTCTTTCAAAAATTCTAATGATTCGGTTCATGGTGATAGAAACCGGATGTCTCGATCCAATTTCTATAGCCTCACCTGGTGCGGTGAGGTCTAAATCTATAGTATTTTGAGTTGTTTGAGCCGAATCAAATTTATCTTTCTGATGTTGAAAAACAGTTTCCGCCAGATCTTTAACTTCATTTAATAATTGTCCAAACTCCTTTTTTCTTTCATTCGGTACATTTCGAATTTCACCCATCAGGGGTTTTAGTATATTCTTTGTGCCGATGAATCGGATACGAAAAATTTCCAATGCCTCAATATCGGACGGATTCCAGGAGTTAATTTCTTCCTTGAGGGCTTTAAGATTATCAAATACGTTAATGGACATAATTTTTAAAATTGAGTGTAAAGGTAGGATTTCCATTTCAAAAAGGGAAGTGTTTTTTCTCATTCCCATAAATGTATATCTTTATTGTCTTAAAATGTTGTTTTGAAAAATTTACCCATTATTGTTGGTTTTTTAGCCTTTTGCCATGTGGTCGGGATGATTTTTTCTCCATTTCTGCAGTCTTTCACCTTATTAATCTTAGGGAGTATCGCATTGTTTAGTTTTTTTGTTCATGCTAAGGATAAAAAAGATTGTTGGCAATCATATATTCGAAGAACAGATTATTGGATCTTCGGATTAATATTTTTTGAGGTTTTCCTGGGTGTTTTTGTCGCTACTGACTTATCTTATATGTTGGAAAGATTGAGGTTAAGAATTCCTTTTATTGGTTTACCTTTTGCTTTTTTTTTACTTCCAAGGTGGTCTCCTTCATTTTATAGAAACTGGTGGATAGCTATTCTATGCTTAATTAATGTGGTCGCAATAGGAGTCGTGGTATATTATTTTATGAACCAAAATGAAATTCAACTTTTATTGCAGCAGGGAAAACAGATTCCTACGCCTGCTAATCATATTCGATATGCACTCCTGCAAGTTATTGCCTTCAGTGCATCCGTTTATTGGGGTTGGTTTCATAAGTCAAATAACAATCATCCATTTTCTCATACTTTTTTTAAACTTTCAGCCATTTTCCTGTTTGTGTTTATCCATTTTTTAGCCGTTAGAAGCGGTATATTTTCCATCTATTTTTTGATTGTTGCATTTGGTATTCCCATATTATTTAGAAGGAAGGCATATATCACAATGTTCATTTTCTTAGCGGGATTGATGATTTTACCTGTCATAGGAATAAAAACGATCCCAAGCCTTAAACAAAAAATTGGTTATGTTTATTACGATATAGATATGTTTTTGAAAGGTCAAGCAAGTGATCAGTTATCAGACGCTTCCCGCCTTATATCCTGGAAAATGGGAATGGAGCTTTTTAAAAATAATCCCTTATCAGGTGTTGGTGCTGGTAATATCAGAATTAAAATGAATGAACTTTATCAAAGAGACTACCCAACATTTAAAAAGAAGCTAACCCCTCATAATCAGTTTATTATGGTTTTGGCAAGTTCTGGAATAATTGGTTTCTTCCTTTTTTGTATTGGATTTTTTACCCCTCTTTTTTATAAAAGAAATTATCAGGATCCTTTTATTCTGGCTATATATCTTTCTTTTTTTGCTTCTTTCCTGGTTGAAGCTACTTTTGAAAATGCCATGGGGGTAGCTATATTTCTCTTTTTTACCTTGATTCATTTAAAACAAAACATGTTATCTAATGAGTAACATTTTAAAAGTTTCATTTATATCGCTGATGATAGGAAGTGCCTTTTTCTTTTTATCAAATGCAGGCGGTGCTGGAAATGCCCTGGGCGCCGACCGAACAGGTTCGCCTTTAGGTATTGGAACCTGCGGCTCTTGTCACGATGGTGGAAATTTTTCACCTGTGATAAATGTTACCTTATTGGAAGTCGACAAGCAGGTTACACAATACATTCCTGGAAAATTATATCAAATAAAAGTTACGATTGAAGCAAAGAATAACCCAAAAGAATATGGATTCCAACTGGTAGCGTTAAGTGGATCCAATCACCAACAAGCCGGTATTTTTGGGCAAGCACCTGCCGGATTTAGGCAAATAGTGCTTGATAACAGAAGATATATCGAACAGTCATCTCCTCGAACTATTAATTCTTTTATTATCCCCTGGACAGCTCCTTCCTCAGGAACCGGTGTCGTTCGCTTTTATGCTTCTGGCTTGGTGACGAATAATAATAATGGGACAGGGGGCGATTCTCCCATACATCTGGCTACACCGGTTTCGGTCAGTGAGTCAGTCTCTTCTTTCATTTCAACTGTCCCCGAATTAAAAGGGGAAGTAAAGGTTTATCCTAATCCAGTTTCTGCTTTTTTTCAAATTCAGGGTGTTTCTTTGCCACCAGGGAAATTGAATTTTCAGGTAATAGATATTTTTGGCAGGGTTCATTGGGAAACGGAAAATCATTTGGCTAATCCAAAAGTGATTTTTAATATTAATGCAAATGATTGGTTACCCGGTATTTATTTTTTAAAAATAACAGATAGCAAAGCCATTAAAACAGTAACTTTTGTAAAAAACTAAAAATTATGGCTGATTTTAAATCATTTCCTGATTGGGAATTGGTAACTGAAGCTTTTTTAAAAGGTACCCGACCCTTGGAGGAATCGGACAATTATGAACAATTAATTGAATTAATCACCTTTCATGAGCGTTGTTATTATGTCCAGAATGAGGCACTAATTTCTGATGAGTCTTTTGATAAGCTATTTCAGATTTTAAAAAATTTTGAACAATCTTTTCCAGAAAGATTATTATCAAATAGTCCAACTCAGCGGGTCGGTAGTGATTTGACGGAGGACGGGGATTCTGTGGAGCATTTAAGCCCCATGCTTTCCTTAGAAAATTCTTACAATGCCGATGATTTAATTGAATGGGATCAGCAAATTAAGCGTTTACTGCAATTGCCGGTAAATATGGATATTGCATATGCTATAGAACCTAAATTTGATGGAGGAAGCATTGCCCTTGTTTATGAAAATGATTCTCTTGTAAGGGCTGCAACCCGTGGAAATGGTATCTTAGGAGAGGAAATTACCGGAAATGCCAAGGCCATCCGCTCTATTCCCATAAAAGCAAAATTTAGTAATTTAGGTATTTATAAGGCAGAATTAAGAGGGGAAGTTCTTATTAGGAAAGATGTTTTTGCCAGTTTAAATGAACAGAGGAAAGAAGAAAATCTAAGCTTATTTGCAAACGCCCGAAATACTGCCACAGGGGGTTTGAGAATGAAAGACCCTAAAGAGGTGGCTAAAAGAGGAATGGAAGCATTTATTTATACTTTTGGATATGCGGTTGATTCAAATAACGAAAATGTTTTATCAAAATTTACTTCTCATCATGAGAGCATGGACATCCTGGCGGATTTAGGTTTTAAAGTTCCTGAAAAGGAAAGAGAGGTTTGTGCAAATATTGAAGAGGTGATACGCAAGTGTGAAAACTGGCAAATAGAACGCAATGCCTATCCTTATGAAATTGATGGTATTGTAGTGAAAGTTGATGCCAGAGAATTACAGGAAAGAGCCGGATTCACAGCCCATCATCCCCGATGGGCCATTGCTTTTAAGTTTAAAGCACAGCAGGCACAAAGTACTTTATTAGAAGTAGAATATCAGGTGGGTAAGATAGGATCTATCACACCTGTAGCTAAAATTAAACCAACCGAACTTGCAGGAGTAACCATAAAATCTATCTCTCTTCATAATGAAGACTTTATTACTTCTAAAGACTTACGCATTGGAGATAGTATTTTGGTGGAGCGAGCAGGAGATGTAATACCTTATATATCGAAATGTTTTCCAGAATTAAGAAATGGGTCAGAAAAAATTATTCAATTCCCTTCCTTTTGTCCAGTAAATAATACGGATCAACCTGTAAAACTCGTCAGAGAGGCCGGAGAATCGGCATGGAGATGCCTTCATTGTGTCTGTGGAGCTCAAAATCTGCAAAAATTAATTTTCCATGTCTCTAAAGAAGCAATGGATATTGATGGACTTGGTTCTTCGATAGTGGAGCGATTTTACGATCTGGGATTCATAAAATCGCTCCCTGATATTTATCGTTTACCTTATGATAAAATTATTCATCTGGAAAAATTTAAGGCACAATCAGTAAAAAATCTTAAAAATTCAATAGACAAGGCTAAAAACAATCCCATTCATCGACTTTTACATAGTCTGGGGATTCATCATCTGGGAAAAAAAGCATCAAAACTTTTAGCTTTTGAAATTAATCATGTGCTGGAACTGGCCTCCTGGAATAAAGAACGCTTTCTTCAAATTAAAGATATTGGCCCAGTTGTTGCAGATAATGTAATAGCCTATTTTAATGAATCATCCAACTTTAACATGATTAAAATGATGGAAGAATTAGGTGTAAATATGATTCCAACCGTCGAAGACAGGCCAAAGGAAGTTAGTTCGAACAGTCCTTTTTATGGAAAAACGATATTGTTTACCGGTACTTTAACCCTTATGGGCAGGAAAGAAGCCCAGGAAAAAGCTGAACATGCTGGGGCAAAAAACATCAGTGCAGTAAGCAATAACCTTGATTTTCTGGTAGTTGGAGAAAAAGCGGGCTCAAAACGGAAAAAGGCAGAAGAAATACCCACCATTACCATTCTTACAGAAAAAGAGTTTATTGACTTACTAAACAAGGAATAAAGCAGTAATTTAATTTCCTATTGTTTCATAAATCGCTCTAAATAAGGGGACAAAATAGTTGCTAAAACAGCAGTTGTCATATTTTTAGCATCTATTCCTGCCATTCCTTTATTTAGAAAATAATCTTCAACTCTGATAAATGACTGGAAATATGCTATTTTTAGCGCAGTTAACATTCTGATATTTATTGGATCCTTCTTACCCCAAAGTTCCAGTTTTTCCCATGTTTGTATTTCCCAGTTAAGTACACTTTTTGAAGCTTGTGCATCTAAAGGCACATTACTGTTGTATAAAAAAGATCTTTCTTCTGCTGCCTGAAATAATTCTTGTTGATCGGGTTGTGTTCCTCCTAAATAAATGATAATCTGATCCAGTAATTTAACGTCTTGCCAGTCCATTGTATAATCACAACCACTAATAGAAGGATTTTTAACCTGGAAATCATTATACCGGTTGGAAGCTGATTGTGTTTCTTTTTGGTGAGCATTAAATAACCAGCAAGGGGCTGAAATATTATTGTCTGGAATACTATGTATGTAAAAAATATGTAAAATAATTTGCTCAAGATTAGGATAAGAATAAACCGCCTTAAAATCAAAAAATGGCATATTCGCCGGAGATTTTGTTAAGCCCGAAAAAGCACCTTTTATAGCTGCATTCATTTTGGTATCAACTTCTTTTCCTGCACCATTTTTTAAAAAAGACAAATAAGCCGTGTAAGCTTTAGCCAATGGATCAGAAAATTTATTTAAAGCTGAAAAGGGATCATTGATTTCAGGTAGGCGCTCAATGATGGAGGACAACCTATCCATATCAACAGGCAAGGTTGCTTTTACCTCTGTTTTTGAGGTAAACGGTTTCAGCTCAGGTATATTTTTTAGCGCATTTTCGAATGCGTTTTTAGTCGCTTCATTATAATAACCTGTTAATAATCCTGAATAATAATTTTCAGTTTTTAATAACTTTTGAAGAGAAAGTACAGAATTTCGCTTTAGCGTTGAAAGTATATTCGGGGTT
>Ga0214921_10008491_pt1 | contig 13299 bp, 11 predicted proteins | sample LL1505_MetaG_FD_177992 | JGI IMG/M metagenome (GOLD analysis project Ga0214921, IMG submission 177992) | Freshwater microbial communities from Lake Lanier, Atlanta, Georgia, United States - LL-1505 | ecosystem: Environmental > Aquatic > Freshwater > Lake | place: USA: Georgia | collected... | reverse complement strand
ACCGATGACGCTTTTTTGGCGCCGCACAAACACAACTTGCCCCCGTGGTTGGCTGAGGCTTTGCAAGTGCAATTGGGCGACGAATTTTGGCCACTGGTGGAGAGCTTGCAGCACACCGCAGGACTGGACGTGCGGGTCAACACCCTGCTGGCCAAACGTTCCGATGTGCAAGCTGATTTGGTGGCCCATGGCATCGAGGTGGTGCCCACACCATTTTCACCTTGGGGTTTGCGCATGAACGCCAAGCCCAACCTCAGCAAGCTCGCGCTGTTTGAAAAGGGCTTGATCGAGGTGCAAGACGAAGGCTCGCAATTGCTGGCGCTGTTGGTTGACGCCAAGCGCGGCGAGATGGTGGCCGATTTTTGCGCAGGCGCAGGTGGCAAAACTTTGGCGCTTGGCGCATCCATGCGCAACACCGGGCGCTTGTACGCGTTTGACACATCGGCCCACCGATTAGATGCTTTGAAGCCCCGTTTGGCCCGCAGTGGTTTGTCCAATATTCACCCCGTCGCTATTTCGCATGAACGCGATGAGCGCATCAAGCGCTTGCGCGGCAAGATGGATCGTGTGTTGGTGGATGCGCCTTGCACTGGCTTGGGTACTTTGCGTCGCAACCCTGACCTGAAATGGCGTCAAACCCCCGATGCCGTAGTTGAGCTCAGTGTCAAACAGACCGACATTTTGGCCAGCGCTGCGCGTTTGCTCAAGCCGGGTGGACGTTTGGTCTACGCCACCTGCAGTTTGCTGCCTGAAGAAAACGAGCAGATTGCCCAAGCGTTCAGCCTTGCCCACCCCAGCTTCAAGCCCTTGCCTATCAAGGACTTGTTGACTGAGCTTGATGTGGATCAAGCCGCGACTTTGTGCACCGCCGATGGCCTGTATTTGCGCTTGTGGCCGCATCGCCATGCCACCGATGGGTTCTTTGCAGCCGCATGGGTGGCGGCATAAAATCAACCAGCTAATGAAATAAAGGATTGCTATGGTTTTGCCCTCTTGGCCTTGGTTGGATGCAGTGTTAAATTGGCTTGCTTACGGCACTTGGTACTTGAGTGGCTGGCAGTTGGTGCTCTTCACGCTCGCCATGACCCATGTCACCATCGCAGCAGTCACCATTTATTTGCACCGCCACCAAGCGCACCGCTCTTTGGATTTGCATTGGTTACCTGCCCACTTTTTCCGTTTCTGGTTGTGGCTGACCACCGGTATGACGACCAAAGCATGGGCGTCCATCCACCGCAAACACCATGCCAAGTGTGAGACCGAGGAAGATCCGCACAGCCCACAGGTGTTTGGTATCAAGAAGGTGTTTTGGCAAGGGGCAGAGCTTTATGGCGTGGAAGCGGCCAATGAAGAAACCTTGCGCAAATACGGCCACGGCACACCTAATGATTGGATCGAGCGCAACATCTATTCACGATTTACTTGGCAAGGTGTGGGGCTGATGCTCATCATCGATTTGGCCTTGTTTGGGGCCATTGGCGCGACCGTCTGGGCGGTGCAAATGATGTGGATACCTGTCACGGCGGCGGGTGTGATCAACGGCATTGGTCACTACTGGGGCTACCGCAACTTTGAAGCGCCTGACGCCAGCACCAATATGTCGCCTTGGGGTATCCTCATCGGCGGTGAAGAACTGCACAACAACCACCACACCTACCCCACCTCGGCCAAGCTATCTGTCAAGCCTTACGAGTTTGATATTGGCTGGTTGTACATCCGTGTGCTGGCAACATTGGGTTTGGCTACAGTGAAAAAAACACCTCCCAAACTGCATTACGCTGATGCCAAGCCAGTCGCTGATGAAAAAACCCTAGAAGCGCTCATTGCCAACCGTTACGAAGTCATGGCCGGTTTTGCCGCTCAACTCAAACTCGCCTTAAAACAAGAGGTGGCCAGTCTGCCCAAGTTGCCCACCGACGCCGTGTTGCTCGCTGCCAAGCGTTGGATGCACCGCGATGAGGTGCAAGTGCCTAAGCAATTCCGCGCCTTGTTGGCCCAAGCCCGTGCGGCTTTGCCTGATGTGGACACCATGGTGCGTATGCGCGAGGAGTTGCGACAGCTTTGGCTCAATACCCACGCGACACAGGCGCAATTGGCGCTTGATTTGCAGGCGTGGTGCAAACGTGCTGAGGAAAGCGGTGTGGCAGCTTTGCGTGACTTTTCTTTGCAATTGCGCACTGCGCGCATGGGATGACCGCCCCTCAATTTGACTATGTGATTGTGGGCGGCGGCTCCGCTGGTGCAGTTTTGGCCAACCGCTTGAGTGCCAATCCTCTGGTGAGAGTGTGTTTATTAGAGGCTGGTGGCGATGGTCGTGATCTGTTGATCCGTGCCCCCATGGCGGCGGCCATCATGCTGCCGGGCAAGCCCATCAAGGTCAATAACTGGGCTTTTGAAACCCTACCCCAGCCTGGTTTGAAGGGTCGCCGTGGTTACCAGCCCCGTGGCAAGGCTTTGGGAGGCTCCAGCGCTATCAATGCCATGCTCTATGTACGCGGTCAACGTGAAGATTACGACCAATGGCGTGACATGGGCTGTGAGGGCTGGGGCTTTGACGATGTGCTTGCCTATTTCAAGCGCTCAGAAAATAACCAGCGTGGCAACAGTGAATTACACGGTACAGGCGGGCCTTTGTCCGTGGCGTTTCAGCAGTCGCCCCGTGCGATTTCCAAAGCATGGATTGAAGCGGCGCAGCAGTGCGGTCTGGCTTTGAACGGCGACTTCAATGGCCCTTCACAAGAGGGCGTTGGTTTGCATCAAGTGACTCAGTTTTGGGATGACCAACGTAATGGGGAGCGGTGTTCATCAGCTGCGGGGTATTTACACCCCATCATGACCCAACGCCCCAATTTGACTGTCATCACGGGCGCCCACGCCACTGAATTGCTATGGAAGGACAGGCGCATCTCGGGCGTGAAATACCGGCGCGGGCAACAGTTCCTCGAGGTACACGCTCAAGCCGAAGTGTTGTTGTGTACGGGCGCATTTCAGTCGCCTCAGTTGCTTATGCTGAGCGGCATCGGTCCAGCCGAGCATTTGCAGTCTTTGGGCATTGAGGTGAAACAAGATTTACCAGGTGTGGGTGCTAATTTGCAAGACCATTTGGATGTCACTTTGGCTTACCACTCTTTGCGTAACGATGTGATAGGTGTTGCACCAGTTGCTGCTTGGCAACTCCTCAAAGGCATTCAACAATGGCGCAAAGATGGCACTGGTATGGTGGCCACGCCTTATGCAGAAGCGGGTGCATTTGTGCGCTGTGCGCCAGACGCCCAGCGGCCTGATATCCAATTTCATTTTGTGGTGGCGCGTGTTGAAGACCATGCCCGTCGTCTGCACTGGGGCTATGGCTATTCATGCCATGTGTGCGTACTCAGACCGCACTCCCGCGGCAGCGTTCGTTTGCAAAGCCACGACCCCCTCGACGCTCCCTTGATAGACCCCGCTTATTTAAGTGACCACAGAGACACGGCCTTGATGGTGGAAGGTGTCAAAAAATTACGCACCATCATGCAAGCACCTGCCCTTCAATCCTACCGAGGCAAAGAGATTTACACCGCAGGCATAGAAACCGACGCGCAATGGGAGGGTTACATCCGTGAGCGTGCTGACACGATTTACCATTCTGTAGGCACTTGCAAAATGGGTGCTGCGCATGACCCCATGGCGGTGCTCGATACTCAATTGCGGGTCAAAGGGGTGTTGGGTTTAAGGGTGATTGACGCTTCGGCCATGCCAACGCTGATCAGCGGTAATACCAATGCGCCAACTATCATGATGGCTGAAAAAGCAGCAGATTTTCTGCTGCCCTAAGTTCACTGCTACCCAAGGGGCTAAACATGCGACTATTTTTTCAATCTCTGACCGCCATGGCCTGTTTGTGTGCAAGCGTGTCTTGGGCTCAAGAGCAAGCTCGGGTCATCTCCAGCACGCCCACTTGGGTTCCCTCCAACACGGTCAACAACCGAGGCGAGGTGGTCATGTACACCGCGTTCAATGTGGTTTACGAATTCGCAGGCAAACAATACAGCGTGCAACTGCCCAATGACCCAGGGCCTTACGTCACACTGCAAATCACGCCCACCTATTCGGCCTCCACCACCGCGCCCCCTTTGCCGCCTGCACCCCAAGTGATTTATGTGCAACCCCCAACACAGGTGTTGACCAATCCTGTTTATGTGCTGCCGTATTCGCCTCCTTACTATTACAGCAATCCCTTGCCATTTACCTTTAACTTTGGTCTAGGCTACTACCGGTGGCGACATTGAGACGGACAACAAAAAACCCGCCTAGGCGGGTTTTTTGTTGGTTCAAAGACTGTCAATTACTTCAGCTTGATTTCTTTGTATTCCACATGCTTGCGAGCTTTGGGATCAAATTTCATGATCGACATTTTCTCGGGCATGGTTTTTTTGTTTTTGCTGGTGGTGTAGAAGTGACCGGTACCAGCAGTTGATTCCAGCTTGATTTTTTCGCGTCCGCCTTTGGAAGCCATGATGAAGTCCTTTCGAAGTCGGTAAAAAAATTAAGCTTGACCGCGAGCGCGCATGTCTGCGAGCACAACGTCAATGCCTTTTTTGTCGATCAAGCGCAATGCAGCGCTGGAAACGCGCAAACGCACCCAACGGTTCTCAGTTTCCACCCAGAAACGGCGGTACTGCAGATTGGGCATGAAACGACGCTTGGTTTTGTTGTTGGCGTGGGAAACATTGTTTCCGACCATGGGGCCTTTGCCCGTTACTTCACATACGCGTGCCATGTAGACACTCCTTCAACTAACAGCCTGACAACCTAAAGTGATCAGGCTTGACCTCGCCAAATGGGGGGGCGGTATCCCCTGGATTAAATCCACACAGCCAAAGATTGTAGCCTGAAACCCTTGATGGGCCTGAATTAGGCTTTATTGCTCCAAAAAGCGCTGGGCATCCAAGGCGGCCATGCAACCCGTGCCTGCGCTGGTGATGGCTTGGCGGTAAATATGGTCTTGCACATCCCCAGCCGCAAAAATACCAGGCACGCTGGTTTGCGTGGCCATGCCTTGCAAGCCGCTTTGGGTGATGAGGTAGCCGTCTTTCATGGCCAACTGGCCTTCAAAAATACCGGTGTTGGGCTGGTGACCAATGGCAATAAAGCAGCCATGCACAGCCAAATCACGGGTGCTGCTGTCCAAAGTGCTTTTCAAACGCACACCGGTGACCCCCGATGCGTCGCCCAACACTTCGTCCAACACACTGTGCACTTCCAGCACAATTTTTCCGGCCTTCACTTTGTCCATGAGCTTGTCGATCATGATGGCCTCAGCCTTGAATTTGTCGCGGCGGTGAATCAAGTGAACTTTGGTGGCGATATTGGAGAGGTACAGAGCTTCCTCAACCGCGGTGTTGCCCCCGCCGACCACGCAGCAGACCTGATCGCGGTAGAAGAAACCGTCGCAGGTGGCGCAACCTGAGACGCCACGGCCCATGAACGACTGCTCAGAGGGAAGGCCTAGGTATTTGGCCGAAGCGCCGGTGGCGATGATAAGAGCGTCACAGGTGTAAGTACCACTGTCGCCAATCAAAGTGAACGGACGCTTGGAGAAGTCCACTTTGTTGATGTGATCAAACACCATCTTGGTATTGAAGCGCTCAGCATGTTCCAAAAACCGCTGCATCAGATCGGGGCCTTGCACACCATGCACATCGGCTGGCCAGTTGTCCACTTCGGTGGTGGTCATGAGTTGACCGCCTTGGGCCATGCCGGTAATGAGGGTGGGTTGAAGGTTGGCGCGTGCGGCGTAAACGGCGGCGGTGTAGCCGGCAGGGCCTGAGCCCAAAATAAGAACTTTGCTGTGTTGGGGGGATGTCATGGGATGGAGGGGTCTGAGCCTAGAGCGTGAGCATAAGTGCCGCACGGGAAGCCGTGATTTTAGGGCTTGCAGTCATTGTCTGCTTTTACGCTCCTGTTAAGCTTCGCTTCTGTCATGACTTACTCGTTAAACACACTCAACAACACCCGTGAAAAGCCGCCCGAAATGACGGGCTGGCAGCGATTTATCCAAGAAATCGCTTTGGCCGTTGGGTTTGTGGTTTTGCTTTTTTGGCTCTTGGCCATCGTCAGCCATTCTGCTCTGGACCCAGCTTGGACAACTTCAGGTTCTAACCCCCATATTCGCAATTGGGGTGGGCGAGTTGGTGCAGCTGTCAGCGACTTGTCTTTTTTCTTGCTGGGCTATTCGGTGTTTTGGTGCTATTTGGCTGGCTTGGCCAGTTGGTTGTCGGCCTTGGCCAATCGTTTGCGCAGCGAAGAGAAAGCAGCCCCCGACCCCGATATTTGGCGCTTGACGCGCTGGGCGTTTTGGAGCGGCTTGGTGATGTTGCTGCTCTCCAGCACAGGTTTGGAGTTCACCCGTCTTTACCGCTTTGAAAGTCAATTGCCCGGCCACCATGCGGGAGGTGTGTTGGGCTACTTGGTGGGCAGTACCGCCAACAGCTGGCTCGGCTTCAATGGTTCTGGCCTGGTTTTCATTGTCTTCATGGTGGTTGGTTTGTCGTGGGTATTTCGTTTTTCTTGGATTCAGCTTGCTGAAAAAATGGGCGCTGCGATTGATGGCCTGATTGAACAGCAGCGCGAAAAGCGTGAAATTGCCCAAGATTTGGCCCTTGGCGAAGCAGCAGCCCGAGCCCGAGAAAAAGACATGGTATGGGAGCGTGATGAGAACGCAGACATACCTGCTCACCCTGTGCGTATCGTGGTCGAACCCGAACCAGCGCCTCCCAAAAGTGAGCGTGTCGCCCGTGAGCGGCAAAAACCTTTGTTCAATGATTTGCCCGATTCACGCTTGCCACAGGTAGAGTTGCTTGACGCCTCGCAAGTCAAGCTAGATCCTGTGGACGCAGAAACCATTGAGTTCACCAGTCGCTTGATAGAGAAAAAATTGCGTGACTTTGGCGTTGAGGTCAAGGTGTTGGCTGCAGCCCCTGGCCCTGTGGTCACTCGCTACGAGATCGAGCCTGCGACCGGCGTCAAAGGCTCGCAAGTGGTGAACTTAGCCAAAGATTTGGCGCGATCCCTCAGCATGGTGTCCATCCGCGTGGTGGAAACCATCCCTGGGAAAAACTTCATGGCGCTGGAGTTGCCCAACAGCAAACGCCAAACCATTCGCTTGAGCGAAATTTTGGGCTCATCGGTTTATAACGAAGCCAAATCCATGCTCACCATGGGTTTGGGCAAAGACATTGGCGGCAACCCGGTGGTGGCTGATTTGGCCAAGATGCCACATGTGTTGGTAGCGGGCACCACGGGTTCGGGCAAGTCTGTGGGTATCAACGCCATGATTTTGTCGCTGCTCTACAAAGCCGAAGCGCGGGACGTCCGGATGCTGATGATTGACCCCAAGATGCTAGAAATGTCGGTGTATGAAGGCATTCCGCATTTATTGGCCCCAGTTGTGACTGACATGAAGCAAGCTGCACATGGCTTGAATTGGTGTGTGGGCGAAATGGAGCGACGCTACAAGCTGATGAGCAAGCTTGGCGTGCGTAACTTGGCGGGTTACAACCACAAATTGGATGAAGCTCGGGAGAACGGCCAAGCCTTGACCAATCCGTTCAGCCTCACGCCCGATGAGCCGGAACCGCTGGACCGCTTGCCCCACATTGTGGTGGTGATCGATGAGTTGGCCGACCTGATGATGGTGGTGGGCAAAAAGATCGAGGAGCTCATTGCCCGTTTGGCACAAAAAGCCCGTGCGGCTGGCATCCATTTGATCTTGGCGACACAACGCCCCAGTGTGGACGTCATCACCGGATTGATCAAAGCCAATATTCCCACGCGCATTGCGTTTCAGGTCAGCAGCAAAATTGACAGCCGCACCATCCTCGACCAAATGGGCGCAGAAGCCTTGCTGGGCATGGGCGATATGTTGTATTTGCCCAGTGGCACTGGTTTCCCCATTCGTGTCCATGGCGCTTTTGTCAGCGATGACGAAGTCCACAGGGTGGTCAGTTATTTGAAAACCCAAGGTGAGCCCAATTACATCGAAGGCGTTCTCGAAGGTGGTACGGTCGAAGGCGGCTCGGAAGGCCCCGATTTGTTTGGTGACATTGCAGGTGAAAAAGACCCGCTTTATGACCAAGCAGTTGAGGTGGTTTTGAAGAACCGAAAAGCCAGCATTTCGCTGGTGCAACGCCATTTGAAAATTGGCTACAACCGCGCTGCCCGTTTGGTGGAAGACATGGAAAAAGCTGGTTTGGTCAGCGCCATGAGTACCAACGGTCAGCGTGAGATTTTGGTGCCTACCCGCGCAGAATGAAAATTTCATTTCACTTCATCGTCTCAGTCGCCTTGTGTTTTGTCGTGGGTGTGGCGCATGCCGACAGCTTGGACAGCTTGGCGCAATTTTTAAAGTCCACCCGCAGTTGGCGAGCCGATTTTGTGCAAGTGGTGACTGCACCCGCCAAAGAAGGCAGGCCTCTCAGACCCAAAACCTCTTCAGGTGTTTTCGCTTTCATTCGCCCCAACGTTTTCCGTTTTGATTACAGCAAACCCTATGTGCAAAACATCGTTGCGGATGGTCAGCTGCTTTGGTTGTTCGATACCGATTTAAACCAAGTCACGGTGCGTAACCAAGCGCAGACCTTGGGCAGCACACCAGCAGCTTTGATTGCTTCCGCGCAAGATATTGCTTCACTCAGCAAAGAGTTTGCTTTGAAAGCAGCGCCCTCAGATGAAGGCTTGGATTGGGTGGTGGCTACCCCCAAAATCAAAGACGCTGGTTTGCAAAGCGTGCGTATCGGTTTGCGTACAGATACAGGCCAGGCATTGTTAAGCCAATTAGATATCTTGGACGCTTTTGGAAACCGTTCACAGATGCGTTTTGAACGCATAGAAGTCAATCCTGCCAACCTCGCCATGTCCTATTTCACATTTGTGCCGCCCAAGGGGGCGGATGTGGTTCGCCCTTGAACCACACCCCCTTGGCCGAGCGCCTGCGCCCTCGTAGCTTGGGCGAGGTGATTGGCCAGCAGCAGGTGCTGGGCGAGGGTATGGCCCTGCGGGTGGCGTTTGAGTCGGGTCAACCGCACAGCTGCATTTTGTGGGGGCCACCGGGCGTCGGCAAAACCACCATCGCACGCTTGATGGCCGACGCGTTTGATGCGCAGTTTTTGGCCATCAGCGCGGTGCTCGGTGGGGTGAAAGAAATCCGTGAAGCGGTGGACAAGGCGCTGGCCGAGCGGGATTCACTGGCCCCCAAACGCACGATTGTGTTTGTCGACGAGGTGCACCGCTTCAATAAAAGCCAGCAAGACGCGTTTTTGCCGCATGTCGAGTCGGGATTGTTCACCTTCATTGGTGCGACCACTGAGAACCCATCTTTTGAAGTGAACTCCGCGCTGTTGTCGCGGGCGGCGGTGTATGTGTTGCAGCCACTGTCAGAAGTCGATTTAGCCCACATCATCGACAAAGCCCGCGCCATCCACGCCGTGCCCAGCTTGGACGACGATGCCCAAGCCCGTTTGATTGCTTACGCCGATGGCGACGCCCGGCGTTTGCTCAACACTTTGGAGACCTTGGCGGTGGCGGCGCAGCATGACAAGCTGATGCAGGTCAGTGACGCTTGGCTGATGAAGGTACTGGGCGAGCGCATGCGCCGCTACGACAAGGGGGGTGAGCAGTTTTACGACAGCATCAGTGCGCTGCATAAATCGGTGCGTGGCTCCGACCCCGATGCCGCGCTCTACTGGTTGGTGCGCATGCTTGATGGCGGGGCTGAGCCCAAATACATGGCGCGGCGCATGATCCGCATGGCCGCCGAAGACATTGGCTTGGCAGACCCCCGCGCCTTGCGCTTGGCCTTGGATGCCGCCGAGGTTTACGAGCGCTTGGGCTCACCCGAGGGCGAGTTGGCCTTGGCCGAGTGCGTGGTGTATTTGGCCATTGCCCCCAAGTCCAACGCGGTTTACAAAGCCTATAACAGCGTGCGCAAACTCATCAAGGCCGATGGCACACGCCCTGTGCCCCTGCACCTGCGCAACGCCCCCACCGCTTTGATGAAAGACCTGGACTACGGCAAAGCCTATCGCTATGCCCATGACGAACCCGACGCCTTTGCCGCAGGTGAAAACTACTGGCCGGATGGCATGACGCCGCCCACCCTTTACGAACCGGTGGAGCGGGGTTTGGAAATCAAGATCGCCGAGAAGTTGCGGGCTTTGCGAGAGAAAAACACGCAGGCCCGAAAGCCTTAAACAGCGGCTTTGTCAGCCTCGCTGGTGAACGAGTCGGCGAAGAAGTCGTCCTCTGGCAAACCACTCGCAACATAGTCTCGCTTGGCAGAATCCACCACGATGGGCGCACCGCAGGCGTACACCTGGTGACCTGCCAAGCTGGGGGTGTCTTGCAGCGCTGCCTTATGAACAAATCCTGTTCTGCCTGTCCATGCGTCTTCGGGCAGAGCGTCTGACACCACAGGGATGTACTGCAAATGGGGCATCACAGGCAGTTGCGCCAATACCCAATCGTGCATATACAAATCAGCAGGACGACGCCCACCCCAGTACAAACGTGTGGGACGGGTGATGCCTTTGTGTTGCATATGCTCCATCAAGGCTTTGATGGGGGCAAATCCTGTGCCAGAAGCAAGAAGCACGATGGGCGCATCACTGTCTTCGCGCAAATAAAAGCTGCCTTGGGGTCCTTCAACACGTTGAATCTCTTTTTCCTTCATAGCGCCAAACACATGGTCGGTGAATTTGCCGCCTGGCATATGCCGGATGTGCAGCTCAACTTTGGGCGCATCAGCCGCCAAGGTGTGGGGTGCGTTCGCCATGGAATAGGCGCGGCGTGAACCGTCACGCAGCAAAAACTCCACATACTGACCAGCGTGGTATTGCATCAATTCGGTGGCGGGAAGTTGCAGGAAGATGCGCATCACATCGCTGGAGACTTTTTTCATGGAAGCAATGCGAACCGGCATTTTCTTCATGGGAAAAGCGTCTGCCGAAGTGACTTGCTTGGACTCCAACACCACATCAGATGAAGCGGTGGCACAACAGGTCAATACCAAGCCTTGGGCCCGTTCTTCATCACTCAAAGCTTTGGCTTGGTAGGTACCCAGTTGCACCTCGCCGCTGATCTTTTTGCATTTGCAAGAACCACATGCACCGTCCTTGCAACCGTAAGGCATGTTCAAGCCTTGTCGAATACCGGCAGAGAGCAAAGTTTCGTCGCCATCTACCGTGAAACTGCGCCCACTGGGTTGCACCACAATCTGAAAAGCCATGCTTGTTATCCTTGGAAAACCTGTTTGCTATCGAAAGCGTAGATTTTGCCTTCAATTCAAAGTCCTCTTGGTGCCTTGCCCGCAAGGTTTCGACGCCCCCGTGTCTTGATCGTCGGTTGTGGGGATGTGGGTATGCGTGTGGCGGGGTTGCTCAAAGCTTCTTCGCGTCTACTGGCCTTGACCAGTTCAAGTCAGCGCGTGGAAACTTTGCAAGGTAGCGGTATGACCCCCATGGTGGGCAATTTGGACCAAGCTCAAACCCTTAGGCGTTTGGCTGGGGTGGCCACCCATGTGGTTCACATGGCGCCACCACCCCTTGAAGGAAAGACCGATCCGCGTACCCGTACCTTGGTGTTGGCGCTGCGATTACGCAGCCTGCCCTCGGTGTTGGTGTACGGTTCAACCACAGGTGTTTATGGCGATTGCGCAGGCGAGTGGATCGATGAAACGCGTCGACTCCAACCCCAAACTGCCAGAGCGCAACGGCGTGTCAACGCCCAAGACTGGGTGAATTTTTTAGGTAAAAGCGGCTACCCCAGAACCCAAGTGCTGCGCATACCCGGTATCTATGCCTTGGACCGCGAGGGTGGCACACCGCGTGAGCGGTTGCTGCGCGGCACACCCGTATTGCAAGCGCAAGAGGATGTATACACCAACCATATCCACGCCGATGACTTGGCCCGTGCCACAGTGCTAGCCATGTGGCGCGGCAAGCCTTTACGGGCTATCAATGTGTGTGATGACACCGATATGAAAATGGGCGACTACATGGACAGCGTCGCCAAGATGTGGAACCTGCAGCCACCCCATCGCATCAGCCGCACCCAAGCTCAGGAACAACTCTCGCCCATGGGGATGAGCTTTTTGAACGAGTCTAGGCGTATACGTTCAGATCGAATGAACCAAGAACTGGGTTTGCGCCTGCTGTACCCCACAGTGATGGACGGCTTAAAGGCAGACCGTCAGACTTAGCGCATTCCAATTTTGGCGTCGCCAAAAATACCGTTCGCTTCTTTGGGCAAGCTGCGCCAGTATTGCTGGGTGGCTTGAACTTGACCACCCAAAGCCGCAGCTGCTTCCCAACCCCAACGTGGTTTGTATAAAAAGCTGCGACCCAAAGCCACCAGATCAGCTTCCCCTTTGACCAACACATCTTCAGCTTGCTGAGGCTGCGTGATCAGTCCCACCGCGATGGTAGGCATCTGGGTTTTTTGCTTGACATGGTGAGCAAAAGGCACTTGGTAGCCAGGACCGATGCTGATTTTTTGTTGGGGTGCAATGCCACCTGAAGAGATATGGATGAAGTCCGCACCGGCTTGTTTGAGCATCAAGGCAAAGTCGGCGGTTTCCTCCAAGGTCCAGCCGCCTTCAATCCAGTCGGTGGCAGACAAACGCACACCGAAAACACCGTCAAACACCTTGCGCATGGCTTGAAAAACTTGCAAGGGGAATCGGGTACGACCAGCGAAATTGCCGCCATAAGCGTCGTTGCGTTGGTTGGCGATAGGAGACAAAAATTCGTGCAGCAAATAGCCATGTGCGCTGTGTAACTCGATCATTTCCAAGCCCATGGCTTGGGCGTATTGGGCCGCTTGCCTAAAGGCCTGCTCAATCGCGATCAAACCCGCCGCATCAATTTCGTGGGGAGGTGCTTCACCCTCCATCAAATGAATGGGAGAGGGTGCCACGGTTTCCCAACCCCCTTGATTACTGGGAATCAACATGCCGCCATGCCAAGGTTGCGCGCTGGAGCCTTTGCGACCCGCGTGGGCTATTTGCAAACAAACTGGCACAGGCGGCGCCAAGCGACGGGCCCGGGCCAAGGTGTCTGACAAGGCATGGGCAGTTGCGTCATCCCACAAGCCAAGACAGTTGGGGGTGATGCGACCCTGGGGCGTTACAGCGGTGGCTTCGATCATGAACAGGCCTGCGCCACTGTTGAGCAAATTGGCCCAATGCATCAAATGCCAATCATTGGCTTGGCCATTCAGATCGCAGGCATATTGGCACATGGGGGCGACCACGATGCGATTGGA
>Ga0214921_10008490_pt1 | contig 13303 bp, 13 predicted proteins | sample LL1505_MetaG_FD_177992 | JGI IMG/M metagenome (GOLD analysis project Ga0214921, IMG submission 177992) | Freshwater microbial communities from Lake Lanier, Atlanta, Georgia, United States - LL-1505 | ecosystem: Environmental > Aquatic > Freshwater > Lake | place: USA: Georgia | collected... | reverse complement strand
ACTAGCCCAGATCGAGCTATTTACCAAGAGGTCGGAATACCCAATCGGCGTCTACATCTTGCCTAAACATCTAGACGAGAAAGTTGCTCGTCTGCACCTTGATGCTCTTGGAGTTGAACTGACCCAACTTTCAAGTGACCAGGGAAGATACATCGGAGTGGAGCCACAGGGCCCATTCAAGCCGGATCACTACAGATACTAGAAAGTTCTTTAGATGTTCAAAATTCTTATTGTTGAAGATGATGACGCTCTTCGTGAGACATTAGAAATCGGTCTACGTTCAAACGGGTTTGACGTATGCCAAGCTGCTACCGGAACTGATGCAATTCCAGTCTTCGAAAAGCACAAACCAGATCTAGTCCTACTGGATTTGATGTTGCCTGGCAAGAACGGCATCGAGATTTGTCAGGAAATACGTCAAACCTCAGGTGTTCCAATCATCATGCTGACTGCTAGAACAGATGACAACGACATGATTCGTGGTCTTGAAGCAGGAGCTGATGACTACGTCACTAAGCCATACAAGATTGAAGTTCTAGTTTCTAGAATCAAGGCACGTCTTCGTCCAATCAAGCAGGTCCAGCACACCATCATCAAGCTTGGCCCTATCGAACTAGATACTCTTAGCCACGAAGTTCTAAGAAACGGCAAGAAGGTCTCTCTGACACCTCTAGAGTTCAAGCTGCTTCTTACTCTGGCTTCTCACCCTAACGAAGTCTTCTCAAGAGAGATGCTTTTGGAGCAGGTCTGGGAATACACATACAAGGCAGACACTCGTCTAGTGAACGTCCACGTTCAGAGACTTCGTTCAAAGATCGAAGAAGACCAAGAAGATCCAAAGCTAGTACTAACCGTTCGCGGTTGGGGCTACAAAGCTGGGCCTGAGTAAATGTTGATCGGCCGCATCTATAAGGCGGCTCTAGGCCGATTCAGGTCTTCGCTGCAGCTAAGAGCACTGGCATACACAGTCGCTCTTTCTGGTTCTGCGCTAGTACTACTAGGAGGGGTGCTCAGCTTCTCAATCGGTAATGGCTTATTCAGCACTAGAACCGAACAAGCTGAATTAGAAAGCCATCGAGCAACCTATGCGGTCTCGAGAGTGTTCTCTGGAGTTAGCGGAACAAATCAGCAACAGCTCTCCAAAGCCATCGCAGAGGTTGTCCCGGAACTTGAATCAATTGGTGTTTCGCAAACCCGTCAGGTTGCATTTCTCTATTCAGGGTCTAAAAACTCAAAGAAATACAGCAGCCCAAGATCTACCAACTTTGACCTAAAACTAATTACCCCAGAGTTCCGAGCAAGAGTTCTAGCAACTGAAGACATCGAAAGTCAGACAGTTCAGATTTCACGAGGTGGTGAATCCATTCCAGCAATTTTGATTGGCCAAAGGTTTGTAGTTCCAAAGGGTCATCCGTACGAACTGTATTTGGTTTATGACATGTATAACGAACAACAGACTCTTGGCTTTGTGCAGAGAACCCTGGTGCTCGGTGGACTAGTAACTTTGATGATCATTGGTTTCTTCTCGTTCTTAGTTACCAGCTGGTTGGTTAGACCAGTTCGTGATGCTGCAGAGGTGAGCGAGTTCATTGCTGCTGGAGATCTAGATAGACGACTACCTGTAAGAGGTAGTGACGTTATTGCCGTTCTTGCTACATCCTTCAACCACATGGCTGACAGCCTGCAAGAGAAGATCAAAGCTATGCGTCAGCTTTCAACCATGCAGCAACGCTTTGTCTCTGATGTCTCCCATGAACTTAGAACACCGCTGACCACAATGAAGCTAACCGCTGACTACCTTTACTCTCAACGAGAGAACTTTGACGACCTCAGCAAGCGCTCAGTTGAGATTATGCACTCACAGATGGATCGCTTCGACCAACTTCTAGCCGACCTACTGGAAATCTCCAGATACGATGCTGCTGGAGTAAAGCCTGAGTATGAGGTTCATGATCTAAATGGAATAGTTGGTTCCGCTCTTGAATCTATTCAGCAGTTTGCAGATTCCAAGGGTGTCTATCTAGAAGTTGATATTCCTTCAGGTGCAGTTCAGTGTGAAGTTGATGTTAGAAGAATTGAACGTATCCTAAATAACCTTCTTACCAACGCAATTGAGCACAGCGAAGGTAAGCCGGTAAAGATTCGAGTGGCTCAAAACGAAACCGCAGTTGCAGTGAGCGTCACCGATCAGGGTATTGGAATGAATGAAGCAGAACTTGCTCAAGCATTCAACAGATTCTGGAGAGCTGACCCATCACGTAAGAGAACTACCGGTGGAACAGGACTTGGTCTTGCTATCTCAATCGAAGATGCACAACTTCACAGCGGTGTGCTTGAAGTAACGGCTGCACCTAACCTAGGAGCATGTTTTAGATTGACCCTACCTAAGCGACAAGATGTTGCAATCGGTGATTCTCCACTGAAACTTGCTCTGGAGACAGAGAACTAGTTTTCAACAGTTAGTGAATAAGCCACAGTCGGAATAGAGATAAGTTCCAGTATCTATTCTGTGAACGAACTCTTGAACTTCTTCCTTCCAACTCCTTGCATAAGTTGTGAGAAACCAGGCAGCCCATTCTGCCTAAAGTGCCAAGCAAACTTCTCAACAAGCCCTGAGCCTTCCAACAGGCTAGGTGTTCATGGTTATGCCTTTTGTGAATACGGTGACCTGTCCGCAAAGATCATCAACGCAATCAAAGAAACTGGTCAAACCAGTTTGATTGGACCGGTTGCAACCTTGATGGCTAAAGATTGGCCCAAGGAGTTCTCGAAGCCAATCCTTATCCCAATACCTTCTTCCTCGAAGAACTACCGAAAGCGTGGTTATCAGCACATTCTGAAGCTCACAGCCGCATTAGAAAAACGAATACCGGAAGCCAAGAGCGCATGCCTGCTTCGATCAATTAGTGACCGACAAGACCAAACCAGCCTCACTCCAGCTGAACGCCTAACTAACCTGCAAGGAGCTTTCAGTGTCGATTTGAGAGGGTTTAACCCAGGGGAGTCACCAATAGTTCTCATTGATGACGTGATTACCTCAGGGGCTACGGTTGAGGCTGCTCAGAGGGCTCTAGAGGAAGCCGGGGTAATAGTGGCTGCCTTCTGTGTATTTGCCGATACAAGGCCTAGAACTAGGTGAATATGGCTCAAAATCAGAGGTGGCTGGGTCAGTCTAAGATGGTAAGGACAACCTGAAAAGCGTTTGGAGTTCATTTTGGCATCAATTATTGACCGTCTGCTACGTGCCGGTGAAGGCAAAGTTCTAGCCAAGCTGCGCACCATTGTCTCTCAGGTTAATGCCCTCGAAGAGAGCTTCTCAGGATTAACTGACGAAGACCTGCTTCACGAGACTGCCACCCTGCGCGATCGATACATCGCCGGTGAGACTCTAGACGAATTACTACCTGAAGCCTTCGCTGCCGTTAGAGAAGCTTCTAAACGAACTCTTGGCATGCGTCACTTCGACGTTCAGATCATGGGTGGTGCAGCACTTCACCTCGGCAACATTGCTGAAATGAAAACTGGTGAGGGTAAGACTTTGGTCGCTACCCTTCCTGCCTACCTAAATGCAATTGCCGGTCGCGGTGTTCACGTAATTACCACCAACGACTACCTTGCTGAGTATCAAGGTGAATTGATGGGTCGTGTTTACCGTGCCCTAGGTATGAGTACTGGAATCATCATTTCTGGTCAGAACCCAGACAAGCGTAGAGAACAGTATTTGGCTGACATCACCTACGGAACCAACAACGAATTTGGTTTTGATTATCTGCGCGACAACATGGCACAGAGTGCTGGAGATCTAGTTCAGCGCGAGCACTTCTTCGCAATCGTCGACGAGGTTGACTCGATTCTTATCGATGAGGCAAGAACCCCTCTGATTATTTCTGGTCCTGCATCAGGTGAGGCAAACCGTTGGTTTACAGAATTTGCCAAGATTGCCGAAAAGCTTCAGCCAGTAGTTGACTACGAAGTTGACGAGAAGAAGCGCACAGTTGGAATTCTTGAACCTGGTATTTCTAAGGTCGAAGACTACCTAGGAATTACAAATCTTTATGAGTCAGCAAACACTCCACTGATCTCATTCCTAAACAACTCACTAAAGGCGAAGTCACTTTTCAAGAAAGACAAAGACTACGTCGTAATGAACGGTGAGGTCATGATTGTTGACGAGCACACCGGTCGTATTCTCGATGGTCGCCGATACAGCGAAGGTGTTCACCAGGCTATTGAAGCTAAGGAAGGTGTTCAGGTAAAAGCTGAAAACCAGACTCTAGCTACTGTAACCTTGCAGAACTACTTCAGGTTATACAAGAAGCTTTCAGGTATGACCGGTACTGCAGCTACTGAAGCTGCGGAGTTCATGAGCACATACAAGCTCGGTGTTGTTCCTATTCCAACCAACCGTCCGATGGTTCGTATCGACCAGAGTGACCTGATCTATAAGAACGAACAGGTCAAGTTCGCAATGGTCGTTGAAGACATTGCTGCTCGTCACGCAACAGGTCAACCAGTGCTAGTTGGAACTACAAGCGTTGAGAAGAGCGAGTATCTCTCTAAGCTTTTGGCCAAGCGCGGAATTAGACACGAAGTGCTAAACGCTAAGAACCACGCTCGTGAAGCAGCAATCGTTGCTCAGGCTGGTCGTCTCGGTGCCGTCACAGTCGCTACTAACATGGCTGGTCGTGGAACTGACGTCATGCTCGGAGGTAACTCTGAGCACCTAACTTTTGAAGTACTAGAAAAGCGCGGACTTGATTCAGTTGAAAACCCTGAAGAGTATGAAGCAGCTTGGGCTGTCGAGTATACAAAGGTAAAGGAGCAGGTTGCTGAAGAAGCAGAGAAGGTTGTTGCAGTTGGCGGCCTTTACGTTCTAGGAACTGAGCGTCACGAATCTAGAAGAATTGACAACCAGCTTCGTGGTCGTGCCGGTCGCCAGGGTGACCCAGGTGAATCTCGTTTCTACCTTTCCCTAACCGATGACCTAATGCGTCTTTTCAACTCAGGTGCAGCAGCAGCTCTAATGAACCGCAGCAATGTTCCAGACGATGTTGCTATCGAATCTGGAATTGTTAGCAAGGCGATTGCCTCAGCACAGTCACAGGTTGAAGGTCGTAACGCAGAAATTCGTAAGAACGTTTTGAAGTATGACGATGTTCTAAACCGTCAGCGTGAAGCAATTTACACTGACCGCAGACACATCCTTGCTGGAGATGATCTAACCGGTCGCGTAGACACCTTCCTAGAAGACGTCATCACAACTGTTGTTGATGGTCAGATCTTTGAGAACAGCGGAACCGACTGGGATCTTGAAGCGCTTTGGAATGACCTAAAGACTGTTTACCCAGTTGGTATCACAGTTGAGGAAGTTCTTGCAGAAGCTGGAACTAGATCAAAGCTAACTAAGGCTTGGTTGACTAGAGAGATTCTTGCTGACGCTCGTATTGCTTACTCAAAGCGTGCAGATACTGTTGGTGAAGCTCCAATGCACGAACTTGAGCGCAGAGTGGTTCTGTCTGTTCTAGATAGGAAGTGGCGCGACCACCTCTACGAGATGGACTACCTCAAAGAAGGCATTGGTCTTCGTGCGATGGCTCAACGTGATCCACTAGTTGAGTATCAGCGTGAAGGTTTCAACATGTTCACTCAGATGATGGGTTCGATCAAAGAAGAGTCAATTGGCTTCTTGTTCAACCTGGATGTTCAGGTGGAGAACAGAGTTCAGCAAGCACCTCCGGCTCAGCCAAAACTTACTTTCAGTGCTCCTAGTGAAACTGGTGAGACAGAGATAAAGAGCTCTAAACCTGAAAATGGTGAAGGTAGTTCTTTCTTCAAGAAGTAGTCATAGGACGGCAACGCTCTTAGCGCGCCAACGTCCGTTATAGCCCTCGAGGCGAATGGCTACGGCTCTAGCCCTGTCACGGTTGTGAACAATCACTACACCTTCAACCACGCCATCTCTTGGGCTAAATGATGAGATCTTCCCAATCACCAGATTTGGTCTCATGGCAGCCCTGTTCTTATCCAATAGAGCGCGCTTACTAGCCAAAGACCGCTGCCTCAATTGCTGATAGACGCTGTCACTTAGCCATCGAGAGCTTTGGTCAATGTCTCTCACCCCTGCAAGAGTTTCAATAATGGCTTGAGCTAAGAAGGCGAGCACAGGCTTTGGGTCCCCGAGGTCTCCAGTGTCACTCCACTGATTACCAAAGTAATCATCTGATTCGATGGGGCTGTTTACTCTGCGCTTAGTACTTTTCCCCTGCGAGGATTTGAAGTTTGGTTCCATGAAACATCTGTCTTCCCCCCTGCATGAATAAGCCAAAAATACCAAAGAAAGTCAATTCTAATAATTGGGAACACGGGTTGTGGATAACCATTTTTATAACAAGTTTTCGTTATATAAATGGCCAATGAACATAGATTCAACGATTGAAGATTTAGAAGCACAGGCATACTTTGCCTCTCAAATAACAAAAACCAATGACAGGTGCAATCTGATCATCGACGTTGAACTTTTCAAACCTGAACTTCAATTCGAACGTTTGAGCATGGCATTGATTGGGCTGGATTTTGTCGCAGGATTTCTAGAATCTAGACTTCAACAAAGTACAGCTTGGATTCTTATTCCAAACCATTCGATTGGCTCAATCAATCTTCAAAAAGGTCTTCTTGAAGAGTCTCTTGTCGAACTTAGTGCTTCAGCTTTTATAGAGTCCAAGTTGAGAGGTGCCTCAATTTCAATCAAGCAGTTCAACCGTATAAAACCCTTTCAAGGAGAACTGGTCAACATACTAGGGAATCAACTTGTACTCAAAACCTCCAGGCTTGAGCTCATACCCCTTGAGAGCATCGAGAGGTTAACTGTGGATAGATTGGGCACAGATATCTGAATTTGAGCAGAATCTACCTGTGCAATTACTAAACAGGAAGTCAGGTGTGATCAAAGTTCGAAGAAACTTTGTTGCAACTAGAAGCAAGCTGCTTATCCTCATCGCGCTTGTTCTTTTAGCAGCAGCCGCATGGTTTGCAAACTCAGATACCGGGTCAACCAGTAGAGAATACTTTGTTGCTTCCAGAGACCTAGCGAAGTCAACCACAATAGATGGCACAACCGTTGAACGAATGCAAGCGGACCTAGCAAATTCTGAGGGCAGGTATCTATTGGCGGATGAAGGCCAACTCGATAAATGGTTCCTAACTGAACCTGTAGCATCGGGTGAACTGATTCCGATTAGTTCTTTGGCATCTTCCAAAGAAGAAGATTGCTCACCAATAATTTTGAGCCTAGGCTCAACTCTCCCCAACACTCTTAGAGCCGGTTCAGTAGTCGATTTATGGGCCGCACAGCAGTCACCAACAGTTGAATCCATTCCTTATGAGTTGGCGTTAGGGGCAGAACTCCTCTCTGTTAGAGAAATTGACTCAGGAATGGGGGAGAGCCAGCAGAAAGTTGAAGTCTGTGTCTCAGCCGCTGAGGTCAGATCGGTTGTTGAAGCAATTGCTAAACAATCAACTGTTGTTGCTGTCAGGTCAAGAACATGACGCTGACTGAGCAGAAAGTTCGCGGGCGAAGGTCACACCTAGCTTTAGTCTCTGGCAAAGACGAACCTGAAAAGTCCAAGAGTGAAAAGTTTGATGTCAATGTGATTAGTTGCTGGGGGCCGGCAGGATCTCCTGGAAAAAGCACGCTAGCTGCTAATCTCGCTTGTGAAATGACCCTGTTGGGTCAGCGAGTACTGCTAATCGACCTCGACACTCTTGCTCCGTCCCTCGCCGTGACACTGGGACTAGTTGACACTCCCGCTGGTTTGTCTGCATGCCTAAGGCTTGCAGATCAGAACAGGTTGAGCATTGACGAATATCACCGCCTTACGGTTGCAATCCAAGTTGGTAGAAACGAACTTAGGTTTATGTCAGGACTTAGTTCCCCTGCAAGGTGGCGTGAGGTAACAATCGAGCGAGTGAGCAAAATGCTCACTACCTTGAAGGGGGAATTTGACCACGTTGTTCTTGATTTGCCGCAGGCGACTAACTTCCAGTCAAATCTGAATCACCCATCAGCTAGTTCTCTCATTGGGGAACTAACCCGCGACAGCCTGCTGGTTGAGGTCTTAGAGAGAAGCTCCAAGGTTGTTCTGGTGACCGGATCAGACCCCGTTTCTGCACATCGGTTTCTGGCTGCAAAGGAATACCTAGATAACAACGTGCAGGGCACCAATCCGTATCTGGTTGTGAATAGGTTCAGAACTAGTGCTCTTGGTTCAAGAGCTAAGGCTGAGCTCCAAGAAACCTACTTCTCCTTAGCCCAAGCAAGAATCGACGCCTTTATCCCAGATGAGCCAGGCAACTTTGATCGCGCACTTCTCAACGGTCTCCCTGTGGCATTACTCAAACGCTCGTCTCCGGCTAGACAGGCAATCAGTGATCTAGCCAGACAGTTGCTCTTAGATAGTGCTTCAGGGGAAGCGCTGGCTAAACTTTCTTAAGTGTCCACACTTTCAGATCTGATGAAGCAATACGGCCAGACTCACGCTGCCGATATTGAGTGGCTGCACGCTCTCACTGGAGACTGGCAGGTTATCGCAGACCTTAGCTTTGCTGACTTAGTTCTTTGGATTCCTGACGGTAAGAATGGCTTCATCGCCGCAGGTCACGCAAGACCTTCAAGTGCTGCAACTGTGTTCTACCGTGACATCACTGGAAAGCCAGTCGAAAAGGCTTGGGCTTCTTTGGTTAGCACCGCATACAAAACTGGCAATGCAGTAGACAACGGTGAGCCGGATAAGTATCAAGGGGTTCCAGCAAGACTTAGCGCTGTTCCAGTCTTTAGAAGACTAAACATCGAAACTGGAACTGACATCACTCCAAGTCCTATTGCTGTTGTCACGAAGCACACCAACCTTGGTGAAGTTGCCGCCCCCAACAAAACCAGAATCAACCTGACTGTTCTAGGAGATGTTCTTCTAAACATGGTGGTTGAAGGTAGTTACCCAGAATTCAATAAACAGAGCGCACCTAGAAGAGGTGCCCCTCGTGTCAACGATGGTCTTCTCCACCTAGATGCAAATGGTGCTGTTGTGTTCTCATCACCAAATGGAATGTCAGCATTTCAAAAACTTGGTGTCACAGGTGAACTAGAAGGAAGAAGCCTTCTAGAAGTCACTAAAGAGATAAACAAAACCACAGTAAATGTTGATGAGAATCTTCCAATTGTTGTTTCAGGAAAACTAGCTGGGCGAGCAGACATCGAAGGTAATGGCGCGGCTCTTTCAGTTCGTTCAGTTCCTATCTACGAGAACTCTGTAAACACTGGAGCGATTCTGCTCTGTCGTGATGTGACAGAACTTAGAAGACAAGAGCGTGAGCTAATTACCAAGGATGCAACCATCCGTGAGATCCACCACCGAGTAAAGAACAACCTGCAAACCGTAGCTAGCCTTCTTCGTATCCAAGGAAGAAGAAGTCAGTCTGAGGAAACATTAGAAGCGCTTAGCGATGCAGAGCGAAGAGTTGCGGCCATCGCTGTTGTGCACGATTCCCTCTCTGAAGGACTTGCCCAGGATGTTAACTTTGATGAAGTCTTTGATCGCATCATCGCTCTTGTGAGCGAGTTGGCACTGGCTTTCAACGCTAGGGTTACCAACCTTCGTATTGGAAAGTTTGGAAGATTAACAAGTGAAATGGCTACACCACTTTCGGTTGTTCTAACTGAGATTGTGACCAACGCCTATGAGCATGGTCTAGCTAATAGAACTGGGCACGTGACGGTTAATGCCTCTAGAAAGTCCAAGCGTTTATACATCACAGTTTCTGATGACGGAGTTGGCTTAGAACCAGGTAAGGTTTTGACTGGTCTTGGAACTCAGATTGTTAAGACTCTGGTTGAAGGTGAACTTAGAGGAAAGATCGAGTTCAAATCGGATAAGACCGGTGGAACTACAGTCTCTCTAGAATTACCGCTTATTTAGGCTGAGCGACGTGCGCGAGCGTACTTACGCTTTAGTGACTTACGCTCATCTTCACTTAGACCGCCCCAGACACCATTGTCCTGGTTCTCTTTGATGGCGTACTCAAGGCAGTTAGCTGTTACCTTGCAATCGCGGCAAATGGCTTTAGCTTGTTCGATCTGGTCTACTGCTGGGCCTGTGTTACCTACTGGGAAGAACAGCTCTGGGTCTTCTGTTCTACAGCGAGCTTCGGTTAGCCATGGCAGTTCCATATATTTATGTTCCTTAGATCGAATAACAGGGGAAGCGCATCACAATAAAGGCAAATCTTGGAAGATTTCTTGGTTTATTCGCGACCGCGACTAGACAATTTTCCCACAGCGAGGGGTCGTTTGTAAATAGGCATTTAGGCTTGGAACTATGGGCAAAATCAAAATTCAGACCACTCTCAGGGCTATTTCAGTTGCCTTTTTTCTAGAAGCTCTAGTCCTTTATGTAGCCACCGTAGCCATCGTCTGGGGAATGACCACAAGCCAGGCTGGATCGTTACTAACTAACTCCGCATTGGTCGTTCTAACCCTCTCAGCAGGCGTTTGGCTAACCTTTGCAGGTATTGCCATAACCAAGGGCAAGAGATGGGCTAGAAGCGCTGGAGTTTTCTGGCAGCTGATTCAGCTAGCCATTGCGCTAGGAACCTTTGAGGCAAGCCTGCTAGGTGGCTTTGCTATAGCACTGCCATCACTAGCGGTCCTATTTACCCTGTTTAGCTCTGAGGTTGTCAAAGCTACTTCAGAATCTAAATAGCCAAAACCTTACGAAGCATGGCCACGTGTCCAGTTGCCTTGACGTTGTATAGGGCGTGCTCAATCTTGCCCTTCTCGTCAATAACGAAGGTAGATCTAATCAAACCTTCATAAACTTTCCCGTACATGCTCTTCTCACCAAAAGCTCCATAAGCCTTGATTACCTTCATGTCTGGGTCACTGAGTAGATCAAACTTTAGGTTCTCAGCCTTACGGAACTTGGTTAGTTTGGCTGCATTGTCAGGGGAAACACCTAGAACCACGTAGCCAGCCTTCTTCAAAACTGACATGTTCTCTTGGAAATCACAGGCTTGCTTGGTGCAACCTGGGGTTGACGCAGCTGGGTAGAAATACAGAATTACTCTGCTTCCCTTGAACTCAGCCAGTGAAACAGGCTTCTCATCTTGGTTAGTTAGTTTGAATGCGGGGGCTTTAGAGCCAACAGTTAGTTCAGTCATGGCTCTAATCTAATCAAAGCCACGGCAAGTGCAACTTTGTAACGCACCTAGATAACTGCTATTCTTGGAAATCGTTGCCAAAAGCAATGCGCCTCTAGCTCAATCGGCAGAGCAACTGACTCTTAATCAGTGGGTTCCGGGTTCGATTCCCGGGGGGCGCACGAACCCCGGTTCCTTCTCACGAGGACCGGGGTTTCTTACTTTTTGGGCGGGTTAGTTTGAGTAATACTCTTTAGGTTTCCGAACTCGGTCGATGATCGTAAGCCCCCAAATAATTAGAAGAGCGATTAAAGAGATGTTGAACCAGGTGGAGTCGGGCTTGTACACATCACATTCGCTTGACCCGATGCCAAGTTCTTGATTGCTTAGCTCCCATTTTCCCAAGTTGCACAAGGTTTGGGAACTCCCTGCATTTATCGTTTGAATAACTGAACTTATAAAGACGTAGATGAAAGCAAATGTGAGCCAGAACAGGATCCAGAACTTTCTGCGATCTTTGGAGTAGGTATAGGTATACGCCCAAAATCCTAGAAATATAGCCAGCACAACGGCGGTTACTTTAGATTTTCTGGTTTCCATCAAAACCCCCAATTTCAAATCAACATCATCTTATTCAGAAACCCCAATCAGTTGATACCTATGTACGCCCGCAGAAGTGGAGGTTATCTATTTGTTATGAATGTAGGAAGGTGGTATTTACTGACAAGTTTTCTAAACTATATGGGTGATAATGTTTGTTAGGCAACAACACATACTTTGGGGGAGGTAGTTATGACTACTTACAGATCACCACTTTGTCTCGATCTTTTCGACAGTTCAGAATTCACTGACAATGCTTGGGCTAGGTGCGCATGTGGACATTGGTTCACTGAGCAGACTCTTATTGAGTTCAAAGAATCAAGAGAGAACCTGTCGGCTGCTCAAAAGAGATTTGCTGACATTCGTGAATTTGCTAAAACTTCTAGCGAGGCTCACGCTCGAGAGATGGGTCAGAGCTACGCACCTTCTCAAGCTTCAGTTGCTCCTTCAACAACTGTTTACCAGAGTGGTCCAGCTGTAAATGGAATTCCATCTGATCAACCTCGATTCCAACCAGCTCCAATTGCTGTCAAAGAGCCAGTGGTGAGGAGAACTAGAAACCTTCCTACACTGAGCACTTCACAGTGGTTGCTTACAGTCATGGCTGGTTTGATTGCTATCGCGCTAACCATCTTCTTCAGCGTTACCTGGAACGACATTCCTGCATTTGGAAAGGTCGGTGTAGTTGCTGCACTTACTGTTGGGTTTAGCTTTGGTGCCATCAAAGCAAAGAAATACTTTGTGGCTTTGGCCAACGTGTTGGCGATTATTGCCAGCGCAACAACTTTCATAAGCCTTCAGTCGCTATCCAGATATGAAATCTTGCCGAAGGCTTGGGCTGATGGAGAGAACACTCCATTTGTTTCAATCATGCTTGCCATCGTTACAGCTGGAAGCTTGTTGATGGGAAGAAGATTCAAAGTTTGGGGTTGGCTCATCATTGCACCAGTTGGTGCTGCAGTTTCTTCAATTCTCTTCACATACAACTACGTTGGAACACTCCTGAGTGATGGCTACAACCATGCTGGTTACCAGATTGCGATGCTTTCACTAGCGATTCTTGGAGTAGTTGTAGTTGCCAGATTTACAAGACTTGAAGAACCAGTTGTTCCTGCGTTGCCAAAGGCAAAGAAGGATCAAACCGAAGATGTTGTAAAGGAAATTGCTGAAGCCGAATATCAACTTGAGCTTCACAACAAGGAACAGAATTCACTGTCCTTGGCTTCGAAGTTCTCTATCTTCGCAATTCTTGGTTACCTTGCCTTCCTAGCTGGTTCTATCGCCACACAGATCTTCCCGTTCACAAAGGGCATTGCCGGGCAAGAATTCTTAGGTGTCGACCCAGTTGGTCTAATCATTGCTGCAGTGCTCTGGATGACAGGTGCTGCACTTCTAAACAGATTTGGTGGCGGGTTCACCAGTGCTGGGGAAGTATCAACCAAGCTCGCTAACTTCATCTGGACTACAGCTTTCTCAATGACAGCATTCGCAGTTGCTTACTCAGCTCAGTGGG
>Ga0214921_10008488_pt1 | contig 13304 bp, 12 predicted proteins | sample LL1505_MetaG_FD_177992 | JGI IMG/M metagenome (GOLD analysis project Ga0214921, IMG submission 177992) | Freshwater microbial communities from Lake Lanier, Atlanta, Georgia, United States - LL-1505 | ecosystem: Environmental > Aquatic > Freshwater > Lake | place: USA: Georgia | collected... | reverse complement strand
GCGTTGGCCAGCGCGCTACTTGATGCTGCACCCCGGCGTGATGGACGAGCTGGCCCACCCCGACCTGCTGCGCGAGCGACTGGACACCCACGCCCTGGAGGACAACCTGGAAGCGCGCCGCAAAGCCCTGCAAGCCGCGGGAGACGACGACGACGAATCTCTGCTGAACCTGCTGCGGCGGGCCCATCATGCCGAGGTGTTTCGCACCCTGACGCGCGACGTGGAAGGCGTGATGACGGTGGAGCAAGTGGCCGATGAGCTCAGCGCCCTGGCCGACTGCATGCTGGGCATCACGCTGCGCTGGTGCTGGAGCCGCCTGAAAACCCGCCACCGCCCCGAGCCGCAACTTGCCATATTGGCCTATGGCAAGTTGGGCGGCAAAGAGCTGGGTTACGGCAGCGACCTGGATTTGGTGTTCGTGTTTGACGACGAGGACGAGCGCGCCAGCGAGGTCTATGGCCAAGTGGTGCGCAAACTCATCAACTGGCTGACCGTGAAAACCGGTGAAGGTGATGTGTATGAAATTGACACCGCCTTGCGCCCCAACGGCAATGCCGGTTTGCTGGTCACGCGGTTTGAAGCCTTTGCCGCCTACCAGCTCCAGCGCGGCAGCAACACGGCTTGGACGTGGGAACACCAAGCCATGACACGGGCGCGCTGTGTGCTGGGCAGTGCCGATTTGCGCGCACGCTTTGAGCGCGTGCGCCACGAGGTCATAGCCACCGACCGGCCCACGCCAGCGCTGCACCAAGAAATTGTGGCCATGCGCGAGCGAGTGCGCGCGGCGCACCCCGTTAGAGCGGGCTTGTTTGACGTCAAGCACAGCCCCGGCGGCATGGTGGATGTGGAGTTTGCGGTGCAGTTTTTGGTGTTGTCGCAGTCCTGCAGGCACCCCGAGCTCACAGCCAACATAGGCAATATTGCGCTGCTGCAGTTGGCCCAAGATCTGGGTCTATTGCCCCAAGGTGTGGGCAACGCCGCGGCCGATGCCTACCGCGAGCTGCGGCGTTTGCAGCACCATGCCCGCTTGAATGAAGCACCCACGCAGCTGGATGCACAAGCCGCAGGTCCCGAGCAGGCGGCTGTGAGGGCGCTGTGGCTAACCGTGTTTGGGCCGCTCAGTGCTGCTGTCTGATTTTTTGCACCAAGGCCGTAGTGGAGTAGCCGCTTACAAACGGCAGGGCACAGGCTTGGCCGCCCCAGCTTTGCACCAAGGCAGTTTCGGGCAGCTTGCTCATGTCGTAATCGCCGCCCTTGACCAACCAATCGGGGCGGATTTGGGCAATCAGGGCTTCGGGGGTGTCTTCGTCAAACCACGTCACCACATCCACCGCGGCCATGGAGGCCAGCAGCGCGGCGCGGTCGTCTTGGTGGTTTAAGGGGCGCTCGGGGCCCTTGCCCAAGCGCTTGGCCGAGGCGTCGGTGTTCAAAGCCACCAACAAACTCGCCCCCAAAGCACGGGCTTGAGCCAAGTACACCGCATGACCCTTGTGGACCACGTCAAACACGCCATTGGTCATGACCAAGGGCCGAGGCAACTGGGTCAAACGCTCGGCCAACTGGGCTCTGGGGCACAGCTTGTTTAAAAACAGGGGCAAAGGTACAGAAGACGGGGCTTGAAAGGTCATCGCGGCATGGTAGCAGGGCGATTTAGTGTGTCCGCTGTACGCCCAATGGGCATAATTGGTTGTAATGCGATTAGTCACCGTGAGCATAGATTCCATCCCCATAGGTAAGCCTTTGGCCTATCCCTTGCGCGATGAAAAAGGTCAACTGCTGGCCAAACAAGGCTATGTGTTTGAAAAGCGCGAAGACTTGCACGACTGGGAAAAGCGCGGCGTTGCCTTTTTTGTGGACGAAGAAGAGTCCGAGCTGCACAACAAGGCTTTTATTGGCAAGCTCATCCACATGGTGCACCGCGGTTCGGCCATCGGCGAGATCGCCAACACCCGAATATCCAAGGTGCTGCCGCTCAATGCCCCCGAAGATGAGCCCGACGAGACCGGGCCGCCCGACTGGCTGGACCTGCAGGTGCAAGCCAATGCGTTGCTGCGCGATGTCGAGTCGCCCTTGTTTTTGGCCAAGCTGATGCGCCTGAACCGGCGTTTGATGCGGCTATCAGCCAGCACACCCGACAGCTGCTTGTTTGCCTTGTTTCACCTCTCGGCCAGCGAAATCAAGCTCTACAGCGCCACCCACTCCATGCTGGTGAGTGTGATGTGTGTGTTGGCCGCCCGCGAGGTGCTGAACTGGCCCGAAGATGAGCAGCGCCAGATTGGTCTTGCCGCCTTAACCATGAACATTGGCATGACCGAACTGCAAGACCAGTTGGCCACGCAAATCCCCCCTCTCCAGCCTGACCAAAAAGAGGCTGTGACCCGCCACGCCGCAAATGCGGCGGCTTTGCTTAAGGCTGCGGGGGTGAACGAAACGGTGTGGTTGGACGCTGTGCGGCAGCACCACGGCGTGCGGCCTGGGCCCATGGCCGACCGCACCCCGGCCCAGCGCATGGCCCGCTTGATTCAACGAGCCGACATTTATTCGGCCCGTTTGTCCCCACGTGCGTCGCGCTTGCCCATGTCACCTGCGGCAGCCATGCAAGCGAGCTATTTTGATGAGCACAAGCAAGTGGATGAAGCGGGAGCCGCCCTGATCAAGGCCATTGGCATTTATTCGCCGGGCTCGTTTGTGAAGCTTCACACCCAAGAGGTGGCGGCGGTGGTGCGCCGTGGCCTCAACACCACCACGCCCAAAGTGGCGGTGCTGATCAACCGAGAGGGCATGCCCACGGTGGAACCAGTGCTGCGCGACACCTCTAACCGCGATTACCGCATTGTGGCCAGCGTGCCGCACCGAGACGTGAAGCTGCAAATCAACCTGGAGCGCATGCTCACCCTCACCTCGGGCAACCCCAGTTTTCGAGGCTGAGTGGATTGTTTCGCCTGTTTCGCCTAGTGGCTTAATGCTGGTCGAAGTTGCTTATGCGGGTGTGGCTGAGGCCGTCAATTCTTTGCGAAAGCGGTTGAGCTCTTGCACAGAGCCAAAGCTGCGGTCCATGAGGAGGCTGAGGTTGTGCAAGATGCGGTCGACCACTTTGCCTTCCCACACCGCATCAAATTTGATTTGACCATCTAACCATCGCTCAAGCCATTGGGGGTCGGGCAAACGGCTTTGAATGGTATCGCGCGGGAACAGGTTTTTGTTGACATGCAAGTTGGTGGGATGCAGAGCCTGGGCCGTGCGGCGCGCGCTGGCCATGAGCACCCCGACCTTGGTAAAAGCCGACTTGGCTTCATTGCCAAAGTTGGCAATGGCGCGTCGCATGTACTTGAGGTAACAGCCGCCATGGCGTGCCTCGTCTTGGCTCAGGGTGGTGTAGATGTGCTGGATGACCGGCTCGGTGTGCCACTCTGCGGCGCGGCGGTACCAGTGGTTGAGGCGGATTTCGCCGCAAAAGTGCATCATCAAGGTTTCGAGCGCAGGGGCGGGGTCAAACTCAAAGCGCACATCGTGCAGCTCTTGTTCGGTAGGGGCCAGATCGGGGCGAAAACGGCGCAGGTACTCCATGAGCACCAGAGAGTGTTTTTGCTCTTCAAAAAACCAGATCGACATAAAAGCCGAAAAATCGCTGTCGTGGCGGTTGTCGCGCAAAAACATTTCGGTGGCAGGTAGTGCCGCCCACTCGGTGATGGCGTTCATTTTGACGGTTTGAGCCTGCTCGTCGCTGAGCAAGTTGGCATCAAAACGGTCCCAAGGCACATCGGTGTCCATGTGCCAACGCACAGCCTCTAGCTGCTTAAAGAGCTCGGGGTACAACATGGCGGTCATCGCGGTAGGCCTTGAAGTTAGGGTTTGGAAATAGCTTGATCTGTTTACTGAGGCGCGGTGCTGGCAAAGCTGGGGCGAGTTTCCAGTCTTTCGAGCATCTTCACCAAGCTGGGGTGACGGTTGCGCCAGTCCAGCTTGGGAAAACGAAAATCCAAATACGACAGGGCGCAGCCCACTGCAATGTCGGCCAGGCTCAAATGCCCGCCCGAACAAAATGGCCTGTCGCCCAAACCTTGGGCCATAGCCACCAAGCTGGCATCAATTTTGCCGATTTGGCGGTCAATCCAGGCTTGGCTGCGCTGGTTCTTGGTGCGCCCAGTCCAAACGGTTTCCATGCGGGCCAGCAAAGCGGCGTCAAGGACACCATCTGCCAGGGCTTCCCAAGTTTTCACTTCGGCGCGCTCACGCCCCAAATTGGGGATGAGCTTACCCACTGGGGACAGGGTGTCAACGTATTCGACAATCACGCGGGAATCAAACAAGGCCTCGCCACCTTCCATGATCAGGCAGGGCACTTTGCCCAAGGGGTTAGAGGCGGCGACTTGGGTGTCGGCCGACCACACGTCGTCCAACACGAACTGGTAATCGAGTTTTTTTTCAGCCATCACCACTCTAACCTTACGCACGTAAGGGCTGGTGGTTGATCCAATCAATTTCATAAGCATCCATCTTTAACGATCGCGGATTCTAGCCAGCACGCCTGTAACGCTCCTGACGGTCTATTTTGCCCTCACGGGCTGTCCTACAATCTGAAAATGCCTTTTTCCCAGATTTCGGCCCTGTCGCCGCTGGACGGCCGATACGCCGCCAAACTCTCGTCTTTGCGCGTGCTCATGAGCGAGATGGGCTACATGCACCGCCGTGTTCAGGTCGAGGTGGCTTGGTTTATCGCGTTAAGCGATGCGGGTTTTAAAGAATTCAAGCCGCTTTCACCCGGAGCGCGTACTTACTTGTTGGGTTTGGTGAAGCATTTTTCTGAAGCTGACGCCTTGGCCATCAAGGAAATTGAAAAGACCACCAACCACGACGTTAAAGCGGTGGAGTACTGGATCAAAAGCAAGTTTGAGGCCCGCCCCGAACTCGAAAAAGCCTCTGAGTTTGTGCACTTTGCCTGCACCAGTGAAGACATCAACAACACCAGCCACGCCCTTCAATTGCGCAGCGCGCGCGATGTGGTGTTGCTGCCTGCTTTAGACAAGTTGGTGCTTAAGCTGCGCGATATGGCACACGCCTACGCCGACACGCCCATGCTCAGCCGCACCCACGGTCAAACCGCCAGCCCCACCACGGTGGGCAAGGAAATTGCCAATGTGCTGGTACGCTTGCAAGCGGCTTGTGACCGCATTGCCGCGGTGGCGCTGATGGGCAAAATGAACGGCGCGGTAGGCAACTACAACGCCCACCTGAGCGCTTGGCCCGCCTTTGACTGGGAAGCTTTTGCCCGCCGCGTGGTGGAAACGCCTGAGCCGCTGGGCTTGGGCCTGACCTTTCAGCCCTTCAGCATTCAAATTGAGCCACACGACTACATGGCCGAGCTGTTTGACGCCGTGGCCCGTGCCAACACCATCTTGATTGATTTTTCTCGCGACATTTGGGGTTATGTGTCGCTGGGCTACTTCAAGCAACGGCTCAAGGCAGGCGAAATTGGATCTTCCACCATGCCGCACAAAGTCAACCCCATTGACTTTGAAAACGCCGAAGGCAACTTGGGTTTGTCCAACGCCTTGCTGCGCCACCTGAGCGAAAAATTGCCCATATCGCGCTGGCAGCGCGATCTGACCGACTCTACCGTGCTGCGCAATATGGGGGTGGCGCTGGGCTATGCGGTGTTGGCTTACCAAGCCTTGTCCACCGGCCTGAACAAGCTGGAGCTGAACAACGACGCCCTGCAAGCCGACCTCAACCGCTCCTGGGAAGTGCTGGCTGAACCCATTCAAACCGTGATGCGCCGTTTTGGCGTAGCCGGTGCTTACGAACAGCTCAAGGAAGTCACCCGCGGGCAAATCGTCAGCCCCGAAGCCTTGCACGCGCTGATTCGCGGCCTGAATATTCCAGACGAAGACAAGCAGCGCCTTTTGGACATGTCGCCCGCCAGCTACATTGGCAAAGCCGCCGAGCTTGCGCGCCGCGTCTAAGCGGGCCGTGCACTGCTGCCTTAAAGCCCGACCGTGGCGCTGAAATCAACGATTTACAAGGCCAACCTGCAGGTGGCCGATATTGACCATCACTACTACGCCGACCACCCCTTGATGCTGGCGCGCCACCCCAGCGAAACGGATGAACGCATGATGGTGCGCTTGGCCGCCCTTGCGCTGCAGGCCCACCAGCTGCAGGCCCTGTGTGGAGGCGACGGCAACTTGGCCTTTGGGGCGGGCCTGTCAGACCCTGATGAACCCGATGTGTGGTTGCGCGACTTCACCGGCCAAACCCGCTTGTGGGTAGAAGTGGGGCAGCCTGACGACAAGCCCCTGCTCAAAGCCTGTAACCGAGCCGATGCGGCAGTGGTTTACTGCTTTCACCATGCCGCAGAGGTGTGGTGGCGCGACATTCAATCCAAGCTCCAACGCGCACCCAAGCTCAGCGTGTGGCGCTTACCCGCTGAAGCCACAAAGGCGCTGACCCAGTTGGCGCAACGCAACATGCAGTTGCAAGCCACCATTCAAGAAGGTGTGTTGATGCTTGGAGACGGCGCGCAGAGTGTGAACATTGAGCCTGTGCGCTGGAAATAGTGGCCCGGCTTTTAAGCAGTTTATCTGGTGTTTTCGGTCGCGCGCTCGGCATAACGGTTGAACCGCCAAGCCCCGGCGTCAAGGGTGATGCGCCGCCACACGGCGCGCTTTTCAGCAGGGCCCAGCTCGGTCCAGTGTTGCACCTCGTCAAAACTGCGTCCGCATCCCTTGCATTCGGCGTCGCCTTGACTGGTGGAACAAATGGCAATGCATGGCGTGTCGGGCGTGGTGTGGTACCAAACCAACCATGCTTTGGCAGCTTTTTCAGGCATAGAGAACTCATCAGCCTCTTGCTCTCGGTAAAACACCAACAGCGCGTAGACCTCGGCCAAGGCTCGCACCTCTGGGGAGAGTGTGATGCCATCAGGCGAAGGGCTGCACTCGCGCCAAAAGTTAATGGCCGCCTCAATGTCGGTGATGTGAATGCCTGCCATGTTGGGAGAAGAAATACGAAAGTGGATTCCAAACAATTTGATGATAGCGGCGCTTTTGGGATGCCCTTATAGCTTGTAAGGTTGTGACTGCTTGTGTTTCAATGCTTTCACGAAGGGGAGTAGCTCCTATTCGGTGTGACACAGGGAGGCGTTCAAAATGAATGTCGTTGCACTGAATATTCAGCAAGTCGTCATTACGAAGCATGACTTCCGGTTTGCTGGGCCATATCTGCATGACACCATGCCGAGCAAGACCTTCGATTAGAGCCTGTACAGGTTCAATCGAAGTCTGCTTTTTGACACAAGCTAGCCGACGTTTGGACTTGTCTGGGTTGTTGATCGATACAACTTGGAGTCTTGTCATGGAGCTTTTTTCTACCGCTTGGTGGTCGGCGCTGCTGGCCATTATTTTGATTGATTTGGTTCTGGCTGGCGATAACGCCATAGTCATTGCCCTGGCCGCCCGCCAACTTCCCCCTCACCTCCAAAAACGCGCCATTATTTGGGGTACCGTAGGCGCCATTGCCGTGCGCTCGGTCATGACCTTGGGCGTGGTCTGGCTGCTCAAAATTCCGGGTTTGATGCTTGTGGGCGGCTTAGGACTGGTGTGGATTGCCTACAAATTGCTGGCCGACACCGGCGAGCAAGAGCACTCTGGCCCCGTGGTGCAAACCTTTTGGGGCGCCATGAAAACCATTGTGGTGGCCGATGCCCTTATGGGCATAGACAACGTGCTGGGCGTGGCGGGTGCTGCACATGGCTCTATGGAGCTGGTGGTGCTGGGCCTGCTGATCAGTGTGCCCATTGTGGTGTTTGGCAGCACCGTGGTGCTCAAACTGGTTCAGCGCTTCCCCATGATCATTCAACTGGGTTCTGCAATTTTGGCGTTCACGGCCGCCAAGATGATCGTGAATGAGCCGCTCTTAGACGCGGTTTTTGACGATTCAGCCGTGGCGCGCATCGCAACTTACACCCTAGCCGTTGCGGGCGTACTGCTGCTGGGTTGGTGGACCACCCGTCGATATTCGGGTAACCACCAACAAAGTGTGTAAGTCTTGTTTTCACAACCTGTATCACCACAAAGAGGACATAACATGGATAACATCATTGTTTTTATAGACGACGCTGAATATGCAATGCATCACATTGCCCCCATGCGAGCTGGGAATAAGCTTTCCAACCCAAGAACCCAATGGATTTTGGTGGCGTGCCCTCCGCGAATGACGCGTCACATCAGCAAATGGGTCAACCACACAGCCCGCCAAAACTGGCGCAACAAATGGGCAGATAACCTATTTAAGGTCGTCCGGAGCCAGCTGGAGTCGCCTCGTGACCACATTGCTACCGAACTTGCCAACGGCCCACTGGTAGATCAAACTCAAATGCTTTTGGCCAAATACCCCGCCGCGCGCGTGGTAGATGCTCGGCGGCCCAAGTTCGGCAATGACTTGGCTCCCCTGACCGCCGATCAGCCTGCTACAAGCAACTCACAGTGGGCAGTATCAGGTTCTGTGACGTGTCTGGGATTGGCTATGGTGTTGGCTGCCGAATAAGCCACAACCAAGAAAGTTAAGGCTTTTGACGAAACTGTCGATGGGGTTAGCGCTCCATCGACAGCTCAAACACCCGCGCTTGTAACTGCCGCACACGGGTATCGATGATAGAAGCCTCGATGAAATCGGTTTGCCCACTTTGTTTAACCAAGTCTTGTGCAGCGCGGTAGCGGTTTAAAGCACCCTGCTCGTCAAACTTGGCGGCAAAGCCCTCAGCCTCTGCACACACTGCGCGCAAGGTTTTGCCTTGGATCAGGTAGGCGCTGGACAACAACTGCCAAGCCTGGGCATCACGCGGGTATGTGGCCACCCAGGCTTGCAGGCGCGGCACCAACATGGGCAAATCTGTAATTGCTGCGGTAGAGGCCTGTGCGGCAGGAGTTGTTTGGGGCGCGCCTTGTGCACTGGCCAAAACTGCCCGGCTCCACAGCAGAATTTCTGAGCGGGACTTGGGGTTCCAAGTCTTGCCCAACCACTCTAAAGCTTTGCTGGGTTGGCCCTCAGCCAAGGCCACCTCTACTGCCAGCAGCCTGCTGAGCCGGCTGGCCGCCGAATTCATTCGTGTAGCTTCTTCCAGCTGGTTATGCCAAGCCCATGCTTGGCGAAAATCGCGCTGGTTGCTGGCTGCCAGCACCGCGGCGTACCACATGCCAGCTCGCACCTCAGGCTTGGCGGCTTGCAAGCCAGATACGGCCGCAGGCATGGCCATGGCCATCAAACCACGCTGGGCATCTACCCCCAAGTAACTCAAGGCACGGGCGCGGCCTGCCAATAAATAGTGAATCAAGTCGCTTACTGGCAGCGCTATGGGTAACAGCTGCTGTCGGGCCTGCATGTCGGCAATCCGCTCGGTGGTGAGCGGGTGGCTGCGCAGGTATGGAAAAGCTCCCGTGTCGTTAAATCGGTTGGCTTGCAACAGCTTTTCAAACATGGTCACAAAGCCCTGCGGGGCAAAACCTGAAGCGGTCATCACGCTGTATCCCACACGGTCGGCTTCGCGCTCCATCTCTCTCGAAAAATTCAACTGCCCCTGCACCGCCACAGCCTGCCCGCCAGCAATGAGTGCTGTTGCAGCTTGTGGGTTAGAGCCAGCGGCGAGAGCACCCAAAATCATGGCCCCGAGCAGCATGGGTGCTTGGTTACTTTGTCTGCTGATGAGCCGGGCAATATGCCGCTGGGTGATGTGGCTGAGCTCGTGCGCGAGCACCGAGGCCAGCTCGTCCTCGCTGGAAACCGTGGCAATCAAGCCCAAGTGCACACCCATATAGCCGCCAGGCAACGCAAAGGCATTCACACTGCGGTCGCGCCCCAAAAATACGGCCCAGGCAAAGGTGTTTTCCAGCTCTGGAGAAAGTTCGCCGCGCTGCTTGGACCCCTGCAGCAAACGGCGCCAAATGCTCCACACATATTCATCGAGCAAGGGGTCGTCAATATGGTCAGGGTCGCGAAACAGCTCGCGGGCAATGCGGTCGCCCAGCTTGCGTTCTGCTGTCATGCTGATTTCCACCCCGTCGCCCAAGCTGGGCAACTGGGCTTGGGCGTGTTGCGGTGTAAACAGCACACCTAGCCCACCGAGCAGACACATAACATCTGCGGCCCAGGACCGCCCAAGCAGCTTTTGGGAGCCTATGATTCGGGCTGCATATTTCATCAGCATGTTCAAGTACATGCCGTCACCTTACAACATTCAGACTATGAGCACTTTTACCCACTTTGACGCCCAAGGCCAAGCCCACATGGTGGACGTGGCAGCCAAAGCTTCCACCCACCGAATTGGTGTGGCCGCCGGCCGCATTGAAATGCTGCCAGCCACTTTGGCGTTGATTGAATCGGGCACCGCCAAAAAAGGCGACGTGTTGGGCATTGCCCGTATAGCTGGGATACAAGCCGCCAAAAAAACCAGCGATCTGATTCCCCTTTGCCACCCCTTGGCCTTGACCCGAGTGGCCGTGGAATTTACAACCGCAGCCGCACTTGGCGACACTCCAGCCCATGTGCAATGCACAGCAACTGTTGAAACCGTAGGACCCACCGGCGTGGAAATGGAAGCCCTGACCGCTGTGCAAGTGGCACTTCTGACCATTTACGACATGTGTAAAGCTGCCGACCGAGGCATGACCATGACCCAAGTGAGGCTTCTGGAAAAGCATGGGGGCAAGTCGGGCAGCTACGTAGCTGGCTAAGAGGAGCTAACTGCGTCTCTCCTGCTCTCGCTTCAAAAGATATTTTGCCTATAGACCAAATGTCATTTTTGTATTCTCAAAAATGACATGGGCCGTGGGCCCTGGAATTTGAAGAACTAATCAAGTGAGGAGTCGCTTTTCAAGTCGACAAATGATGGTGCGGCTGGCGGGGATCGAACCCACGACCCTTGGCTTCGGAGGCCAATACTCTATCCACTGAGCTACAGCCGCTTTTGGGCACTAGACCCGACGGTTAAATTATCGCATGGGGTAAGAGTGGTTGATGCTCACATATGACCATGATTGAAGGTAACCATAAAGATTCACTAGTTAGCCCCACACTGATTGACCCTTGAGAAAACAACCGTCAACCAATTAAATACCTATCAACAAATTCTTAAATATCAAATGGCAACAGAATACATAATCCGAGGTGGCGAAATAATAGATGGATCTGGCCGGGCTCGCCATAATGCAACGTTGATCATTAAAGATTCTAAAATTTTGTATGTTGGCCATGAAATTCCGCCAGCAGTTTTAGAAAAACTTTCACCAAACCATCAAATCATTGATGCAACCGGCATGGTTGTTGCACCTGGTTTTATAGATATCAAAACTCATTCTGACTTTGTATTGCCTATTAACCCAACAGCCGACAGCAAGTTGCATCAGGGTGTGACAACCGAAATTATTGGGCACTGTGGTTTTTCAGTGGCTCCCGTATTGCCTGGCAAAACTCAATTGCTGCAGGATTACTTGTCGCCAAGCGCGCCTTGGCTAAGTTTTCGCGAAGTTGGCTTTCCAGACTATATAAATACCTATCCTAAAACGTCTGTTAATGTGGGCATGTTGGTGGGCCATAACACGCTAAGGCTCATGGTTATGGGCATGGATAACCGTGAGCCCACACATCAAGAAATAGATCAAATGTGCGCTTTGCTTGATGATGCACTTACTGCCGGTGCTTTGGGCATGTCTACGGGTTTATTCACATCTCCAGGGTCATATTCAAAACCCCCTGAAATTTGGCGCCTGTGCCAAGTATTGGAAAGACATCATGCAGCCTACTTTACCCATTTGCGCGATGAATCGGATCAGGTTCTCGAAGCGCTTCAGGAAGCAATTGATGTGGCTGAGCATTTTAAGGTTCACGTTGAAGTGGTTCACTTTAAATGCTCTGGCATGGACAATTGGGGTAAAGCGGTTCAGGCTTTAAACATGATCAAGCAATCTCAATCCAAAGGTGCATCCATTCACTGCGATGTTTACCCCTACACAGCAGGAAGCAACCCTCTAAAGAATCTCCTGCCGCAGTGGGTGCAGGATGGTGGAGTAGCCGACATGCTTAACCGCTTGAGTCAACCTGAAGTTAGAGCACGAATCAAATCAGAGATTGATAGTGATGGTTTAAACAACTGGGGGCGCATTCCTTCATGGAAGAGTATTCAAATCTCCATAAGCCCCAATCTTCCTGAGTATGCGGGTTCTGATATTGAGCTAATTGCGTCCGCTTGGTCAATGGATGCTGTTGATACCATTTGTGAGTATTTGGTTCGTGATAAGGGTGCCACTCGTGTTTTTGTACATTCAATATCCGAAGCAGATATCGATGAAATTATCAAATCTTCTACATCCCTCATTGGTTCTGACGGGAATTGTGTCTGTAAAACAGGTATTACTGGGCAGGGAGTCCCTCACCCAAGGTTTTACGGAACCTTCCCGCGTATTTTGAGTCGATATGTAAGAGAGAGAAAGCTCCTCGACTTAGAAGAGGCTATTTATAAAATGACTGGCGCTACTGCAGCCGCGCTCAAATTAAACCAACGCGGCCTTTTAAAGGCAGGGTATTTTGCAGACGTTGTGATTTTTGATCCCAATGATTTCGATGATCTGTCCACATACCAAGACCCTCACCAATACCCAAGTGGGTCCAGAACTATGGTTTTTGTGAATGGCGAATGCGTCATCAACCAATCAACCCACAACAAGGCACTGCCCGGTAAAGTACTCATTCGAAACTTAACCGGCTTTGTTAATTGAATAATGATTTTTTGAAGAGCCCTAGGGGAAACACGCTTGTACATGTGTCTTTGTAGCCCAACAATTTTTTTCTAGCCACTCATTAGTTATTAACCCGAGGTGTTCCTATGTTGTTTTTGAAGATGATGGGGTTGAGATCATTCTATGTGCTTTGCACACTTTATGCGCTATTCGTTCATACGTCTATTGGGGCTCAACCTTTTGACTATCCCAATCGGCCCATCACCATTGTGGTGCCTTTTCCACCGGGTGGAACGGCCGACATGTTGCCCAGGCTGTTAGCAGAAAAGCTGCCCGAGTTGCTTGGCCAACCCGTCGTTGTCACCAATCGACCTGGAGCGGCGGGCATGCTGGGTGCTGAGTTTGTGTCTCGGGCCAACCCCGATGGTTACACACTGCTGGTGGTGCCACCTCACTTTTTTATCAGTGATTTGCTATACAGAATTTCATTTGAACCCTCCAAGTTCATACCTGTGAGTATTTTGGCCACTTACCCCAATGTGCTTTTAGTCAGCAACAAGTTGCCTGTTCAAGATT